>Ga0207966_1002122_pt1 | contig 10366 bp, 9 predicted proteins | sample Knorr_S23_td_NAD_FD_185611 | JGI IMG/M metagenome (GOLD analysis project Ga0207966, IMG submission 185611) | Marine microbial communities from Southern Atlantic Ocean transect - Knorr_S23_td_NADW_ad_2500m_LV_B (SPAdes) (version 2) | ecosystem: Environmental > Aquatic > Marine > Oceanic | place... | reverse complement strand
AGATGAAGACGACGATTTAAGAGATGCAACAATTAAGATTAGTGGATGTCCCAATTCTTGTGGGCAACATGAAATTGCCACTATTGGTTTTTTTGGTGGTGGTGCAAGAGTGGGTAAAGACATGTACCCTAACTATAGTATGTCTCTGGGCGGAAGATTTGATGATAAAGCCATGCTTGGTGTTACATGTTTGAGAGTACCCGTAAAACGTACTATCCCAGTTATCTTAAAGATCATTGAACTCTTTAAGAAAAACAAACAATCTGATGACACCCTTTCTCGTTGGGTTGATAGGATTGTACATGGCAATGAATCATCGGGAATAAAATCTGTCAATGAGATGAAGAGGGTACTTTCACCCCTGGTTATTCCACCGTCGAAGTCTGATGATCCAGACTTTTACTCTGATTATGGAAGTGATACTAGTTATCACACCATTACAGGCAAAGGTGAATGTGCAGCTTGAGCAGTGAAATAACACCTACAACTGTAGATGTGGACACGGTTAGATCAAAAATCAATGATAGTTCTGTAAGACTGATAGATGTGAGACGTGAAGAAGATTACAGCCAGGGACATATTCCTAACGCAGTAAACTTGCCACTTGCTAGTCTTTTGTCTGGCGACTCACCAGAAAGTGTTGTAAAACTATTCGAAGAGATGGGAATTGCAGATGATACCAAAGTTGTTGCTTATGATGATACGTTTGGTGCTTTAGCCTCAAGAGTGGCATGGACTCTTCAATACATAGGTCACAAAAATGTTGCACTACTTGAGGTAACTTATTCACAATGGAAGGAACTTGGTCTTAAAACAAGTACAGAAAAACCAAATATCCAACCCGCAAAACATTCACTTAACTTGAATCCTGACATTATGGCCACTGCCGAATATTTGGAAAATGCAAAGGAAAAAGACAACGTTGTTTTGATAGATAATAGGGAACGACTAAACTTTTTAGAACAACATATTCCTGGCTCAATTAACATCCCATATAGAACACTAGCAACAGATGGAAAAATTTTGAGAACAAAAGAAAGTATGAAAAACCTCTTGAAAAATAGAGGAATTCCAGAAGATGCTGAGATTATAACATATTGTGGCAGTGTTGGCACGCTATCAGGTTTAGCATACTATGCTCTCAAATCTATAGGTATTCCAAACGTAAAGCTTTACGTTAACTCGTTTAAGGAATGGAAAAAACTTGAGAAGCCTATTGGCAAACAAGAGAACGCCAGCTACTGGGATCTTTCTGCAGAATAACCTAAAATTAATTTCTAGCCAAATCGCTACGAAGTTTTTTCATAACAGAAACTTCCATGTCATCAAGTAATGCTAATATTTTTTTCTTATTATCTAGTAAAAAGTCCAACCCTTTGTCCTTCAGTCTTATTTTAAACAGCCTGATTTCTCTATGTTCTTCTAAAAAGTCGTCTATCATTTCCTGCCCACATTTTTCGGGATTGATGAATAGATTACAATACTCAATCGTTTTTTCCAGCTCCTCATCTTCAATTGTTGTTGTTATCAGCTGAATTGCTTCGGCTAGATTTTTAAGATCTTTTACTGGCTTTGGCAGAGATTTCTTTGGTATTCCCAATATACCTCTTTTTGTTGTTCCAATCTTGTTTGCCACTTCAGGAACTAAATCATATGTATCTACGATACTCCATACTTTTCTTATCTCATGTTTTATAACTAGTCCTTTTCTCATTAGTCTGTCCAAGCATTTCAATACATCTTCTTTATCCAAGAATGTAGTCCACACTATTGAACCAATTGTATGATAACCTTGACGCAGTGATTCGATTACAACTACTTCAACAATTCTTTTGAATCCTTCCTCAAGTCTTACATTCATAAAATCTTTGTCTTTCACAGCACGTTTTGCATTTTTAACATCGATTACAATTGAACGGACAAGTGCGTCAAGTGATTGAGGAACCTCGTTTAGCATAGAAAGATAGCATGATCTGTTATACCACGCCATACCAAATGTTGGATCAGAATCAATTGCCTTGTCCGCACAATCGAGCGCTTTTCCATAACTCTTGCGTTCATAAAATACCAAACTTTTAAGATTCCACGCATCTGCATTTGTTACATCAATATCTAGGACCTTATCATACGCTCTCATCGATTCTGTGTAGTCCTCCATGTGAAATCTAGCATAGCCTAACTTCAAAAGCGCATCAACATCATTTGGATCTATTCTTAAAATCATCTGGAATGCATGAGAAGCATCTTCAAGTTTCAAATCAGCCATAAGATTAATGCCCTTGCTGAACAGTTTTTTACGGTTAAAGTCTACATCGGTCAGACTTGTCTCGTCTTTTTTAACAAGTTTACCCTTGGTTGATTTGAGAGAATTAGATGGTTTTTTGAGTGGCTTTTTTTCTTCTGGGTTTTTATTGATTGTATCAATCTTGTCAGATGACTTGGATTCTTTTCCCATCATTTTTTTCTTTCTTAGGAAAAATTCTGGAATATCGTTTGTATTATCAGATTCATCTGAGAATTCGTTCATTATATTTCCAATATGGTGATATGTCTAGATAAATACTCTTTGTTAATAATCAAAATTTTCACTTTTTACGCTGAAAAATATAAAAATACTTCAACTTAACAAGGTCAATATTGTCTAAAAAAATCGAAGTGTCAGGTCCATCACCATTCGGATCATCCTCTGGCGTTTTCGAGGCTGAAATTTTTATAACTGCAAACAAGTCTTCAGATGATAATATTAGTAATCAAACATTTGATTCATTATGGAAAGATACTTTTCACCTCACGGCAAGTAATGGCGCTTTTTTTGAAATCCTAGGAAGTGATAGCAATCCTATTCCTGATAATGTGTTTAAGCATGATTCAGTTTGGATTATAGTTAAAGATCAATTTTCTCCCTCGCATGTTTCGTTTGAATTTAATATTTCTAAAAAAGTTGAGAATATAGAATCAACTGACACTACCTCAGAACCATCCATAAGCAAAAAACGGATTTCATTACCTCCTAGACCTGGTCCACGTGGTTACATTGGTCCACCTGGTGAGAAGGGAAGATCTGGTGGTAGTGGTGCCCTTGGCGATAAAGGTGACAGAGGTGACAAGGGTCCTGTTGGCAACCAAGGCGATAAGGGTGACAAGGGTTCTACTGGTGACAAAGGAGACAAAGGTGTTACCGGATCAGCTGGTGATAAAGGCAAAACAGGAGAAACAGGCCCTCCTGGCATTCAGGGTGATAAAGGAATTCAGGGACCTAATGGTGACAAAGGAGACAAAGGTCTTACCGGACCAATCGGTAACAAAGGTCCTCAGGGTCCTCAAGGTCCACCCGGTGACAAAGGTCTGACTGGAATTCCTGGACCACAAGGTGAAAAAGGAGTTCGTGGTCCACTTGGTCCACAAGGCGAACGTGGTCCTCCAGGCAAATCTGGTCCAACAGGTCCTCCCGGTCCACAAGGAGTTCAAGGTCCTCAAGGTGCCCCTGGAATTACTGGTCCTACAGGACCAGCTGGTGAAATGGGTCCGCCTGGTGATAAGGGTGAAGTTGGTCCTCCCGGTCCACGAGGTCCACCAGGTACACCTGGCGAAAGTGGAACTGCCGGAGGAATGTCTGACGAAGGAAAAACATTGATCAAAGATCTATTAGAATTATTAGCATCTAAAAACATCATCACCACTGAAGAGCAAATTAAGCTTTCTAGTTATCTGTACTAGGCGAAATTAAGATGAGCGAAACACCGAATAAAATAGAATTTAAAATGTTGGATCACGAAAGATTAGAAAATGATTTTGTTTCATTTAAGCTTGAAGATGGAACCATTGTAAAAGTTAAAGTTGATTTAGATAGAGTTGGAATCGCCATAAATTTTACAAATCCTGACGGCACACCACATTATGCAATCAACACTTCAGTCAAATTATCTATTATACCAAAAAACAAAAAATTTTCAGTTGAAAAAAAATCAGTTAAAGGAAAACAAAGTTCCCCTCCAAACCAAATGTTTAGTTGAATTTTGATATTTATCTGGTTTTTATGATGGTTAAAACATCCTCATCTTGCAGTATATGATTTAATCCAACCCTCTGCCCACCGAATTTTACACTTTTACCCCAAACAAGCGCATACCTAAAATCTTTACGCAATTTTCTATGTAAATTATTGCATACGTCTAAAACAGAATTTCCATTCCTGATAATTAATGGTTCTTTGTAATCTGTTTTACCACCCTTTGGGCGCATATAAATTCTGATAAACTGTAACTCATCATATATTCGGTCCCTTAATTCTTCAATATTGATATTCGCATCCGCGGAAACTGGAATAAATTCACTCTTAATCTTTTTTGACACTTTTTTAAGAAATTTTTCATTAACTAAATCAATTTTATTTAAAACCGTAATTGATTTTGTATATGTTCTATTACCCGTAATGAGATCAACTAATTGCTCAGAATCAATATCCTCACGAATTACAACTCTTGCGCTTGTATATCCATAAACATTAAGAATATCTTTGAGAAGTTTTTCTGACATTTTTTTTAATTTAACTTGCTGGGCAATTGCAATTCCACCGGTTGTGGATTTTTCAATTACTATATTGGGAGGCTTTTGATTTAATCTAAGACCGATATTTGATAATTCCTTCGTTAAAACATCTTCGTGATATGGTTGAAAGACATCAAGAACTAACAGTACAATATCAGCACTTCTTGCTACTGACAAAATTCTTTTTCCAAGACCTCTACCACTTGACGCTCCCTTAATAATTCCCGGAAGATCAAGCATCTGAATTTTTGCACCTCGGTATTCTAAAACTCCAGGAACAACTGTCGTGGTAGTAAACAGAAATGCACCTACAGACGATTTTGAGCCCGTTAGCCTGTTAAGTAATGTTGATTTTCCAACACTAGGAAGTCCAATAAAAACAACCGTTGCATCTCCACTCCTTTTTACATCAAATCCATCTGATTTTTTAGCACTTTTTTTGATTTGAATTGTTTCCTGTTCTCTTTTCAGTTTTGCAATTTTTGCCTTTAACAGTCCAATGTGATGTTCAGTTGCCTTGTTAAGCTGTGTTCTTGCAATCTCATCCTGAATAGCTTTAATCTTTTCAGGCACACCCATGATCTATCCGCTGGCGTTTCAGTTATTATGCGCTATGATTCAAAAATATTACTTGAAAAAAAAGACATTTGCAATTGATATTGATGGAACAATCACTTTGAATGGTATGGGAACAATTCATCTCGAGGCATTATCAAGACTACGCTCTTTGAAGGATGAGGGTCATAATGTCGTTCTCGTAACTGGAAGATCTTCTGTAGAGGGATATCTTCTTTCAATATTTGGCGGATTAACACATTTGGCTGTCGGTGAAAATGGTGGTTGCATAACTTTTGGTGATAAAATTCAACATAAGATGCTTGGAAATAAGGGTGAATGCATTCACGCTCTTGCAACTATTCAATCAAGAATAGATATAGAAATAAAAGAAAAACCTGTTTTTCCTAGAATGACAGAGGTTGTGTTAGAACGAACCTTTGAGATCGATAAAGCCCAAAAAATAATAGATATAGAGAATCTTAATGTGGTTTTAGCTGATAGTGGCTATGCTTATCACATAAATTCCAAAAGTGTTAACAAAGGCTCTGGATTTTTAGAGGCGATAAAAATTCTCGGTGTAGATTTGGAGGATGTGATTGCTATAGGTGATAGTGAAACTGACGTTCCTCTGTTTAAAATAGTGAAAAATAGTATTGCTGTCTCAAATTCCACTGAAAATCTAAAAAAAATAGCTAAAATTGTTACAACCAAGAAATCAGGAGAAGGTGTTCTTGAAGGGTTAGATAGTATATTATCTGAAAGTTGATGGAGTATGGTACTTCTTAACATCATAAACCACATGAGGGAAAACATTTCAAAAATAATTTTGGAAAAGGGATATGGTGAAGTGAATTTTGTTGTAGAACCATCTAGGAGTGGTTTTGGTGACATTACGTGCAATGTAGCATTTTTGTTAGCACAAAGTCTGAAAAAGACACCAAAAGAAATTGCTCAAGAATTTGTGGGTGCATACGACACAAGTCTAAGCAAGGAGATAGATAAAGTAGAGGCTCACCAAAGCGGTTACCTCAATTTTTTTCTTGATGCACATTCATTCAATAAAGCCGTTTTGCTAGAATCTCAGAAGGAAAATTATGGTAATATTGACATTGGGAAAAATTCTAAACTTATAGTTGAACATACATCCGTTAATCCAAACAAGGCTTTGCACATTGGTCATCTTAGAAACGTTGTGATTGGAGACGCAATTTCTAGAATTCTTTCAAAAGTAAATTATGATGTTAAGGTTTTGAACTATATTGATGATTCAGGTCTTCAGGTGGCAGACTTAATTGTGGGTTTTAAATTTGGAGGGTTTTCAGAAACTCCTCTAGCTGGGGAAAAATTTGCTGACTATTGTGGCGATACAGTTTATGTTAAAACCACTGCAAAATATGAAAGCGATAAAGAATTAGAATCTAGGCGACGCGAAATTTTAAAGGAATTGGAGGACCCAACATCTGAAACCGCAAAATTTGGAAAAATAATAACTAGAAAAGTCTTAAAAGATCAGCTTGATACAGTTTGGAATCTTGGTGCTTCATACGATTGTTTGAATTTTGAATCTCAAATCTTACATTCAAAGCTATGGGAAAAAATATTCGAGAGGATGAAATCTGAAAATCTTGTACGCCTTGAGGATGAGGGTGATAATTCAGGTTGTTGGATATTACCAATTGAAAATGAAGATGATAAGATACTTGTTAGAAGTAATGGTGTTGCGACATACGTTGCAAAGGATATACCATATGCAGCATGGAAACTTGGTATTTTAGATGACCCGTTCAATTATGTTGAATATGCTTCACAGCAAGATCGTAGTCTTCATGAAACGACATTGGGTAAAAGCATGCTTACAGGATTATCTTTTGCTGCTGATAAGGTCATAACAGTTATCGACAATAGACAAACTAACCTTCAAAAAATAGTAACTAATCTAATGTCAAAATTTAAGCCAGAGAGCTCTTATGTTCATCTTGGTTATGAGGCTGTTACGTTAAGCGCTGAAACTGCAAATCTTCTTGGCAATAAAACCGATGGTAAGGATGTGCAGATGTCAGGTAGAAAAGGCCTTTACATTAATGCAGACGAAATCATAGAAAAACTTGAAAAACGTATTTATCTTGAATCAAAAGAAAGGAATAGCAGCCTAGATGATGCATCACTCAACGAGATAGCCCATGACGTTGCTATCGGAACTATAAGATATGAATTGATTAAACCTGATCTTGATAAAATTATAACCTTTGATATCAATACGTCACTAAAGCTTGAGGGAGATACTTGTAGTTACATACAATATTCATGTGTCAGAGCTGCGAGAATATTAGAAAAATCAGATAAAAAACCAGATTTTAATGCATCGTTTGATCAACTGAATACTCAACATGATCTAAATCTCATCAAACAGATTGGGATGTTTGAGATTTTTGTTAATGATGCGGCCAAAAATTATTCTCCAAAAGTTATTGCCAAATATTGTTATGGTTTAGCCGTTACATTTTCCTCATTTTATGAACATGTTAAAGTTTTGAAAGCTGAAACACCAGAATTGGTTAATGCCAGATTATGTTTAGTATTATCATTCGGATTAACTTTGGAGAAGGCTCTAGATTTGTTAGGCATTACGGTGCCACAGCGCATGTAGATAGATTCTAGCCTCAGAAAATCTACTTATCTAAATTTGACATCCGATTATTACATATAACCAAATTGAGTATCTAACCTTATGGCAAAAATAAAGCAGAACAACTATGTCTTGTTCTTTTATAATGATTCAAAAAAATGGCTGGTTAAAATTTCAAAAAATGAGCAACTTCATACTCACATCGGAGTTATGAAGCATAGTGATGCGATAGGTAAAGAATTTGGTTCTAGACTTGTTACAAACAAGGACAAGTATGTCTATCTTTTTGAACCAACAATTCACGATTTTGTAATGAAGATACAACATGGTACTCAGATAGTGTATCCAAAAGATTTGGGATACATAGTTGCTAGAACAGGTCTTACCAGTGGCCAAAAAGTTGTTGAGATTGGAACAGGAAGTGGTTCATTAACATCATTTCTAGCTGGGATAGTAAAGCCACGTGGTCATGTATACACATACGATGTTGAACCTAAATTTATGAAAATAGCTGAAAAAAATATCAAAAAAGCTGGCATGTCAAAATATATCACAATGAGCGAATTTGATTTTAAGAAGGCAAAAAAGTTACCACATTCAGAAGTTGATCTAGTTGTTGTTGATCTTGGTGATTCTTGGAATGTGGTTCCACAAGCACGAAAGATGTTGAAAGGCAGTGGAGGTTTTGTAGCAATTTGTCCTACCATGAATCAACTTGAAAAACTAGTTACCGTGCTAGTACAAAATGAATTTTCTGATATTGAATGCACCGAACAAATTCTTCGTCATATTGAAGCACGTGAAGGAAAGACAAGACATTCTTTTCGAGGAATTGGTCATACAACATATCTTGCCTATGCAAGAAAGTCGTTCTTTGATAAAAAACCTAAAAAAAAATCAAGAAACATAAAGACAAAAACTGTCAGTAAAAAGAAGGTTTATTCATCAAAAAAGTAAGTGTGTATATTGTCAAACACTATAACACCAAAACTGGTAAAAAAATTCATACCTGTACGTAAATTATCTTCAAGAAAGGGAGATAACGGTAAAGTCCTTGTTCTTGGTGGAAGCTATATCTATCATGGTGCACCTGCCTTGGCATCTCTTGCTGCATTAAGAACAGGTGCTGATCTGGTTTACACATGCGTTCCAAAAATCAATGTGCAGTCTACTCGTGCTGTTTCACCCAATCTTATTGTAATTCCATTGGTTGATTCAAAACTCACTCGTGGTGCAGTTAACAAATTACTGGGCCAAATACCTAATGATCTAGATTCGGCTACTATAGGCATGGGTCTTTCAATTCAGGATCCTGAGGCATTAAAGCTTCTGGTTAAATCATTACTTGACAGAGATGTTAGGCTTTCACTTGATGCTACTGCATTGGTAAATTACATTCTTCCACTTTTGTCTAGGAAAAATGTAGTTGTCACTCCACATGCAGGTGAATTCAAAAAGATGTTTGGAGAGATGCCACCAGAGTCAAAAAAGGCGCGTATTACATTAGTTGAAAAATTTGCAAAAGAACATTCTGTTACGATTCTTCTAAAGGGTCCAACTGACATAATTTCTAACGGCGCAAAAACATATCTTAATCCAAAAAACACGCCTGCAATGACGGTTGGTGGGACAGGCGATATTCTTTCAGGTATTGTAGCTGGAACGCTTGCACGAAATAGAAACACGCTCGAATCTGCAGTAATTGCTGCATACTTTAATGGTCTTGCGGGGAAGATTACCCAAAAGAAACTTGGGCATCACATGACAGCAACTGATTTACTAGATAATTTACCAGATGTCATGAAATCATTTGATAAAATAAAATGAGTACCAAAAAAATTCTGCAGCATGTTGACAAAAACATGATTCTACTTATCAAAGATCTTTGTGTATTAATACGGCAACCAAGTGTTTCTGCCAAAAATCAAGGAATAAAAAAATGTGCAAGTCTTGTGAAAGATATATTAAAAAAATCTGGCATAAACGCAGAAATCTTGAGCATGAAGGATTATCCATCTATTGTATATGGAGAGGTAAAATCAAAGAAAAATCCAAACAAAACTTTATTGTTTTACAACCATTATGATGTACAACCCGTTGATCCAATTGAACTTTGGGACGAGGATCCATTTAGCGGAAAAATCAAGGGAAATAAGATCTTTGGAAGAGGTTCATCAGATGATAAGGGCGAGTTGATCACACGGATAAGAGCAGTAACATCATTTCTAAAAGTCACGGGGGATGTTCCATGTAACGTAAAATTTGTTATAGAGGGAGAGGAGGAAACTGGAAGCGCGCACATTGAAGAATATTTAAAAAAATATAGAAAGAGATTTTCATGCGATGGTATAATATGGGAATTTGGGCATGTCGATAGTAAAAATAGACCAATTATAGATCTTGGAATGAAGGGTTTACTGTACGTTGAGCTATCATTGAGAGAATCAGATATGGATTCTCATTCAAGTCTTGCCGTCCTGATTAAAAATCCCGCTTGGCGTTTAGTTGAAGCCCTAAAAACACTTCGTGATTCTTCAGGAAAAATTTTGATAAAAGATTGGTATGATGAAGTATTACAACTTAACAAATCAGATATTAAAATTCTAAAGTCTTTACCATTTGACGAGAAAGAAT
>Ga0207966_1002117_pt1 | contig 10379 bp, 8 predicted proteins | sample Knorr_S23_td_NAD_FD_185611 | JGI IMG/M metagenome (GOLD analysis project Ga0207966, IMG submission 185611) | Marine microbial communities from Southern Atlantic Ocean transect - Knorr_S23_td_NADW_ad_2500m_LV_B (SPAdes) (version 2) | ecosystem: Environmental > Aquatic > Marine > Oceanic | place... | reverse complement strand
ATTGCCGCTGTGGATCGCCTACACCACGACGATGCTGCACTTCCTCGGTGGCTCGCTCGGCGCACCGGGTCACGGACCTGGCCCCTTCTGCTTCGATGGCATGCAACCGGGGGAATGGTTGTGCGCCGACGGCGTCAACGGGATGTACCACGTCCACGCCTGGTGGGACGAATTGGTGCACGGAACGAACAGCGCCGCCACCGCCATCGGTTGGTCATTCGCATGGCGCAGGGTGTCCAACCACAACGGATGGGAGATTTCGCCACGCATGGTCGCGGGTATCTGCTTCTCGCTCACCGTCGCCATCGGGGTGGGTTACGAGGTGTACGAGTTCTTCGGCAAGACCGTTTTCCAGACGATTGACCAAGGAGGCTACCTGAACACCGCGAGCGACCTTGTCAGCAATCTCATGGGCGCTAGCGTGGGAACGCTGTTCGCGCTGTTTTACGACCCGCTGAACGCGGGGGTGCCGAGCGTAAGCGCTACCCCGCTGCCGTGGCAGGCGTCACTCACGCTCATCGCCACGCTCCCGCTCGTAATCGTCGGGTGCCTGCTCTCGCTCGACCTGATGCTGCTGGGGGGTGCGCTGGTCGACGCGGACTATGACCGCGTGGGAAATGTGATGCTCGCCTCGATGCTGCTCTCCTTGCTGCTGTCAGCCGCCCGGTTGGCGCAGCGATCACTGATGAAGGAACGTGATGCCTGAACGGAAAGCCTGCGCTCCGCGGTCGGTCATGCCAACGACCAGCGCTCAACAGCGGTGTGCGTCGCCCCGTGAGGAGTCAGTTTGCTCTCGAACAGCACCAACTCTGGTGCGTCGAGCCAGTCATCCTGCAGACCCTCGTTCGCCTCCATCCATTCGGCCAACTCCGCCTTCAGCGCGCGCCGTTTCACGAACTTGACACCTGAATCGCGAGCGGTCTTGGCGCGGCCGAGCGTCAGGTGCGGCTCCCAGGCGCGCGACTCGGACCAGCCGAACGACGACAAGGCATCCTTCCGCGCTCCATCTAGAGCCGCCCGCGCACCTTCATGGCGGAACTCGATGCCCGCCCACACCGGCCCGCCGAAGCAGCCGACCCCGGTTGCGCGCAGGGTGGCATCGAGCCCATCTTCCAGCAGACGGGCCACACAACCGGACACCGCTTCCCGCAATTCACCCACCTGCTCATCGGGTACGAACCCGAGGAAAGCCCAGGTGAGGTGCCATTGATGGTCGGACACGGGCGCCAAGCGCATCCCTGACGCCTCCAGATCGACCTCAGCGAGTGATTCAGCAGCGGCCACCAGACCTGCGGTCGCCGGCACGGGGATTCCCAAGAACATTCGAGGCATCCACTCACGCCTCCTTCAGCCACGTGTCAACAGGCGATGGAAGTGGTGCACACCCGTCTCGCGGGTTGGAGAATAGCGCCCGCGCTCGTACGCCCGCGAGGCCACACCGCGCTGGGTCGCCTCGACCACGAACTGATCCTCGTCCTCCACCTTGTCGAGATCGCCTCCCGCACCCATATCCAGCAGTGATTCATCGCCCACGAATCCATGGTAGACGATGGCAGTGCGATTCACGGACAGTGGAACGACCAGATTCACCGACAATCCCCAGGGGTAGAAGTTGAGCATGAGCCCGGGGTGGAACCAGTAGTAGTAGGCGGCCACACGTTCTCCGTGGTCCGGTGAACTCTCCGGGAGGTCGAAGCAGGACTCCCCTTCACGGGCCATGCCGACCTGCAGCACACCACCGTCGAACAGTTCGGTTCGATAGCCGTCGTGATCGAGCACATCGTGCAGGTCACCGTGAACATATGGGATGTGGAACCCTTCCAGGTAATTGTCGACATACAACGCCCAGTTCGCTTCGATGGTGTACTCTCGGTGGCGCGTTGGAGCATGGCGGAAGCTGTCCACTGGCAGCCAACCGAGCCTCTCCTCCAGCGGCGCGATCCAGCGCTCGAAACCATTACCCTCGATGGTCGTGAACAGCAGGCCCTTCCATGACTCGAGCGAGAACTGGCGCAGATCGTCAGCGGGGGTGGGGAAGTCCTCCACCTGCTCGAATTCAGGCATGTGGCGAAAGCACCCGTCCAGCGAGAATGAGCGCCCATGATACGGGCACACCAGCACACCAGCGGAACACGGCTCGTTCACCACCACCATCCCACGATGGGTGCAGACGTTGGAGATGCAGCGAACCTCGTCGTCCTTGGTGAGCAGCATCGGTTCGCGCACCATCCCTTCGATGTGCGGGAGCGGGAGCGCGTTCACTGACGACAACTGGTCCTCGTGGGCGGCGAAATGCCACGAGTTGGCGAATCCCGAGATGACCTCATCGAAAGTGTTCGGATCGGTGTAGAATCTCGAGGGTAGCGTCTCAGCGCGACGGATGTCGGCATTGATGATGTCCAACAGACTCACCTCAAGCCAGCACATCGCCGCGGACGAACTTGATGTAGCGCTGCTCCTCGTTCTCCTCGAACGGATGCTGACCGACGTTCTGCTGGTAGGCGATGCCGATCCAGTCTCCATCAGGAGAGAGAACCGTCTCGAAGAAGTCGTGCAGCGCGTGCACGTCCCCGTTCGACTCCTCGTAGTCGGTAATCGTGTGCAGCGGAGTCATGTCGGCGATGCCGAACTCCCAGGTGTCATTCTCCTGCGGTTCCCAGAGCGCCCCGGCGTAGAGGTACCAGTGCTTGCCTGCGGTGTATCCGTCCTCGCTGTTGTTCTGGTCGTAGTCGATGCCGTAGAAGGCGATGCTGACCAGATTATCCTCAGAGATCGAGACGAACGGATACATGTTGATGCCCCGCTCGAACGGCGTGACGTTCCACGACGACCAGTTGGTTCCGTTGTCGTACGAGATGGCGAAGCGCATCTCCCATGGCCCCGTGCCGCCGTTAGGGCAGTCCCCCCAGACCACCGCCACCGTGCCTTCCTCGTTGTTGTTCACGACCGGGTATCCCTCAGGGCAGTTTCCAGTGCGCGGCCCGACATCGATAGGATCCTGCCATGAACCATCAGACGGGCTGGGGCCGGTGCCGCGGCCGTAGTCGTCGCTGATGCGTACATGCACGGTCCCGGAGTTGCTGTCGGCGTTCTCCTGTGCCACGAACACGTACGGTCCGTGCCTCTGGCTGGAGATGGTGGACCAGCCGCCGGGCATCGAGTAGCACTGGCTGAACGAGTTGCCGCCGTTCTCCGAATGATAGTACCAGTAGCGGCCGAAATCGGCGCTGCATTCGGGCGGGGAGGCACCTGAATTGCCGAGATAGTGGACGATTCCGTCACCTTGCGCTGAGACCCAAGGCCGGTCGTCTGCTGCCATGGTGTTCATCCGCTGACAGGAACCCATCTCGTAGGATTCGCCTCCGGCGGTGAAGCGGTGCCACCAGTTGTCCTCTAGGGTGGTGTCGAGGTAATAGATCACGTCGTTGGCATCTACGGCGATGTCACCCTCGTCACCGAGGCACTCTGAGCCCCCGGCCAGATAGTTCGCCGTCAGCATGTTCCCCGGTGTGGGGTCGAACGAATCACCATGAGTCCAATTCGAACCATTGTTGGTTGAAATCCAAAACCATGAAGCCCAGTAATCCCATGTAGTGCTGTCACCATCGCTGCACGCGTACCACAATCCTGGGTCACCACCAATAAGAGGAGCGAAGGGGTTTTCATCACCACCCCAACGAAGGTCCTTGTGAGCGGTGACCTGCATGTTGCCCTGAGAGTCGATGGAGAGGGAGGGCTCGTAGCCGACGCCATAGCCGATGTAGTCCGGGTCCTGACCGTTGTCCGGGTCGATGCACTCCTCGTGCCGAGGCATGTAGATCGGCTCACCCCAGAGGAAATCCACCACCTGGTCGCCGTCACCCCCCGACGCCGCGTCATCCATCGTCGACTCGAGGCCGAACATCGCCGAGAGCACCATGAAAACGACGACCACCGCCAATGTCGAGCCCATCGCCATGTTCAGCTGACGCACCTGATGGCGCTCCTCCGCCTCATCGACATCCGCACCCGGAGATAGCACCGCGTCGAGCACTTCGGCGTCCTCATCGGACAGGTCAGCATCGAGCACGTCGGCTGCCACGTCATCTGCGTGTGAGGGGTCTCCCATCAGCCTGATGGTTGAACGGCCCTCAATTGATCAGGGTCGCACCTTCGTGACTGTTCAGCGGTATGCCTCGCCGTATGATGGATCTTCGCGAGGGCGAATCTCCACCATGATGCTTCCAGCCGCGCGCTCGCGGGTCTCCTTGATCTCGGCCAGTGCGGTGTCGAAATCCGCCTGGGTGATGAGCACCTTCTCATCGTCGTCGCCGTCAGATCCGAGGCGGTGCATGGACTCCAACTCAGCATCATTGACCAGACCGACCAGATGCGAGCCGGTGAATCCTTCCGTCTCCTTGGCCAGCGACGCGATGTCGATGCCCTCCTCCACGTTGTGATGTTTGATCTCCATCTCGATGATGAGTCGGCGACCGCGAGTGTCCGGGAAGCTCACGGGAATGATGGCGTCGATGCGGCCGGGGCGATTGATGAGCGCCTCATCCAGCAGGTTGGGGTGGTTGGTGGAGGCCACGGTGACGACCTGTGAGTTGTCGGTCGAGCCGCTCAGTATCTCCAGGAACTCGCCGAGCAGAGGGTGTCCAGCGCTCTTCTTGCGATCCATTCCGGCGCCCCCGAGGCAATCGAGATCCTCGATGATGACCAGAGTGGGTGAGAAGGCGCGCGCGAGCGAGTAGATGCTGGTCAGGTGACCTGGTTCGCGTATGTCGTCGCTGCTGACGTAGATGGAGGTGGCGTCGCCGCGACGGTTGACCAGCGCGCGCGAGGTCAGGGTCTTGCCGCACCCGGGAGGGCCTGTCAGCAGCACGCCACGCGAGTCCTTGTTTCCGTCCTTGGTGAAGGTCACGACGTTCTTGAGAAAGGTGAGGACGTTCTTGGTGATCGCCTTGCGGACCTCGTCTGACAGCACGACATCGTCGAGTGTGATGCTCTCGTCGAGGTCCATGAAGGAGCCACCGGCGCGCAGTGCACCGCCTTTCATGGGACTCTCGGTTCGCAGCCAGTGGCGCATGGACTTCCAGATTCGCTGCATCTTGACGTCTTCGTCATCCTCGGCGGTCTCGAACGAGAAGTAGAACGCACCGCAGCGGAGGTCCTCCTCAGTCGTGATGGCCCACTTGCGTCCGCTCTTCTTCTCGATGACGAAGCGTGTGGCGTGGAACAGCACGTTCTTGCTCTGGCTGGCGCTTACAGGTACTGACTTTGTGATGGGTGGAACGTGAGCGGTTGAAGGAGGCTCACCATACCACTCGACCGTCGAGACCTCGAAGTCACGCTCGAGGATCGCGTCAACCGCGAGCAGCATCCATGGTCCCATGGGTCTGCCGCGAACGCGAATGAAGGAGCGGACACGCCCCCCATCTGCGACGAACTCTGCTATCTCCCGCGTGCGGAGGGAGGGCACCTCGTCCATGACCTCCTGGACGGCCTCGTAGCGCCACTTCTCGATTGCTTTCACTGTCTGTTCGTCGATGATCCCGAATGGGGTTTCTATCTCGTCTGATTCCATATCTAATCCTCCGGTAAGACCCGCCATTCCAGTGACCCAATATGAACGAAGGAAGTCTGACCCGCAAGAAAGCGAATCGCATCATCTGGCGAGCAGGCTCCGCTACCCACAGACGGATCAATTCACCAAGGGCAGGTCACCAGTGAGCGCATCGATCTCCCTGCGTGGACCAGGACCGATGCCGACGACGGTCACCGTTCCGGAAGGGATCTCGGTGTGACCGGCGTCCTTGACCATGTAGCAGGGGAGGTCGGCCTCCATCGCTTCACCGAACAAGCGGCGCAGCGAATCGAGGTCCTCGCAGCGCAGCACCACCTTGCGCCCACCCTCGTCGCGCCATCTCTCCAACTGTCGCGGGACATTCCGCCGCGCCTTCAGCGCGCACTCCACCGCCGCATGTCCGCACTGCGCCGCCAACTTGCCCGCGGACAACTTCAGGTCACGGCGGGTGACGAGCACCATCGTCAGCTCAGGCTGTGACTTGGACATTCTCGGTGGCCTCCAAGGTGACTCCCTGATGGCGGTTGATGATATCTGCCAGCGGACTTGCCAACCAGGCGGCGAAGAACAGGTTGCCCATCGCGTGCAGCAGGTCGAATGGCAGGCCAGCGATGATGTACGCAGGAAGCATGCTCGGACCGAGCGTGTGCAGGATGCTCAGGGAGATCACCCAGTCGAACAGGAATCCGCACAAGGCGGCGGCGCCAGCGATCCTCGGCAAGGTGTTGAGGTGGGTGGCGGCGAAGGCACCGAGGCAACCGACCAGCGACCAGCCCAGCGCCTGATAGAGCGTCCACAGACCGTGGCCCATCAGCATGTTCGAGCCGAGGGCGATGACGGCTGCCAGGGCGATGGAACGCTTCGCACCCATGTGCACACCGACCAGCAGCACGAGGACCGTCACCGGCTGGATGTTAGGGAGTGGCTCGAGCAGCACCCGCCCGAAGATCCCGAAGATCGCCAGCATGGCGAGCAGAGTCCATTCACGACCGTCAGGCAGCCCTCGCTCAGCGCGCAGCAAGGCCCATCCGACCAGAGCCAGGAGGGAGATGTTGATCGCCAGCATTCCCAACGGGCCGACTTCGATGGCGTGTGCCCCGAGCATGTGTCTACGCTCTTGTTGATTCGGCTAATAATATGCCCTCAATGAATCACCCTTCACTGTGAATAGCGTCACCAGGTGTCCACCTGCCAGATGATGACGCTGTCCTCATCCAGAACAAGGTCCCCGATCCCCACCATGGCCATGGCTCCGTCGTGATACAGTGCCCAGTACGCGTTGCCCGTTGGCTCGTGGCCGCCGATGGATTGCACGTATGGACCCCATTCGGACACCGTGTATCCCACCTCCAGCTTCCCGCCGGTCACATTCGTGGCATCGAGCATGAGGTCGAACCCGTTCTCGTAGCCGCTGAACCCCCCCACGCACGCGCCCGTGGCATTGGAGTCGCTATCGGTCATGAAGTCGGTTCCATCGTAATCGATGTGATGCCTGCCATCGGAATAGTCGGGGTGGCTCGAGTTGTCGGGAAAGTGGATGCAGACCACCTGCTGTCCGTCCCATAGGTCGGGAAGGCCGTAGTGCGGTTCGCCCTCCTCGGAGACCAGTTCGGAGGTCATCCGCGCCCATTCATGGCTGATGGCAGACGCGCTGACGACGAAGAACACGAGCCAGATGGCGGAGAGCGCCTTCAGCCTGTTGTCAGCGGAGACGATGCCCCACATCAAGGCACTCAAGGCAACGGCCAATATCAGCAGAGCCACTGTCTCGGACACGGATTGCGGGGTGGTTTGACACAGCCTATAATCGCATCTTGAACCGTGCGAAGTGAATCACGACAGGCGCTCGAGATGTTCCTTCAGAACAGCGCTCACCACCTTGCCATCCGCTCCTCCACCGAGTTCGGCCATCACGACACCCATCAGCGGTCCCATCGCCTGCATGCCGTTCTCGGCGACGAATTCAGCGCGCTCAGCGAGCACCTTCTCCACCGCCGCCTCCACCTCACCGGACTGTGCAGGTACGAATCCAGCCGACGCAGCCGCCTCGAGCAGGAGCGCATGCACGGCCTCGATCTCTCCTCCTGACTCGTTCCACGCGCCCGAGGTGAGCAGTTCGGTCGCCAGCGGGACGATGCCGTCGCGGGTGATGTCGCCCGCTCCGCGGGCGGACAGGGCCAGTCCGATCAATGAGAGCGGTACGCATTCTGGGTCGGGCGCGCCGGCGAGTTCGGCCACTTCGTCACGTACCCGGTCGAGCAGCAGCGCGGCCCACGCCTTGGCGGGCAGCGCATCCAATCCTGCTGCCAACTCGCCTGCATGACCTGCATGGAATTCATCATCCAACTCTGCCCCGAGCAGCGAATCGACCTGATTCTGTGAAAGGTCGCATGCCGCCAGACGTTCACGCCGTTCAACTGAGGTTGGAGGGAGATCCGCGCTCACCTGGTTCCAGTGCTCTTCGGTGAGCGCCAGCACCGGCACATCGGTCTCTGGATACATGCGCGCGCCGCCGGGAAGGGGACGCATCGCCGTGGTCGTGCCATCCTCCGGACCTCCTTTCTTGATGACCACGTTGCGCACCTCCTGGGGAATCCTGTGCCAGGCGAGTCGCGCCCGGTGGACCACGGCCTCGAGCGCCAGTTCCGCCTGCCACTCGGGGGCGGCGCACAGTGCGAAGGCGTCGGCATCCGAGCAGCCCAGCCGGTCGCACACCGCCGCCATCTCCTCCTCGGTGATGCCGTGTGCCGGAAGTTCGTCGGAGTGGATGATGCCGCGTACGCCGGCGGCGCGGGCGGCGGACGCCAGTTCACGGCCGAGGCGTGGGAGTTGCGCGCCGCTGGCATCCAACTCCTTCGCGCCCAGCCGGCCGGCCAGAGCGGCGAGTCTAACGCCCAGAACGACATCGCCCGCTCCCAGCGCATTGGAGACCATCTCGCTCTCCGTCGTGGCGAACAGGTCGCTGACGTCAGCGGGCGCCAGCGGCAGCGAATCGGCCACCGCCGCGGCTACTCGGGCTTCGGTTTCCGAGTCATCCGCACGGCGGTCGTCGGGAAGGGGCGGGAGGTCAAGGTGGGCGCGCAGGTCGCTGGCCAGACGGTAGAGGTGCAGTTGGCGTGCCACCTCGAGACTGATGATGCGCGGAATCCAATCGAGGTCCTGACATCCCTTGATCTCCACTCGATCTCCACAGGCGATGCTGACGTTCAGGTCCTGTCGGATGCTGCCGAGCCCCCGCCTGACCCTGCGGGTGTCGCGCAGGACCTGACCCAGAGCGATGGCCGTCTCCTTGGCGTGCGCGGGCGAGGTGACCTCAGGTTCGGTGGCGATCTCGATGAGCGGGATGCCCAGCCGGTCGAGGTTGTAGACCACCTGCTCTCCATGGCGAGTGGTGTGCACATCCAGTTTGCGCGCCGAGTCCTCCTCCAAGCACAGAAGTGAGAGGCCGACAACACCCGATTCGGTCTCGATCGCGCCGCCGGTGGCGATCATGGTCGTGCGCTGGAAGCCGCTCGTGTTCGAGCCGTCGACCACCGTCTTGCGCATCGCCTGCAGCAGCGGCACCGGACTCATGGCCATCATCGCCGAGACGGTGAGCGCGATGTCCACGGCATCCGCATCGTGGTCGTCGGGCGGCGATTCGTCAAGTTCGATCAGGCCGGCGTTGGGGGACTGCACGTAGACGAACGAGCGGTTGCGCCGCTGCTCGAAGCGGGCGGCGATGTCCACCTCGCCTGCCTCGCCCTCGGCCGCTCGGAGGCGTCGCTGAACCCTGCTCCAACTGTCGGGAATCGTGTCGATGGTGTGGTCGTAGAGCGCGCCCGGTTGACGCGAATGGAGCTTTCCGGTGGCCAGTTGCTGGTGGATCTCCAGACCGCACATGAATCCGAGCGCGGCTGGATCGAGGCTGTCGGCGTCAGCGACATCGCCCGGCGGCCCCGCGCTCGTCATCAGGCAGGGGGAGGCGTAGGCGCTTCATAGCGGCGACGGCGCTCAGCGGGCCAATCTCCAGCGATCGCTGGATGGATTGTAGACCACGCCGATCTGCGACAACTGCGAGAGCGCTCGCTCGGTCTCTTCCTGACTGAACTTCTGTTCGGCCATCTCGTTGAATATATCAGCCTCTGGAACATCTACATCGATACGCCCTTCGGAGAGTTTCTTCATCACATCCTTGAGTACTCTGTCGGCATTGCGGCGCTTTGCCGAGCGACCCGTCAACAGCGCACCCTCGTCGAAACCGTCGCCCATCAACTCGTAGCGCCAGTTACCGTAGATCGCCTTGGCTAGTTCAGCATCAATCCCCTCGGCTTTATCGGACAGCCGGCTGCGAGCGCTCGCCTCAGCGAGACGGATCAACGCCTCCAGCGCGCGCGGTGTGGCCGCCACGGTACCGTCATCATCCTCACTGATCTTGGCGCGTGCCTCGAGGTAGTAATCGCGCAGCAGCTTCTTCGCCTCGGGCGTGAGCACGGGATGGAACTGCCGTTTGGCGTAGGCGACGTACTTCTGGAACATCGGGATTGTGAGCAGATCAGCGCCTGAGCCGTCCATCTTCATGTGCTGCTCCTTCTCCACCTTTCTCGGGTCGACCACCTGGCCTCTCTCCAGCAGTTGTTCACTGACCCCTACGCTCCGGTTATCGATGATGTGATTGGCGATGGCGAGGTCATCCTCCGCACGCGCGTCGTCGCGCAGCAACCAGATGATATCGAACCGCGACATCAGTGCTGGAGGCAAGTCGACCTCCTCGAACATCGGGGTGATGTCGAATCCGGCTTGGTGTCTCTGTGTGAAGCGCCCTTCCTTC
>Ga0207966_1002115_pt1 | contig 10387 bp, 10 predicted proteins | sample Knorr_S23_td_NAD_FD_185611 | JGI IMG/M metagenome (GOLD analysis project Ga0207966, IMG submission 185611) | Marine microbial communities from Southern Atlantic Ocean transect - Knorr_S23_td_NADW_ad_2500m_LV_B (SPAdes) (version 2) | ecosystem: Environmental > Aquatic > Marine > Oceanic | place... | reverse complement strand
CCATGCTGATTAAGCCGGTCTTCAAGGTATTGGACGTACTCCAAGTCCCTAGGTTGTTAGAGTTTATCCTGCATCTGCTGGTCAACGTCACTCGGTTAACAGCAGAAGAGTTGGAGGCGGCAGGCCAGGTGTTGGGCACAAATGCCATCGATTACTCCGCGGAGAGAGTGGGGGAGGGCCGGTTGCTGCCCCTTTACTTCATGATCAACCGCGACAGGGCGACCACATTGTTCCACACCATCCTCCTTCCCTCTAAGGGCCGTCACGCCAGAGGCCGTCTCGATCTATTCGTACATGAGTTGGTCCATGTGTACCAGTTCGAGAAGGTCGGCAGCATCTACATCTGGCAGGCTATCATGGCGCAGATGGGAGCTGGCTACAGATACGGAGAAGTGGACGGACTGGAAGAGCGGCGAAAGGAAGGCCAGACATTTAGCGGGTTCAACCGGGAGCAGCAAGGCCAGGTCGCCCAAGACTATTACCATGACGTTCTCGAGAAAGATCTAGCAGCGAACAGCCGGGAGCGGTTGGCGTTTCAGCCTTTTATCGAGGAATTGCAGGCAGGCCTGCTATAGTCCAGCTACTCTGCGTTCAGCGCGGTGGGCCAATGCCATACACGGACAACGACGGCACACGCATTCACTACAAGGTCGAGGGCAGTGGCCCTCCCTTGATTCTTCAGCATGGGATGTTTTGGGACTTGGAAGGCTGGGAACGATGGGGATACGCTAATTCCCTCAAACGGGATTTCCAGTTGATTTTAGTCGATGCCCGCGGACATAGTGGCAACGACAAACCGCATGATCCCACGGCCTATACGCTCTCCAATCACGTGGCGGACGTACTAGCAGTCCTTGATGCATAGGAGATTCCTACTGCCATTTACTGGGGTTTTTCAATGGGCGGATGGATCGGCTTCGGGATGGGAATCATGGCTGCGGACCGCCTGAAAGCGGCGATCATTGGCGGCGATCACCCATACGGGAGAAAATTACCCGACGGCAGCCGGCTGGATGGGACCAACCCAGATCTGTTTCTAGAGCGATTTTTCCAACGCCAGGGGATCGACCGGGAGCAGATGGGACCCGCGAAGATAGCCGAATTCGTCGATAACGATTTTCAGGCCATTGCGGCGGCACAACAGGACAGACAGACACTTGAAGCGTCTCTCGCATCAATCGAGAAGCCAGTCTTACTCTACGTCGGTGAATCCGACGGAGGTGCGGCTCAGGTCAATCAATGCGCCACGCAAATGCCTTCTGCCGAGTTTTTCTCTCTCCCTGGTTTGAATCATCCTGAATCATTTTACCGGTCTGACCTCGTACTACCTCACGTCTTGCCGTTTCTGCTGGCACAGTGAGATTCATGGCCATCGAATCCGCTGTTTGATAATTCCCTATGGAAGGGAAACGGTCATGATTCCGATGCTGCCAAGAATCTCATGACCGCGTCGCTAAATTGCCGGTGTTCCTCGATGATGCCCAGGTGTTTCGACCCTTGGATGATCTCCGCCCGGGCGTTGGGCATCGCCTGCGCCATGTCTTCCGCCATCCTAGGCGTGGAGCCGGGGTCGCCGTCACCGGTGAGGACGAGGGTTGGCATAGATAGACTTGCGAAATCCACGGGATGGTTTTCCGCGTTGGACAAGAGTTCATAGCTCTCTAGGAACTCGGCCGGGTCGTTGTTCCGCAGGCGGGCGAGTATCTCACGCTCTACACCCGGGTTGGCCTTCAGAAACTCCGGACTGAACCACCGCAGGGCCGATGCGTCCAGTCCTTGCCGGTCGCCGGCTTTAGCCTGTTGGACCCGGAAGGCCATTGCCTCACGCTCCTCTGACGTCCGTTGGTAGGTGGTGCTGATTAAGACCAGCGCCTCAACCATCTCTGGGTAGGACGGCGCAAAATGATTAGCCACCTGGCCGCCCAGAGAGAATCCAACGAGCACCATCCGCGAGATTAGGAGTTCTTGGACCAGCCCCCGCAATTGGGCGACGAAGGGCTGAAAACTCTGTTCTCCCAACGGCTGGCTAGTCTCGCCATGCCCGAGTAGGTCATAAGTGAGCGTGGAACGGCCGCTGAAATCGGCCAACATCGCCCGCCAGATGTTCTGGTCAAGGCCCACACCGTGGACGAAAACGACCGGAGTCGTCCCAGGGACTTCCAGATACTGAAAGGCGGTGCCACGATCGTCGACGCTCATGAGGTTGGCGGTCCTCGCATGTGATCTGACTGGGCCGGGGCTAAATTGACACTACTTGAACCCGGTGCTAGCGTCTAGTTCGCCGAGTATAAACACCCTCGGCGAACAACCAAGGAGAAAACATGAAGTTTAGCAACTTCCTATTCCCGGAAAGCCAGACCCCCGAAGACGATTTCGCCATTATCGAAGAGTCGCTGCGAGAGGCGGAATTGTCCGAGGAATTGGGCTACGACGTCGTCTGGCTGGCCGAGCATCATTTCGACGGGGGTTGCGCCTACGTCGACCCCACTACCTTCGCCGCCGCAATCTCCGCCAGGACCAAGAAGATCAAGATTGGGTTCGCCGTGGCCCAGATGGCCCTGCATCACCCCATCAGGTTCGCAGAGCAGGTCGCCCTGGTCGACAATATCAGCAAGGGCCGCATGATCGTGGGCGTCGGCCGGGGAACCGCGTACAACTTCTACGAGTTCCGTGGCTTCGGCATCAACCCCGACGAAGCTCACGACATGCTCTTGGAAGTGGAAGATATCCTGGTCAAGGCCTGGACCACCAAGGACTACAAGCACGACGGCACATATTGGCAGTTGGAGTTGCCGGTGCTGCGTCCTCAGGTGTACCAGAAGCCTCATCCGCCCATGATTCGCGCCTGTTCCGGCCTAGAGTCGACCTTGGAGATGGCCCGGGAGGGGCGGCCGTTCATGATGAACGTCCAGAGCGATGCGGTCACGGTCGAACGGATGGACCAATACAAGGCTACGATGTCGGAAGCCGGCCACAGCGATGAGACGGTGGCGCGCAACGTAGCCGACTCGTGGGTCTGGCGGAATATATTCGTGGCTGAAACCGACGCCGAAGCGGAAGCCGTGGGAATCCCCTATTTCAAGGGCATGCGGGCGTACCTGCAGACGAACCGCGACCGCATGAACACCACAGCGGAACTAAAAGCTCAGGCGTCTGGGGCCGTGGGCGCGGCTAGAAACTCCCTGGAGCACGGAATAATCACCGGCTCGCCTGAAACCGTGTGTGAACGCCTTCAAAAAGTGAACGGCACCGGCGTGGGCGGGGTGATCATCCACTTCCGTCTGGGGGCCATGCCCTACGATGTCGCAGCCAACAGTCTGAGGCTTTTCGCAGAGAAAGTCGCGCCCAATTTCAGGGATTCCGGCGCCTAGCCTCGGAAACGACCCTTGCCGGCATCCGTTCGTCCTGAGCCCCGTCGAAGGGCCTCCTCTTCGGCGTAGTCTCGTTCGTCGCCGGCTATTTCATGTCCAGCAGTTCAACCTCGAACTTGAGGGTGGCGTTGGGGGGAATCACTCCGCCGGCGCCCGACGCCCCGTAAGCCAGGTCCGGAGGGATGATCAGTTCTACCTTGCCGCCGATGTTCATGGTTGCAACTCCTTCGTCCCAACCCTTGATCACGCGTCCCGCGCCCAGTTGGAACTCGAAGGGCGTGCCCCGGTCCACGGAGCTATCGAACTTGGTGCCGTCCAGCAGCCAGCCAGTGTAATGGACGACCGCGGTCTTTCCCGCTTCCGCCTTGTCCCCTGTCCCGACCTCAATCACCGTGATCTGCAGCCCGGAGGCTGTGGTGATGGTTCCGCTTTCTGCCATGGTTACCTCTGATTTAGGTTCGGATTCCGCGGGTTGCACCGCCGCAGTGGGTTGCACCACCTCAGTGGGTTGGGCCGTGGCGGTGGGCGCCGGCGCAAATTTTGCCACGGTCTCAGACTCGGGATCGGAGGACGACCCACATGCGACTCCCAATGTCGCCAGGAAAACCAGGACCAAGAGCCACCGCATGTTTCCCACCCTCCGTTGCAATGCAAATCGCGGCTGTGCGCGCCTAAAGATGGTAGCACAGCACCTGAGTCGATGAAGTATCATCTGTTCCCGATGCGCGGCATTTAGACTATGATGTCAGCTAGTTCAATTTGGGAGGCCACATCGATGACCGATGATTTCAGAGCGCGGGTAGAGGCTGCCAAGGGCGAAGCTACTTCCGTGAGCGTTGCAGATTCAAAGGAGCAGATGGACGGAAAACCGGAGATTCTCTTGATCGAGACTCGTCTCCGAGAGAATGTCCCGCTCGAGGAACAGGCCGCGAACGTGGTCTTCATGTCAGTGGAAGACCTGGACGCGGCGGCTGAGGACTCGTCCAAGCTGGACCCACGATTGTCGGACCACAACGTCCAGATCATCACGACTTGAAAACTTGGAAACAGGGCCGCCGTGGGCGCCCAGATACTCCAAGGGATGGGATTCAACAACGTGACCTACATGGAAGGCGGGATGACGGCCTGGAAAGAAGCCGGGTTCCCAACCAAGGAATAGTGCTGAGCGAATAGGCGGTGAAATCATGGCCGAGCGAGTCTGGGACAAGTTTCTCACGCAGCAGGACAGGGACCATGTGGCGATGGGAGAGAATCGGGAGGTGGGTTTCGGTGAAAAACCGGCCCTGCTGCTGATCGACCTCTACAGGTGGGTGTTCGGCGACAAACCTCAGCCGATACTGGAAGCGACCAAAGAGTGGCCGGCGAGCTGCGGCCTGGCCGCCTGGGACGCCATCCCCGCCATCCAGACGGTGTTGCAAGCCGCCAGGAACGCCGGCATCCCCGTGATTCACGCAACCGGCCGCGACGATGACGGATTGGCCGGGTGGAGCACCGGACGCCAGATCTACGGCAACCAAGACCGCAGTCCGGAAGCCCTGGAACGGCGCAACCGCCGCAACGACATCATTGACGAGGTGGCGCCCATCGACGGCGAGCCGGTCATGCGGAAGGACTCGCCCAGCGCTTTCTGGGGCACCCCGCTCATCGGCCACCTGACCGCCCACAACGTGGACACGATCATCGCCGTAGGCGAGACCACCAGCGGTTGCGTCCGGGCCAGCGTATTGGACGGCTGCACCAACCGGTTCCGCATGATCGTGGTCGAAGAGGGCGTGTTCGATCGGCACGAAGCCGCCCACGCCATAAACCTATTCGACATGAACCAGAAATACGCCGATGTGCTGCCCCTGGCCGATGTCCTGGAATACCTCGGAGAAGTCGGCGCCAAGCGGGGCACTGCGGTGTAGGCCCAAAGCTACGGCACCTACGGGCTGGTTGATTGGGAATCGTGCCTGTGTTAAATTAGTTTTAATCAGATTGGCCAGCGATGGCCGGAGATTCGAATGGCATACGTTACCCCTCGCGAGGGCGAGAACCCGGAGAGCCTGGTAAACCGGTTCCGGGCCTCGGTACAGCATTCCGGCATACTGCGCGAGCTCAAGGACCGCCGGTACTTCCGCTCCAAGGCACAGAAAGAGCGTTTGGCCGCCCAGCGCGCCGCACGCCGCCGCCGCCGCCAGAACCGCCGCTAAGCTGCTGGGTCCGTTCGATTCCGGTTGGATTTCGCCCGGATCTGGGCCTTAAAACGCCTAATCTCCATGATGCTTTTATCAGGCGGCTCTTCGAGCCGCCTGTCTTGCTTAAGGCCGGATTGCGGCCTTTTTCCTTGAGCGTCGATGTTGCCTGAAAAACCCATCAGTCACGTTGACAGCTATAAGTGCCCCTGGTAAATTGGATTAGTTGCCCTTAGCACTTAATCGGTGCTACTGCCAAAGGGCAAACACACTCAGGAGAAAATCCTTGCCTCGATACGATTACCGCTGCGAAAGCTGCAAAGATGAATTCGAACTGGTGCAGTCCTTCGCGGAAGCCGGAAAAGGCGCCTGCCCCGCATGTGGCGGCGCGGGCCAGCGGGTCTACCACGCAGTCCCGGTTATCTACAAGGGCAGCGGTTTCTACACCACCGACTACGGCCGGCCCAAACAGCCTTCAGAGAGCAAGAACGGCTCGAGCGACAGTTCTTCCGACTCTAAATCCTCCGACGATTCCAAATCGACCGCCGACTCCAAGTCGTCCGGTGATTCAAAGTCGGACACGGCTGCCAAGTCCACCAGCGACAGTTCGTCCAAGTCGTCTACCGAATCCAGCAGCAGCAGCACCTCCACAACCGCCAGCTCCAGTTAGTCTGCCTCGCTGGCGGCTTGTCAGACGTTTCTTCCCCAACTTCTAATAATTCTCCCCCTAGTATTAATGAGCGCTCATGAAAGCATTGGTCCAGAGAGTAACCAAGGCTTCAGTCTCCGTTGCCGGTGAGACTACTGGGGAGATCGGCGCTGGCCTGGTTGTGCTATTAGGCGTCGCCAAAGAAGATGACGAGGCCGACGCGCGCTACCTGGTGGAAAAGATCGCCAACTTGAGAATCTTCGCCGAAGACGAGAACCGGTTCAACCGCTCCGCCCTGGACATCGGCGCCGATGTGTTAGTCGTGAGCCAGTTCACTCTTTACGCCGACACACGCAAGGGGCGGCGTCCCGACTTCAACCAAGCGGCGGGACCGGAAGTGGCCAAGCGCCTTTACGACAACACGGTGCAGTTGTTTCGTGGTATTGGGTTAACCGTGGCCACCGGAACGTTCCAGGAGGACATGTTGGTCTCGCTGGAGAACGACGGGCCGGTGACCTTGATGCTGGACAGCGCAGACCGCCAGCGGCCGAGGCGTGGTTCGACGAGCTCACCGTGAACGGGAAGGGGCACGGGCCACGGTAAATCCGCTCTTCAGGCGTTGAACAAACGCCACCACCACCCGATTTGCCTTCAGGAATCGCTGTTTTAACCTTTGGCGATTGAGTCGATCAATTTTCAAAAGCCGGCGATACCAATATTTGGCGTTGATTTACTCGCACCTGTCTCCACCACGAAAACGAATCAGACGCCCCAGACTCATCTTGAGTCTGGGGCGTCTGATTTTACACTACTCCACTCCCTGCTCTGATGGTCGTATTTTCGAACGACCGGGACATTTTCTGAGGTTTATAACTTTAGTCGTGGCACAAGACAGAAGTTGTTGTGATGAATAGCACAGGAACGGAGTGACCAAACTCATATCCCTATATTCCCCTGCGCTGCTAGGCTCTGGATCGGCCCAAATAAGGCTGAATTTATACCTTTTGTTATGGAGCAAATTTGACTTGACAACATAGAACTCAACTCGGTTGAGGGGGAATTTTAAGAAACGGTCCAGCCAACAGTATATTAGGAGGCTCGTTAGGAATGACTAACGTAGGGTATTTGGTAAGTTCACCGAAATTTTTGATATTGGCTATTGCGGGCGCACTATTAGTGGCGCTCGTTCTTGTTATTAACGGGTTCGCCAATCCTGGTCAGACGTTTGCCGCTGGCGGTCCCGCGGGCCTGGTGGCGCACTATACATTTGACGGCCAAGATGGCACCGATTCCTCGGGCAACGGAAACCATGGCACCCTTGCAGGAAGCCCGACATTTGCGGCGGGTCCTTCGGGTTTCGGCGACGCGATGGTCGCGGACCTCGGTAAATACGTTGTCCTACCGGACACGACCGCACTGTCGCTAAGAGACCACGACTTCACCGTCACCGCATGGGTCAATGCATCTGCATTTTCCGGTTTGGGCGGTTATGGCGGCGACTGGGCCGTCCTGGGAAACCGCGGCCCCGGCGGAGGTGGTAGCACAGGACTGCACTTGGTTATGCGCGATGGACGACCGTACATGGGATTCTTCGGAAATGACCTAGGCAGCGACAACAACCTTTCGCTGAATACCTGGTACCACATTGGTTGGAGATACACCAAAGCCACAGGCGAGATGACGCTGTTTCTAGACGGTAACCAGATTGCCAGCGGCGGTGGTCACGCGCCGTTCATCGGTATCGGCGATACTTTCATCGGCCGCTGCTGCGAAACCTGGGATTCCCCCAGGTATGCCAAGGGGTTGATTGACGACGTACAGATCTATGATCGACCGCTTACGGAAGGGGAAGTCGCTTCCTTGATGAACGCAGCCCCTCCTGAGCCTCCTGAAGGTCCTTCCGGCCAGGTGGTGATCCTATCGAGCGCCGATATCGGCCCATACGCCGGATCGGTTGCGTCTTCGTTCGAAGCCGCCGGTAAAACTGTGGTTTATAAGACTCCAAGCGAGTGGGCTGCAATGACCACTGCCGACTTTGCGAGTTACGACGCCATAGCATTCCCCGACCCGAATTGCATTTTTAATACCGGACCAATCGCAGCTGCGATAGCAAACGCTAGTGTTTGGGGAGCAGCAGTTGATGGCAACATAATAATCTTTGGTGCGGACGAGCAGTTCAACCACCGCGCTGAAGCACCGAACCCGGAAGGGCAGCCGTTCTCAGATTCAATGGCTCCCTTCGTCGTCGCGGATGTGGGTAAAACCGGCGCCTTTGTGTCGTTGAGTTGCTACTACCATGGCAAAGGAACCGGAACAGCCATACCAGTGTTAGACGCCTTCTCGGTGGGTGGGTTCACGGTAGCGCACCCACCAGGATGCTCCAATAATGGACACATCGTCGAGACGGATCACCCGGCTATGAACGACCTCACCGACAAAGTGATGAATTCCGGAGCTCTTTGGACTTGCTCAGCTCACAATGCATTCAACACCTGGCCCTCCGATTTCCAGGTCCTGGCCAATGCGCTAGGTGTCGGTAGCTACGTAGAGTCAGACGGAAGTATTGGCTTGCCATATATCCTAGCTCGCGGGGCTTCCTCTGGTCCTCCGGTTATCACGTCGACGGTAACTGGCACACTGGGCGACAACGGCTGGTACGTCTCCCCAGTGACGGTGTCTTACACTGCCAGCGACACCGGCTCAGGCATCGACGAAGACGCAAGTGACCTCGGCGACGACGACCTGCTCTCAGATGGAGATGGACAAAGCGCCTCGGGCACGGCGGTCGATAACGCCGGTAATTCGGCGACGGCAACGGCCTCAGACATCGACATCGACCAGACCGACCCGGATGTGACCGTGCCAGCAGACCAAGTAGTCTCATCGGGCGACCCAGCCGGGGCGGTAGTCAACTTCTCGCCGACCGGCTCAGACGCCACGTCAGGTATCGCCTCCGTGACGAGCAACCCGGCAAGCGGGTCGGTCTTCCCAGTTGGAACGACGACGGTCAACCACACGGCGACCGACAACGCCGGTAACACCTCGGAGGGCACGCATACGGTGACCGTCAGTCTGGTCTTGGACATCGACATCAAGCCCGGTAGCGACGTCAACCCGCTGAACCTGAACGGGAACGGCGTGGTGCCGGTGGCGATCCTCGGTTCCGACGTGCTGGATGTAACAACGATCAACGTGAGCACAGTCAGCATCAATGGGTCGACACCAGCCCACAACGGCCACATCGAGGACGTTAACGATGACGGAGTCGCAGACTTGGTCGTGCACCTAACGCCAAGTGACTTCGGTATCGACACCGCCACCCCGGGCGGCACGGTCCTGACCTTGACATTGACCGGAGAGTTTAACGACGAAACGGCGTTCTCAGGTCAAGACGACGTCCGCATCAACGGAAACAACGAAAATTCTAAGGGTAAAGGGGGTAAGGGCCCCAAGTAACCCATAACAAGGACGCACCTAAAGAGAAAAGGCCCCTCATGAATGAGGGGCCTCTTTGTTTTTATCCCGACGCTGGTGAATCTGTAGCGGGAATCCACGGGTTATTCGACCAACGGCGGTCTGTCGAAGGTCCGATGGGCAGGCAACCCGAATGCTCAGCCAGCCCCTACCGGAACCAACCTCTGCCGCGGTAGAAGCCCCTCAAGTAGGCTATCTGGCCACCGTGGGCAACGGTGTCCCAGACCATCTGGCCCATGCACACCGCCACCGTGCGCGGTTCGGGCACTGGGTTCATGACGATCTCACGCTCCAGCTCCTCGGTGGTTATGTTGGCCAGAAATTCTCTGGCGTGGTTCTTGACCGCTTCGTAATAGGCCAACTGCACTTCTTTGGCAGGCGCGCGCCACTGGGCGACGTCGGAAGCGCTCCAGCCCACTCCACGGTCTTCCTCATCGGCAGGCATTCGGAATTTCTCATGCCATCCTTCCGACACCCAGACTTGGGTCAGGTCCCGGAGCCGGGTGTGGATAAACATGTCGGTCACCCGCGTCAGGTGCCACAGTATCCAGGCAACGGAGTTGCACTGGTCTGTGGGCTGGCGGGCCATGGCCGACTCGTCCAACCCCTCAAGGGCCGCGTCGATCATCTCCCAATTCCGTTCCATCGCCAGGACCACCGGGTCAACTGGGCTCACCATGGGCTCCTCCAACGAGTAGATCGAATGACTGATCGAATTC
>Ga0207966_1002110_pt1 | contig 10398 bp, 9 predicted proteins | sample Knorr_S23_td_NAD_FD_185611 | JGI IMG/M metagenome (GOLD analysis project Ga0207966, IMG submission 185611) | Marine microbial communities from Southern Atlantic Ocean transect - Knorr_S23_td_NADW_ad_2500m_LV_B (SPAdes) (version 2) | ecosystem: Environmental > Aquatic > Marine > Oceanic | place... | reverse complement strand
TATACTTCAGTTAGTTGTAATTATATTTTTTTATCCAATGCTCTAGCGATGAATAAATTTTTTTGATCTCGTCATATTTTTTCCATCGGTTGATTGATTTTTCATATAAAGGTTGAACAACTTGATTGTAACTTGGGGTATTTATTTTCTTTCGCGCTAATGCAGTCGCATTAAAATTTTTAACATCTTCTTCCCATTCTACATTTAAAAAATTAATGGTTTTTTTTATAGTATTGTCAAAATTTAATACAACCTCCTCATATTTAACTATATGGTAAGCCAAATCATACACTTCCAAATATTGGTCCCATAAGGAAAAAACTTCATTATATAAAATTGTAGCATCTTTTAAATTATAAAAACTAGCCATACCTTCGTTAATCTTAAAATCTGACATGAAGCAACTTAGGACAGTATCGCAAGGGTGTCGCAACATGAGAATAAACTTGCTTTGAGGAAAAACTCTTTTGATAAATGCTACTTCAATCAAATTTAATGGAAGTTTATCTATGATAATTTTATTATGAATATCTTCATTCATAATCTCATGCAGCATATCAAAATATTCAGATTGAAGGGATAAAATATCATCATCGCTTAACAATTCTAATGAATTTATTTTATTATTATTTTTTTCAAAAAAACGATCTCTAATAGATGAAATTATAAGCTTTTCTTCCAACACCAGTATTTTTGAATGGGATCGCAAAATGCTATCTAACAGAGTTGTTCCTGATCGAGGAAACCCAACAAGAAAAATTGGTGTTTGATATTTTTCAGGAATTACAGGTTTTGTAAATTTATCTAGATTAATTTTTATAAAATATTTTTTATAATTTTGAATTAAATCCAGAATTATATTTTTATCGTAAATTTTATTATGTAATTGATTGGATTTAATATTATTTCTCAAATTAAAATGATCGAAGGCTGAATTTGATTCATCTAGAAAATCCAAATTCTTTGCAAGAAGATCGTGGTATTTAATTAAATTGTCCTCCTGATTGATTAATTTATCAATAAATTGATTTTCCAATAAAATTTTTTTCGATTTAAGATAATTTTTTTTTCGCATAAGATAACTTGCTTCAAATAAATTAATGGGAGGTTGGTCTGTAAATATTTTTTTTGCATCATCTATGTATTTTTTAAACAGATCTAATTTATTGGTTTTTTCCAGAATAAATAATAAATTACTGTATGCATCCCAATAATTTGGGTTGGACTTAATTGATTGAATATAATAATCAATAGCCTCTGAAATTTTTTCTTTTTTTACAAAAATCAATCCAAGCAAATTTAAAAGAAAATAATTTGTGGGATCTATTTTTAAACCAATAGTAATTATTTTTTTTGATTCTATTAATTTATCAATTTCATTGTACAAAAAAGATAGATTATTTATTACATTCAAATTTGTTTGGTCTATCTTGTGTGCCAGTTCAAAAAATTGGATTGCATTTGTATAATTTTTTTTCAATGTATAAACATTGCCTAAATTAATATAAGGATCAATATTGTTCTTATCTGCTTCACTGGCTTGTTTAAAATAGTAAATGGATGCTTCATACATTTTTTTATGAACGTAAATTAGGCCTAAATTTATTAAAACTTCATATTGTAGTGGTGAAAAATCTAGAATTTCCAGAAAAATACTTTCGGCACCAGAAATATCCCCCTGTGATTTTTTTAATAGAGCTTCTTTAATTTTACTATTGATATTCATAAAATAATTTCAATAACTTATTTAGATATGTACTAAATTAAGATGTTATAATACTTTTCGCAATAATATATATATAGTGATTATATGACAGAACAAAAAGTGGATCTAAATTTATTTTTTCCCACTCCAGTATGGGCTTCTATAATTAACAATTACAAACATGTTAACCAAAAGATTTTTTCTTATATTGATGAATTAAAAACAAATGATCCAGAAGGAGTAAGAAGAAGTAATTTTAAAGGCTGGCATTCAAAAGATTTTGAACTTAATAATGAGAACGTTATAATATTTGTTAATGCTATATCCACAAAACTAAACAAAGCTTTGATAGATATGAATTGGGATTTAAAAAATCAAACAGTAAAGATTACAAGTATGTGGTCCATAATTAATCAAAAACATGCTTTGAATGAAAGACATATCCATGGCAATAATTTTATTAGCGGTGCTTATTATGTTAAAGCGCCCTCTGATTGTGGAAATATTTGCTTTTATGATCCACGCTCAGGTCCGACATTTAGCCACCCAAAAACAACTGGTCCAAATAAACTCAATGCGACTGCTCACACCATAAAACCAGAAGATGGGCTGCTGGTTTTGTTTCCTAGCTACCTTCATCACTCAGTAGAAACGAATTTATCTGATGAAGAAAGAGTAGTTATTAGTTTTAATGTAAATCTAATTAGTAACTAGTTATCTGACATTTTCAGAGCATTTAAAAAAGCATTCTGAGGTATATCAACTTTGCCAAACTGCCTCATTCTTTTCTTTCCTTTTTTTTGTTTATCTAACAATTTATTTTTTCTAGTCACATCCCCACCATATAGTTTTTGTGTTACATCTTTTCTAAATGAAGCAACAGTTTCTCTTGCTATAATTTTACCGCCAATCGCCGCTTGAATAGCCACTTTAAATTGTTGACGAGGTATTAAATCTTTCAATCTTTCACAAAGAGCCCGGCCCCGGCTTTGTGACCTATCTCTATGGGCGATTAACGACAACGCATCAACTGGATCACCATTAATCATCACACTAACTTTAACCAGATCATTAACTTTATATCCAGCGAGTTCGTAGTCAAAACTTGCATAACCTCTCGTAATTGATTTTAATCTATCATAAAAATCAAATACAACTTCATTAAGGGGTAACTTATATTCAATCATTGCCCTTGATCCTACATAGCTTAAATTATTTTGAATACCTCTTTTGGAAGTGCAAAGCTCTAATACAGTTCCAAGATATTCGTCTGGTACAATTATGGTGGCTTTAATCCATGGTTCTTCAATATTATTTATTTTCACAGGATCGGGCATGTCAGTGGGATTGTGTAAATCAATTATTCTGCCATCTTTCATATTTATCTTATAAACAACTGAGGGTGCTGTAGTTACAAGCTCAAGATTAAATTCAATTTCTAGCCTGTCTCTGATAATTTCTAAATGTAATAGACCCAAAAAACCACACCTAAATCCATAACCCAAAGCTGGACTGACTTCTGGCTCATAAGAAAAACTTGAATCGTTCAGTGCTAATTTAACCATACTATCTCGAAGATGTTCATAATCATCTGAATCAACAGGGAACATCCCACAAAACACAACCGGCTGGGATGGCTTAAAACCTGGAAAAGGTTTTAGTGTAGGATTTCTGTCATCGGTGATTGTGTCTCCTACCTTACAATCAGAAGCATTTTTAATACCCGAATTAATAAAACCAATTTCTCCAGGACCTAAGCTAGCCACTTCTTCAGGCTTGGGAGAAAAAATTCCGACCCTATCAATTGTATGTGTAACACCAGCAGCCATAAAACGAATTTTTTGATTCTTTTTTAGCTCTCCATCAATGACTCTTACAAGAACAACAACTCCCAAATAACTATCATACCAGCTATCGACTAAGATGCACTTGAGAGGCTTGTCTTTGTATCCGGAAGGAGGTGGAAGATGATTTACAATTTTATCTAATAGTTCTTTTATACCTTCTCCAGTTTTAGCAGAAATTAAAGCGGCGTCTTGGGAATCTATTCCTAGAATTTCTTCAATTTGATTTTTTATTCTCGTCGGTTCAGAGGAGGGCAAATCAATCTTGTTTAAAACCGGGATTATTTCATGATTATTATTTATTGCTTGGTAAGCATTTGCGAGTGTTTGTGCTTCGACACCCTGGGTTGAGTCGACAATCAGAATTGATCCCTCACAAGCCGCTAAAGAACGTGAAACTTCATAGGCAAAATCTACATGACCGGGTGTATCCATTAAGTTCAAAACAAAATTGTTTCCATCCTCACTCTTATAATTAAGGCGAACTGTTTGTGCTTTGATAGTTATGCCTCTTTCTCTTTCCAACTGCATGGAATCCAAAACTTGTTCTTTCATTTCTCTTTGTGTAAGCCCGCCACAAAACTGAATTAATCTATCAGCTAAGGTAGATTTACCATGATCAATGTGAGCAATAATGGAAAAATTTCTTAGATTATTTAATTCTGTCATTAATGTCTTAGTTCGCCCCCAAATGACTTTGAGATAAGATCAATAATATTTGTTGAAATTTTTTCTATTTCGCTGTCGGTAAATGTTTTTTCTAATGGCTGCAATATAACTTTTAAGGCAATGCTTTTTTTATTTTCTGGTAATTTTTTTCCTTCAAAAACATCGAAAATTATAACTTTTTTTATTATTTGCTTATCAATTTTTTTAATATTATTGATCAAATCAATTGCCTTAATGTTCTTAGGAAATAAAAATGCAAAATCCCTTTCTACGACTTGATAGGGGTTATTATCATATGCTTTTTTGGTAGAAGTTTTTTTGATTTGAAATTGTTCTAACTTATCAATAAAGATTTCAAAACCACAAACAACAGCTTTAATATCAAATCTTTTTAAAAGTAAGGGGTTTAGTTCGCCAAAATTAGCTATGATACTTTTTCCCAATATTAATTGTGCTGATTTACCTGGATGAAATACATTATTACGCAATGTTTTAAAAATTAAGCCTTCTATAGGTACATTTAATTGCTCAAGAACATAATAAATATCACTTTTTACATCAAATACATCAGTTACTCTTGCTTCATTTAACCAAGAAGAAGAGCTAGATGAACCATATTGTATCCCCGTTGCTACCATTTGCTGGTCAACTTCTTCAAGTCCATTAAAGTTTGGTCCAACCTCAAACAATTTGCCATTGGTATATAACCTAGCTACATTAGGATTTATAGAACTCAAGAGGTTGGGAAAGGCGGATGGTCTCATGGAACTCAAATCAGTGCTAATAGGATTCTTAATATCTATTGATACATTATTATTTATATAATTTGCCTCTTTCGAATCTATAAATGACCAAGAAACTGTTTCTAGATATCCGCGATTAGCAATAAGTCTTTTTGATTTATAAAATGATTTAAGATTAGCGCTTAATGTTTCTTTATTGTTATTAATATCTTTTGACAAAGAAATAGGGATAATTTTATCAAAGCCATAAATTCTTAAAATTTCTTCAACTATATCAGCAGGTCCGTCAATATCCGGTCTAAAAGTTGGCACAGTTATTTCAATTACAGTGTTTTTTTTGGATTTTACCAAAAAACCAAGATTGTTTAAAATGGTTGTCTGATCTTTGGTATCAATACTGATCCCACCAAGAGTTTTTGTTGAGTTTGTATCAAAGTTGATAATTTTATTTTTTTGAATTGAAGATTTGTCTGCTTCTATTGTACTAACCTCCCCTCCACATATTTGCGTTATCATCTGAGTAGCCATATCAACACCCCATTCAATTGAAGTTGGATCAACACCTCTTTCAAATCGGTACCGTGCGTCACTTTGTAAATTTAGCTTTCTTCCTGTCTTGGTTACGCTAATGGGATCAAATAAAGCTACCTCTATAAAAACACTGCGAGTTTCTAAAGAGCAGCCACTTTCCAGACCTCCTATTACACCTCCAATTCCATGGAGATTTTTATCATCACTGATTACAACCATGTCTTCTGAGAGAAGATATTCTTTCTCATCTAATGTTTTACATTTTTCCCCGGCAACTGCTTTTCGCATTGTTAAGTTACCACTTAGCTTATCTGCATCATAAACATGAAGTGGGCGGCCTAAATCATGGGTTATATAATTAGTGATATCGACTAGCGCACTAATTGGTCGCAAACCAATTGCGGTTAGTCTACTTTTTAACCACTCAGGACTTGATGTATTATTCACATTCTTAAAAAAACGACCTGCCACTCCAGGACATAAATATTTATCTTTTTGATTAAATTTTCTCAACCATTTTACACCACTAACAAAGCCACCTTTAATTTTGTTAACTTTTAATTCTATAAGAGAACCTAGGCCTGCTGCAGCTAAGTCACGTGCAATTCCTCTGACTGATAAGCAGTCGGATCTATTGGGCGTTATATTTATTTCTATAACTGGATCATCAAATCCAAAAATTTTAGCAACGGGGTCACCAATTTTATGGACGTTGCTTAATTCTATTATGACTTCATGCTCATCTGAAATACCAAGTTCTCTCTCAGACAAAAGCATACCACAAGATTCAACGCCTCGTATTTCTGATTTCTTTAAGTGCATTTTTGTACCTGGTACAAAAGTATCTATCGGAGCAAAAATACCTAGCATTCCTGTTTGAGCATTAGAGGCTCCACAAACTACTTGAAAATTTCCTTTATTTGTTTGAACCTCACAAACTTTTAATCTATCTGCATTAGGGTGTTTAGTTGCATTAACTACCTTTGCCACAGTAAAATATTTAAATTTCTCTGATTTATCTTCAACGAATTCAACTTCTAAACCTATGTTTGTCAGTGTGTTTACAATTGTTTTAATATCAGCTGTTGTGTCTAAATGATCCTTTAACCAACTAAGTGTAAATTTCATTTTATATACCTGAAGAAGTTGTTAAGTCCAAAGGATCAAAACCATAATGATTAAGCCATCTAAAATCACTTTCAAAAAAACTTCTTGCATCAGTTATTCCATATTTAAGCATTGATAATCGTTCTATGCCCATTCCAAAAGCAAAACCTTGAAAGGTTTTTGAATCTATTTTGCAGTTTTCCAAAACTTTTGGATGAACCATTCCGCATCCTAAAATTTCAAGCCATTGATCTCCTGCTCCAACTTTCCAAACATCATTGTTTTTTGTAAAGGCTATATCCATTTCTGCACTAGGCTCTGTAAAAGGAAAATAACTTGGTCGAAAACGATATTGTAAATCATTAATTTCAAAAAATTCTTTTAGAAAATCAATTAAACATCCTTTTAAATGTGCCATGGACGATGAGTTATCGATTAATAAACCCTCAACCTGATGGAACATGGGCGTATGCGTGGCATCAGAATCACTTCTGTAGGTTCTTCCTGGAACAATAATTCTAATGGGAGGTTTTGTTTCAAGCATAGTTCTTACTTGCACAGGGCTTGTGTGCGTTCTTAAAACCTTATCTTCATTATTTATTTTGTCTTCAATATAGAATGTATCTTGCATTTCTCGAGCTGGATGGTGAGAAGGAATGTTCAATGCTGTAAAATTATTAAAATCCGTTTCAATATCAGGACCGCTCTCCACAGAAAAACCCATCGATGAAAATATATCTATAATTTTATATATGGTTTGACTGATTGGATGAATTTTTCCTGTATTAAAATCTCTTGGAGGTAGAGTGGCGTCTATTTGTTCATTTTCTAATTTTTCATTAAGAGCTGATATCTCTAAATCACTTTTTTTATTGTTAATTGTTTGTTCAAAAAATGATTTGAATAAATTTAATTCTTGCCCTTTGATTTTTTTCTCTTCAATAGATAATAAGGAAAGAGACTGCATCTCATTAGAAAGAAAGCCTTTTTTTCCTATATATTCAATGCGAAGTTTTTCAAGTTCCTCTATTGAAGATATCTTGTTTATTCTTGCTGTAATGTCATTTTTATCCAATGATAAAGACATGCGTCTATATATAAATTATATATTGGTAAAAAACTACCTAGCAGATTGTGCTTTTTCAACCAAAGTTTTAAATACGTCAGGTTGATTCACGGCCAGTTCTGCTAAAATTTTTCTATCAATTTCAATAGTCGCCTTTTTAAGGCCATCAATAAATTGGGAATATGTTATCCCGTGTATTCTTACACCGGCATTAATACGCTGAATCCACAAACCACGAAAATCACTTTTTCTTTTTCTTCTATCTCGATATGCATATTGTTGTGCACGTTCAACAGCTTGTACAGCTACTCTAAAAACATTTTTTCTTCTACCATAATACCCTTTTGCACGTTTTATTACTTTTTTATGTCTCGCGTGTGTCGTTACTCCTCTTGATACTCTTGTCATAATTTACCTCTATTTATTGTAAGGCAACATATGATCAATTAATTTAACATCACCCTGAGACATAATGCATGATTTTTTTGTATTGCGTATAAATTTATTTGAACGTTTACTCATACCATGCCTCTTACCCGCTGGCTTAAATTTTATTTTTCCTGTTCCAGTACGAGAAAAACGTTTTTTAACACTGCTTTTAGTTTTTAGCTTGGGCATTTTAACTCCTTGATAATAATTTAATCACTAGGCTGCCCCGCAGGCCATAGTTGATGTGAGGAGGCTTATAGACAAAATGACTTTAACAAGCAATAAGATTATGCTCTTACCATTTGAGGGACTAAAATTATCATTATTTGTTTACCCTCACTTTTAGGTGGCACTTCAACTTTGGCATACTCAGATACTTCCTCTGTTAATTTTTTTAGCAAATCTAGGCCCAGATTTTGATGCTCCATTTCTCTTCCTCTGAAACGCATTGAAACCTTAACTTTATTTCCACCACTAATAAATTTTTTTAAGGCCTTAACTTTCACTTGATAATCATGTGTGTCAATTCCAGGCCGCATTTTTATTTCCTTAACCTCAATAGTCTTTTGTTTTTTCTTAGCTTCTTTTTTACTTTTCTGTTCTTTATATTTTAATTTTCCATAATCTATAATTTTACAAACAGGTGGTTTCGCATCAGGAGATACCTCAACTAAATCATACCCCTCATCTTCAGCGTAGTTAAGAGCTTCACGAATACTTATAATTCCTAATTGAGCTCCAGTGGAAGATATTACACGAACCTGACTAGCAGTGATTTGCTCGTTTGTTCTTGGACCAACGTCTTTTTTTGCTCTGTAATTAAGGGCCAAAACGCTTGATTGTGAATAAGATGAAACTATATCTAAATAGCATAGATAAGAGTAAAGAAGAATATCATATTTTTAAACGGATATAGGGGGTAATTACTTTTTTTTCAAGACTTCATTTTTTAAATTACTGGCTAATTTATAAGATAATCAAAAGTCCCAAAAAAAAATTAGTATATTGATATAGTAAATAATAAAAATGACTGGTTAGATTAAGTTAAAATAATGAAAATCGGTATAATAAGAATAGATAGAATGGGTGATATGATATTAACATTGCCTATCATTCAATCTATTAAATCAATTGATTCTTCCATCAAAATTCATGTTTTTGCTTCATCTAGAAATGTGCAAGTAATACAAAGTTTTAAATATATTGATAGGATATTTAATATTAATGATGAAAACAAATTAAACAAAGAAAAATATGATTTAATTTTAAATTTTTCTCCTGGGTGGAAAAGTTTTTTTTTATGTTTGTTCTCTAAAGCATCAAAAAAAGGCAATATAATTTTTTTGTCTCGTTATAAAAAAAAATATTATTCTAAGTTATTATTTTTAATCTTATCAAAAATATTCTTTCAAAAAACACTCATAATTAATCGCATCAAAAGATTTAATAACAATCAATCTATTCATTGCACTGAAATGATGTTTAAGTTGTTAGATAAATGTGATGTGACATATGAAAAAAATCTTTTAATTGAAAATTTTTTACCCAAGTTTAAAGTTATTGCTTCAGAAAAAAAAATTTGTCTAGTACATTTATCTGCAAGATGGATAAATAATTATTATGCTGAGAGTGACTTCTTAAACCTCATTTTAAAGTTACAAAGTAAATTTAATCTAGCTCTTACTACAGATGATTCAACAAAAGAAAAATTTAATTTAATATTTAAAAGATATCCAATTATTAATAATTATCAATTTGATCATTTTAAGACTTTAAATGAGGTTGTTATTTTTGAAAATTTAAACTTTAAAAACTGGACTCAAATAATACATTCATCAAATTTAGTTATTACGCCTGAATGCGGCCTTATCCATGTAGCTGCTGCTTGTAAAATTCCCTCTAAAATAATTTACAATGCAAACAATAAACCAAATATGATGTATAAAGAATATACTCCATTGAAAAGCAAGCATGAAAGGTTCCTTTTTAACGATAAGAACCTAAATTCTCTACTAACTCAAAGTTTATAATAATTTCTTTTTTTCAATAAAATTAATTACTTCTTGAGTGGTTATATTATTCACATACGATGATGAAATTTTATAATTATTTGGTTGATTGCCAATATTGGCTTTTGTAACTTTATTATCATTAACAAGCCATAAAATATTGTTGCCTGAAAGTGCTGCCATATGACCAGGCCCCGTATCATTAGTAACAATCAAAGTAGATATTTTTGATATAGAATAAATTATATCGGGTGGGGAGTGACCAATATTATTAATTAAATTTTCACAATTTTTT
>Ga0207966_1002105_pt1 | contig 10419 bp, 8 predicted proteins | sample Knorr_S23_td_NAD_FD_185611 | JGI IMG/M metagenome (GOLD analysis project Ga0207966, IMG submission 185611) | Marine microbial communities from Southern Atlantic Ocean transect - Knorr_S23_td_NADW_ad_2500m_LV_B (SPAdes) (version 2) | ecosystem: Environmental > Aquatic > Marine > Oceanic | place... | reverse complement strand
GGTCGCGCAGCTTGTCGGCCAAGGCCCGGAGGTGGCGGCTGTCGTTGAGCGCGTAAATGGCCATCTTGTCGGTCAACGGCCGGCGGGTCCAGTTGGCCTTTTGGGAGCCCTTGTCGAGAGTGATGCCCAGCAGTTTGGACAGCAGATCGTTCAGGCCGAAGGCGGTGAAACCAAGCAGGCGCGCGGCCCACATCGTGTCAAATATCTTTGACGGGACGAACTGCTGCGCGGCGTACATGAGGCGGAGGTCATTGTCCGAGCCGTGGATGAGTAGCTCCCGGCTGGCCAGGGCCTTGAACAGCGCCGTCATGTCGAGCTTTTGCAGGGGGTCGATCAGCACATCCGTGTCGGGGAGGCTGATCTGCAACAGGCACAATTTCTCCGGGTACGAGTGGAGGCTGTCCGCCTCGGTGTCGAGCGAGACCCAGCTGGACTTTCGTAGCTCGGGGAGAAACTCCTTTAATTGGACTTGAGTATCAATCAAGCGGCGGGATTGTGTCAGCGCTTTCACGGTTGCCAAGGCAAAACCGTTATCCGCCCGGCTTGACGAAACGATGGGAACCGTTTTTGCTCTTCCGCCGATATTGTTAAAATGAGCAATCTAGCAAACACTTTCACCGAAAACGCCGTCGCCAACGCTGACAAGACAGCTATTTTCTGGGGCGACGAGCAGGTTACATTTGGCCAGGCGCACCGCTTGGCCGGCGGCTTGGCCAAGCGGCTCAAGGAGGAATTCGGCCTGCAACCCGGCGATCGGGTGGGGCTTTGGCTGAAGAATTGCCCGGAGTTTGTCTTCTCCCTCTTCGGCATTCTGCTGGCCGAGGGCGTCGTGGTGTCGATCAATAATTTCCTCACGCCGGACGAGGTCGGCTACATCCTCGAAGACTCCGGGGCCAAGGTGCTCATCAGCGAGGCGTCGATGGCCGAGGGCACGGCGGCTCTCCAGTCGCAGCTCGACGGCCTGGCCGTGATCGAGGTGGAGGAGCTTGGCCAAGCGGACGACAGCCAAGCGCCCGAGTTGCCACCGGCCGGCCAAGCGGGCGAGGACTTGGCGCTGATCATTTACACCTCCGGCACCACCGGCAAGCCGAAGGGCGCGATGCTCAGCAACAACAACCTGCTGCGAAACGTCGGGGGAGTGATGGAGGAACTGGAACTGACGCCGGAGGATCGCATGGCGTGTTTGCTGCCGATGTTTCACAGTTTCAGCATGACCGTGTGCGTGCTGTTGCCAATGACACAGGGCCTGTCGGTCGTGGCGGTCAAGTCGCTGCATCCGCCCAAGAACATCATCGGCGAGTTGCTGCGCCACCAGGCGACCGTCCTGCCGGCGATCCCGCAGCTTTACCGCGCGCTGGCCAACGTGCAGATGCCGCCAGGCATGGCGTTGCGGGTTTGCGTGAGCGGCGCCGCGCCGTTGCCGCTGGAGGTGCTCAAGGCGTTCAACGAGAACGTCGGCATCCCGCTGCTCGAAGGGTACGGCCTCAGCGAGACCAGCCCGGTCGCCTGCTTCAACCCGTTGCACGGCGAGAAAAAAGCCGGCTCAGTCGGCCTGCCGATTCGCGGGGTGGCATTCCAGATATGGAACGACGCCGGCGAAGTGTTGCCGACCGGCGAGCAGGGTGAGATCTGCATCAAGGGCCACAACATCATGATCGGTTACTGGAACAACCCGGAGGCCACCGCGGCGGCGATCAAGGGCGACTGGTTTCTCTCCGGCGACATCGGCTACCTCGACGAGGACGGCTACCTCTACATCACCGACCGCAAGAAAGACATGCTGCTCGTCAACGGCATCAACGTCTATCCGCGGGAACTGGAGGAAGTGATCTACCAGTTTGAGGGCGTAAAGGAGACGGCGGTGATCGGAATCAACGACCCCCGCAAGGGCGATCTCGTGGTGGCCTGCGTGGCTCCAAGCGAAGGGGCAACCATCGAGGACGCAGCGCTGCTGGGCTTCCTGAAGGACAAGCTGGCCGCTTACAAGATGCCCCGCAGGGTGATGCAGATGGAGGCGCTCCCCCGCAACGCCACCGGCAAAATCCTCAAGACCAAGCTCCGCGAAATCGCCGCCGAGAAATACGCCCGCTAAGCCGCCCAACGGGTACTCCCATGTTTGAACAAGCCTTCAAGAATATCGACGACGTCGATGAACGGGGCGAAGTCGCTTCAATACGGGAGTTGTTCATCAACTTCCAAAAGCACCTCTTCGAAGCCGCGTGAGCGAATTTCAGGCCGTCCCGGCGCTTGGTTGCTCCTGCGCTTGGCCAAGCGCGGTGGCCGTTGCCTGCTGCTGTTCGCGTTCGAGCGACTCGAACTTTCGTCCGACAATCTTCACGCAGTAAAACCAGATGGCAACGATGATGCAGGTGAATCCGCCGAGAAGCTGCAGGCCAAGCAGGTTGGTCTCCAGTTGGCCGGCCTCGTTTCGCGTGTTGAGGAACATTGGCACGAGGAAGGCGATTAGCAGCGCGGCGACTTTGCCGGTGCGCTGGATAAACACCTCGACGAATGCCCGGGCGACGTATTTCTCCTGTCGCGACAGTGGATTGTAGAGAGTCTCGCGTCCGGTTTGATTGACCGAGTAGGCGAACGTGCTGTCGGAGATTTTCAGGAGACTGGCGGCGAGCAGGATTGGTGCGATGATAAAAAAAAGCGAACTCAACGCGACGGCCAGGGGCAGGGCCAACAGAATCCAGTGAATGCGATATTTGGGAAAGCCGGCTGCGAAGACACTGAAGCAAAGTTGGACGACTAGCGCTGCGATGTTTCCAATCGCGTAGACGGTGCCGAAGTGGCTGCCAATGTCCTCTTTGGGCACAAACCGCTCGGTCATCGCCGTGAATTGGTAATCCAGCACCTCCGAAGTGATCTCATAAAAACCAACGATCCCAGCGATGGCTATCAGGTAACGGGACTTGAAGACCAGTGATGCTCCCTCGATTGCGGCGTTAAACTTTTTCTTCGGGACATCGTTGGGGCTTGGTTTCGGTTCGTGATGTGGGATCGACTTGGCCATCCACCCCGCGGCAAACGCCAACAGACAGATCACCACGCCGATACCGATGATCATGTGCAGCCATTGTTGGTTGTTCATCTCCTCAATCCATCCGCGGAAGTAGGTACTGCCAACGGCACCACCGGACACCGCCCCAAGCACGATAAAACCATAAAGCCGTTTGGCGTTCCTAAGGTCGACCGTGTCGTGAAGGAATGAAAAGAAAGCAGCCAGCATGAGGCTAATGTACAGGTCGCCGAACCAGTAGAAGAGCCAGACTGTTGACTCGCTGGGTTCATTGATTTGCAGCGAAAAGTAGAACGTCATGGCGATGATCAGGCCCATGCAGCAATAGGTCAATCGTTGGCGCTTGGCCAAGCGGGTGACAAGGGTGAGGAAAACAACCAGCATGAAGGCGATCAAAAGGTTCATGCCCTTGGCCAGAAGTTCAGCACTACTGCCGAGCATCTCCATCGAGCCCAGCTTGAAGGTCTGATCACCGTCGTATAGCCCGATGAAAAGGCTTTTCTTAAGCGGCTTGAGAATCCAAAAAATGGTCAGTACCAGATTGATGTACAGGAACATGACCACCGTGAAGGCGATCTTTTTGCCGTTTGAAAAATGGTCGTTTGGCATCGACTGAATCTCAGTTTATCGTGTCGATCCCAGTCAAAGATCCACTTGAAATTCGAGCGAGTGGCCGCCTTCCACGCTGAGTTTGAATCGCTTCTCCTCTGCGGACAAAAGCTCGAGGTTGATGTTGGAGCCTTCCTCGAGCGGCGCCATCTCGATTTGGTAATTGGTCACGCCGAGTGAGAGGATGCCGTTGATCATCCGCAGGGTGGGGCGCGCCCCGAAGGTGAGGCTTCGGCTCTCGCGGGCGATCAATGTGGGGATCGAGTCATCCACGCTCAGGTTCCAGTCGTAGGTTTCCTTCATGCCGTCGGCCTTGAGGCGGATGTGCAGCTTGGCCATGTCAAGGTACTCGGGATCGTTGAATGGCCGGAACATGGCGATCTCGTCAAAGCGGTTGAGGAAACTGGGCCGGAACCGGTCGAGCAGCGCCAACTCGAACAGCTCACGCACGTTGGGCTTGTCGCGATTTTTGACAATGACATCGTAGCCGGCGTTGGTGGTCATGATGACGAAGCAGCCCCGCGCGTACATCGGCTTTTGGTTTCGGTCATAAAAAATCCCCTCGTCGAGCAGGAAGTAAAGCCGGTCGAGCACCTGCACGTTGGCCTTGTCAATTTCCTCGAATACATACACGGCGTGAGGGTTGATCGTGAGGTTGTCGGTCATGACGGAGAGGAAGCGGTCCATGCTGACGGAGCTGCGGTAGGTTGTCATGTCCATGGTGATCATTTTCAGGCCAAGGTTCTTGGACAGCAGCTTGGAGAGGTAGGTTTTGCCGGTGCCCGTCGGCCCGGCGAACATGATGCTGGCGACCGGCTTCTCGTCGGTCCGCCCGCCGCCGTAGCCGATGCGCGAGAGCCGGACGACGCCGTTGACCGCCTCGTCCTGCCCGATGAACCGCGACCGGATTTTGCCCCGCAACGCCTTCAGCACGGAGTAATCCTTTTGGATGATCCAGTCCGGCACCTGGGCGGCTTTCATCGAGGCGGCCTTGAGCGTGGCCTTGTCCATCACGAACCGGCCGTTCTTTGCCACCTCCTCCTCCATCATCGTGACGAGTTCCTTGAATACCGTGAGCGTCCGCTGTGGTTCCGGCTTGTTGGGCTGGTAGTAGCCGATAATGCCCTTGATGTAATCGACGTGCGCCCCGGTGAGTTTCAACTGCGGGATGTAGGCGCGAGCGTAGTTGAGCAGGATACCGTTGATGTCGTCGCTCCCGTACTCCGGCAGGAACACGGTGTCGCCGAAGGAGTTGATGACGTAATTGTTGTCGGAGCGCACGCGCGAGTAGTTGAAGTAGTCGATGAATGCGACGCTTCGCATCTTGCCGCCCTGGATGTTCGGCGCGAACAACGTCTCCACGCCGGTGGAGGAGCGGTTCGACGCGCCGAGCCCAATCATCGAGCTGAGGTTGGTGATGTAGAGAATGATATCTTCGCCAAGCGCCGGCTTGCTGATTTGTTTCTGCCAATATTCCTGCACTTGGCCAAGCAGCGTGTGGCCCTCGACGATCTTCGGCAGGTCGATCTCGAGATGGGCGAACTTGGCCAAGTCGGGATCACCACTCACTGCCAGGCTGGCGAGGTAATAGCGGTAGGCCGATGAGGCGTCGCCGACGATCAACACCGACTTGTTGCCGTGGTCGGCGGTGATGACTTCCTTGATGCGCTTGGTCAGGTCCGGGAGGATTGGCAGGCCGCCCATGACCTTGGCCGGTTCCTCCCATTCGGGGCTGATGTCGTACTTGCCCGAGGGGTCGTGGAGGACGAAGCAGGACTTGACCAACGTCTTGAGGTTGGAGACCGCCTGCACGGGGGTGGAAACCAAAGTCGCGATGGCAATAGCGACAGGGACACGCAGGCTGTTTATCAAAAAAAGCCGTTTCATCTTTGTTTGAAGGAATGCTCAGTTGGCTGCGGGGCAGCGCGCCAAGCAAGCTGGCACGATTTTGGCCGTTGTCAAAAGAAAATCAACCGCCCCTTGTTTGAAGCTGTGCTTGGCTCAGAAGGTGGCAGCCGCGAACGCCGGTTCCCCGGCATCCCGCGTGGCGTTGAGCGACTCGGCGAGCGCTTGGGTGTTTTCGCCGATCCGTTTGGCCAAGCTCGCCAATTCGCCGTCGATCCGCCGTTGCGCGGCCTCGAGCGCCTCCGATTGGTCGGTCAGTTGTCCTCAAGGAATTTGCGGTGGCCGCGTTCGCGGCTCAAATCGGCGTTGAGCGAGAGGTTGAACTGTCGTTCGTTGGCCAGTTCCTCCTGAATAATCCGATGGCTGTCCTCGAGAATATTGGCGCGATCGCGTGTCCGGTCCAACTCCGGCTCCATCGTCTCGAGCTTGGCCTCGGCGCTCTCGGAGCGGTACAGGAGATTCTGGAAATATTCGCGGTCGGTTTTGCTGAACACCCGTCCCTTGTGCCGCCAGCGAAACCCAAACCACCCACCGGCAAGCCCAAGGCAGACGCCCGTTGTCACCATCAAAACAATCATTCCTGTTCCCAAAGCCAACATCACGCCACAAAACCAAGCAGAATCTATGCTAAACTTGCCCGCCGATTGCCGTTTTTGGCGGGTTTACATTGCGCCCCCGCCGTCAACTGCCTAAAAAACCCCGGCGCGATAACAGTTTTTAACCATGATTTCACCTCGACACTTTCCAGCTATTTGCCTGTTCAGCCTGGTTACGCTTGGCCAAGCGGCGGACTGGCCGACTTACCAGCACGACTACGCCCGTACCGGCGTGGCCAGGGAATCGTTGCTCGCGCCGTTTACCGACGGGTGGGTGCATCGCTCCAGGCACGCCCCGCGCCCTGCTTGGCGTGGCGAGGCCAAGTGGGACGGCTGGAACAAGGTGTACGACTTGAAGTCGCGACAAATCTTCGACTACGCCTACCACCCCGTTATCGCCGATGGACTGCTCTACTACGGCTCATCGGCGGACGATAAAATTTACTGCCTCGACGCCGCCACCGGCGAGCAGCGCTGGACGTTTTTCACCGAGGGGCCGGTGCGCCTTGCTCCGACGATCGCCGAGGGGCGCGTGTTCGTCGGCTCCGACGACGGCCACGCCTACTGTCTCGACGCCAAGAGCGGCAAGCTGATTTGGAAGACACAGCCCGGTCCGAGGGACTACCGTATCCCCGGCAACTCGCGGATCATTTCACGCTGGCCGCTGCGGACTGGCATCGTCGTCATCGGCGACCTGGCTTACTGCGCCGCCGGGATGTTCCCTTCCGAGGGCGTGCTAATCACCGCGATCGAGGCCGACACCGGAAAAATCAAGTGGCAGCAGAAACAGACCGACCTGCCGGCGCAGGGTTACATGCTCGCGTCGCACACGCGGCTCTACGTCCCCGCCGGTCGCAACAACCCCGTCGTGCTTAATCGCGCCGACGGCAAACGCATTCGCGTCGTGAGCGGGCAGGGCGGTACGTACGCGCTGTTGACCGGCGACAACCTGGTGTTCGGCCCCGGGAAAACCGGCACGCTTGGTTTCGTCGAGTCAAACCAGTCGGATCAACTCGCCACGTTCAAGGGCAACCACATGATCGTCACCCCGTCGCGATCCTTCCTCCAGAGCGACACGGACTTGAGCGCACTGGACCGGAGCCGATACCTCGACCTCGCCCGCAAGCGGCGTCCGCTGAAAAGCCGGCTGGGAAAACTTCAGGATGAATTGAAAAAAGTGAAGGCCGGTGAAAGGCAAAGGCAGATTTTAAAGGAAGCCGGCAAACTCGGGAAGCAACTCGACGAGGTGCAGTCCGCGATGCAGGAATGTTTCGCATGGCGGGTGCCGAGCAGTCAACCGCTCAGCATGGTGCTCGCAGGGCAGACGCTCATCACCGGCGGCCACAATGAGGTGGCGGCTTACAGCGCGAAAGACGGCAGCCAGCTTTGGCGGGCCAGGGCCGACGGCGAAGTGTTTGGTTTGGCCGTCGCCGATGGCCGCCTTTACACCAGCACCAGCAAGGGGGTCATCCACTGTCACGTGGCTAGGCGCTTGGGCAAGTGATTCTCAAAATGATCAAGTCACACTATCCATCTCTAACCACTTTCGTTTGCGGCGTGCTTCTCGGTATGAATGCCCCGGGGAACGCGCAGGAATGGACTCGGTTTCGAGGCCCCAATGGAACCGGCATAGGCTTAGCCAAGGGCATTCCGTCCAAGTTCACCGTGGACGATGCCGACTGGCGCGTGGCACTGAAAGGCGAAGGCCACTCGTCGCCAGTGTTGTGGGGCGGGCGCGTTTTCGTCACCGGCTCGAACCGGGCGAAAGGCACCTTCATCGTCCAATGCCTGCGCGCCAAGGACGGCTCCGAAGCCTGGTCCGTCTCTCGTCCGCAGAAGTCCTACCGCATGCATCAGTACAACCATCTGACCTCATCAACGCCAGCGACCGACGGCAAGCAGCTGGTTGTGCTCGTATCCGAGCCGGACGCGCACACGGTTTTCGCCGTCGACCTTGAGGGAAAAAAACTTTGGGAGCGAAAGTTTGAAACCATAATCAGCAACCACGGTGGCGGTGTCTCGCCAATTTTCTACGGTGACCGGGTGATCCTTGCGGGGGATGAGGAGAGCCGAAGTTTCCTGACGGCCCTCGATGCTGCCAGCGGGAACGTGCTATGGAAGACCGACCGGGCCAACGTCAAGACGGCCTTCTCGACGCCGTGCCGTTTCGTGGACCCTTCCGGCACCGAGGGACTTCTGTTCAACAGCATGGCTCACGGCATCACGTTCGTGGATCCGAGTACCGGCAAAACATTTTGGGAACAGGTTGACCTGTTTGACAAGCGGACCGTGAGTTCCTGCCTCGTCGTCGACGGCCTGGTCATTGGCACGTGCGGCAGCGGCGGCGGTGGCAATTACCTCGTGGCCCTCAAGCCCGGCAGTGCGGCCAAGGGGGCGTCGCCGAGTTTGGCGTACAAGCTGCGCCGGTCGATCCCGTACGTGCCGACGAGTTTGGCCAAGGACGGGCTGCTGTTTCTCTGGAGCGACTCCGGCATCGTCACCTGCGTGCGCGGCAAGAGCGGCGAGATCGTCTGGCAGGAACGCGTCGATGGCCGGTTTTTCGGTTCACCCGTCTGGGCAGAGGAGCGGCTGTTCTGCATCTCGACCACCGGCAAGGTCGTCGTGCTTGCCGCCGCCGAGTCGTTTCGGCAAATCGCCGTGAACGACTTGGGCGAGCCGACCCACTCGACTCCGGCCCTGGCCGGGGGGCGGTTGTTCCTCCGCACCCTTGGGCATCTCACCTGCGTCGCGGGCGGCTCGGAATGATCGGCTTGATTGTCATCGTGCCGTTGGCCCTGTTCCTCGGATGGATTTTGAAGAACAGCGTGACGCTCTATCTCGGCCGCGCCTGGCCGGGCGGGTGGGTGTCGCTGTTTTGGCTCTCGGCCGCGCTTGGCCTTGGCTTGGGTATCTGGTTTTGCGGCTACGCCGAGTGGGAGTCGATGCAGTTCCGCCGGTTGCCAATCCCTATCTCGCGTTTCAACCCGGCAACCGGTGTGTGGCGCGATTTGGAGATGGTGCCAGTGATGCGCTACATGGTTCTGACGTTGGACTTTTTCGCCGGCTTGGCTCTCGCGATAGTTCCGATCACCGTGTCGATGCGTTTTGCCGAGTTCATGGACGAATCCCGCCGCTTGGCTGCGGAGAAAACCGCTCAGTCAAAGCCCAGTCCCGCCGACGCCCCCTGAAGTGCCGCGATCACATTGGCGATGTGCTCGTTTAGTTCGGCCTCCATCAACTCCGCGCCTTGCACGATGTCCTCACGCTTGACAGCTGCGGCGAAACCCTTCGCCTTCATTTTTTTGCGGACACTTTTTGGCGTCATTCCATTCAGTTTCTCCGGGCGCACATAGGCCACGGCGACGATGAACCCGCAAAGTTCATCGACAGCAAAGAGCGCCTTGCGAATCGGCCGGTCGAGAGGGTAGTCGCCTTGGTTCCATTCCGCGTGCGAGAGGATTGCCCCGACGATCTCTTCATCCACGCCGCGCTCGCGTAGGATTTTCGCCCCCTCCTGCGTGTGATCGGGGATATCCGGCCAGCGCTCGTAGTCGAAATCGTGCAGCAAGCCGGTGATGCCCCACTGTTCGGCGTCCTCGCCCAGTTTGGCCGCGTAATGCCGCATCGCCGCCTCGACCGCGAGCGCGTGTTTCAGCAGCGACTCCGACTTTGTGTACTCATTGAGCAACGCCCAGGCTTCATCCCGATTCATGCGCGAACTATCGGCGGGTCTCCCTGGTAGAGCAAGCCCCGCTTGGTTAAGCGAAGCTGGTTAATTGGCTGAAAAGTTGTAACTGAAAACTTCAAACTTCCTCGCGCTTTGGATAGACTACCGCGCATGGCGAATTTGACGGGCAAGTCGATCATTGGGTTTCAGCCGGGAGGCGAGGGCGATCCGGCCGTTTTTGGCATCAACCCCGCAACAGGTGAGTCGCTGCAGCCCGGCTACGCGGCGGTGAGCGAGGCGGAACTGAACGGTGCCGTCGAGTTGGCGGCGGATGCGTTCGAGGTTTTCGGCAAAACCAGCGGAACGGACAAAGCGGCGTTTCTGCGGAAAATCGCCGACAACATAGAGGCGATTGGCGACGACTTGGCCCGACTCGCTCCGCAGGAAACCGGCCTGCCGGAAGGGCGTATCCAGATGGAGACCGGGCGCACTTGCGGGCAGTTGCGGTTGTTCGCCTCGGTCGCAGAGGAAGGCACGTGGGTGGATGCCCGCATCGACCTCGCCGATCCCGAGCGGGTCCCGGTGCCCAAGCCGGACGTCCGCTCGATGGAGCGGCC
>Ga0207966_1002104_pt1 | contig 10421 bp, 10 predicted proteins | sample Knorr_S23_td_NAD_FD_185611 | JGI IMG/M metagenome (GOLD analysis project Ga0207966, IMG submission 185611) | Marine microbial communities from Southern Atlantic Ocean transect - Knorr_S23_td_NADW_ad_2500m_LV_B (SPAdes) (version 2) | ecosystem: Environmental > Aquatic > Marine > Oceanic | place... | reverse complement strand
CCAAATATGGCTCCCATAGTAAGTTGTCCCTCAGCACCAATATTGTAAATATTATTTTTAAAACAAAACGCTAAACCAGTTGCTATTAAAGCTAATGGTGTCGCCTTAACTAATAATTCCGAAATACCGTATGTTGTTGAAATAGGTGATATAAAAAAAGTATGTAATGCAAAAAACGCATTAAAACCCATTATTGAGAAAATAATAGAACCAGTTATTAATGTAAGAATAACAGCAATAATAGGTGCAAATATATTCATTATATTTGATGATTGTGCTCTTGAAACTATCTTGGGAAATAAATTAGTCATTTTTTTCCACCCATTAATAATCCCAATTTAGTGATATCAATTTCTTTAGTAATAAAAGATTCAGATAAACTACCATTATAAATGACTGCCATTCGGTGTGTAATTTCAATCAATTCATCTATATCTTGAGATAAGACTATTATTGATGTTCCATTTTTAGCAAGATTAATCAGTGATTGCCGTATTGAATATTCTGCTCCTGCATCAATTCCCCATGTAGGATGAGAAATTATTAATAATTTAGGATTAGATGAAATTTCTCTTCCAATCACAAATTTTTGTAAGTTGCCTCCAGATAAACTAGAAGCCTTAACATCAGATCCGGGTGTTACAACATTAAAATTATTAATTACTTCTTTAGTATGATCTTCAATAAAATTATTATTTAGTATTCCATGATTAGAAAAATTATTATTTGGAAATTGACTTAACAATATGTTTTCTGAAAGTGTTAGTTCTGGAACTGCACTATGCCCTAATCTGTTTTCAGGGACAAAAGCTATAGATAAATCTCTTCTCTGTTGGGGATTAAAATATTCAATATTATTTTTTTTAAAAATTATTTCCCCTGAGTCAATAGAACAATTTTCACCTATCAAGATATCCATTAGTTCTGATTGTCCATTACCTGCTACCCCAGCAATACCAAAAATTTCGCCTTCTTTAACTTCAAATGATATATTTTTTAAATCAGTAAAAAAAGGATCATTAAATGTACAAGATATTTTTTTTGCTTTAAAATTTATAAAATCTTTAATATGGGTGTAATCTGTTTTTAATTCTTCAAGCTTTCGTCCTAACATTTTTGTTGCAAGACTTTTAGCAGTTTGGTTTTCTGTAGAACATGAATCAATAACTTTACCGTTTCTCATTATTGTTACTTCATTGCATAAACTTATAACTTCCTCTAATTTATGAGTTATATAAAGAATTGTTCTTCCTTCTGTTACAAGAGCATTAAGTGTTTTAAAAAGACTTTCAACTTCCTGAGGTGTTAAAACAGAAGTTGGTTCATCCATTATTAATAACTGAGGATCCTGTAAAAGAATTCTTACAATTTCTACTCTTTGTTTTTCTCCAGCTGAAAGTGAAGTAATAGGTGCTTCAAGATCTAAAGGTAAATTATATTTTGAAGAAATATCTTCAAGTTGTTGTTGCAATTTTGAATAAGAAATATTTTCTTCTATGCCTAATATCAAATTATCTCTGACTGTAAGAGATTCAAAAAGAGAAAAATGCTGAAAAACCATTCCTATACCTTTTTTACGAGCTTCTGATGGCGAATTAATTTTTAAAATCTCATTATTAAAATTAATATGTCCTTCTTCAGGTTCTAGTAAGCCATAAAGAACTTTCATTAATGTAGACTTACCAGCTCCATTTTCTCCTAATAAAGCATGAACTGTTGATTTATTAATATTAAAAGAAACATTATTATTAGCAATAACTCTTGGAAATTTTTTAGTTATATTATTAAACTCAACAAATGATTCATTCATAATCTAAAAATATTTTATCATTATTTTGAAAATTATAAATTTCAAGATTATTTGCTGAATCTTTTTTATCTATCGTTAAAAAATTAGAATTTTCAGTAGCTATTAGAGGAAAATGCCAAACTTTTGGTTTAAAATTTATTCCTTCTTCGGGAGATATAAGAAATGTTTCAATTAAATTAATATCTGGTTCATTAGAAATAGGAGCAACAACAACAATAAAATTAGTTTTTTGAAGTGGAATAAAAGCTTGTGAGCTGAAAGGGTGGTTTTCAAGCATATTAATTTCTAGGGGAAAATTTCTTTTAATTGACTTGAAAATATTGACTCTGCATTGTTTATCATCGCCGTAAATTTCAATATTTACTAGATCATAAAAACTCTTGGTTGTTTCTTCATTAATATTTTGAGACTCAATATCTTTAGTAGAAACTAATTGTCCATATTTAGAAAAATTATCTTTTGAAATTTTTTTAATTTGCAAATTCATAATATTATTTAATTTTTCCATAAATTCGAAAACGAGATATCCCACCATCAGGATAAATATTTAATTTAATATAATTATATTTTTTGTAAAATTTCTTTGGTATTTTTATTTTTAATGAACTATCAGGTTTAAGTTTTGTATTTGCAATAATAGTTTGCCATTTTTTACTATTTTTTATTATTGAATTTATAGATATATTTTTTTTATGATTAATGGCCTGCACAGAAAAAAAATCTGGGTAATTACCTTTAAAATAATGGGTGTTAATTTCAAATGATATTGGATATCCGCTAAGTCCTAATTTTAAAAGAATCCAGTCATAACCCCTCCCTCTTCTTCTGCGTGTTTCCCAACCATTGCCCATATTTTTAGATTTACCAGGTAATAATATATTATTAGCATTACCAAAGTGTTCATCACTACATGCAACTACTTGAGATCCATTAATCACACTTGCCAAATCAATAATATTTTTATTAGAGATTTTTTGTAATAAAAGATCAATATTACCAAGAAGTCTTAATCTGGCCACTCCTCCATCAGGATAAATATTTAAACGAACAAAATTAAATGTTTTTGAAGATTTAGATTTTAAAATATTGTTATGATTGGGTTTTATTTTACTTTTATTAGTAATTTTGATCCATTTGATATTTTTAAGTTTATTATTTTTTGAAAAACATCCTTCTAATTGAGCATATTCTGGTTGATTGCCGTTAAAATAAGTTGTGTCTATATCAACAAGTTGTATTTTTCCTGGTTTACCTAATTTAATTATAAGATAATCGTTACCGTCTGATCTCCTTCTCCTTGTTTCCCACCCATCCATCCATTTTCCATGATTATCAAATGCATTTTCTTTAAAAATAGCAGGCAAAGGATTAATAATTCGTGTAGCTGGAGCAAAAAATTCATCAGAACAATTAATAATTTTTGTACCAAGCATTGGATTTGCCAAATCTATCGCATTTTTAATAATATATTTTTTACTCATTGATGATTTCATCTAATCTAATTTTAGCTATTTTTTTAACTTGTTTTATTGATTCTGCTATTTCCAAATCAATATCTTCGTTTGTTAAACGTCTTTTAAACTCATCAATAATAATAGATTTATTTGCTCCTTTGACAGCAAATATGAAAGGTATGGAAAATTTTAATTTATATTCATCATTCATTCTATTAAATAATAAGAATTCATCTTCTGTACAATTATCTAATCCGACATTTCTTTGTTCTTTTTTTGACATTTCAGTTAAGTCATTAGTAATTTTCAGTTTGATACCTAAATCAGGATGTTTTATTAAAATATTTTTTTTTGAATCTATATCTAAATCATCAAATTCATTTATAAAAACTTCAATCATGTCATTCTTATTATTGAATGGTCTCTTTTTTTCTGAAGAAATAGCAATTGAAGAAGTTTTTTCAAAAATATTATTGAAATTTTCAATAAATTCTTCAGATGATAAATTATTTACATCTTGAATTTTCATTTTATTGATAATTCTTATACCAATAATCAGCTATTTCATCTCGTCTGCAAATCCAAACATCATCAAAATTTTGGACGTAATCTAAAAACCTTATTAAGGATTGCATCCTTCCAGGTCTCCCTATTAATCTGCAATGTAAACCTACAGACATCATTTTAGGATTGTGCTCACCTTCTTTATACAAACAATCAAAAGAATCTTTTAAGTATTGAAAAAATTGTTCACCACTATTAAATCCTTGGCTTGTAGCAAATCGCATATCATTATTATCTAATGTATATGGGATAATTAAATGTTTTTTGTTTCCAATTTTTTCCCAATTAGGGAGATCATCACTATATGAATCACTGTCATAAATAACCTCAGTATTTTCTATAATAAGTCTCCTAGTATTTGGACTAGTTCTCCCTGTATACCAACCTTTAGGATATGACCCAAAAATTTCTTTAATTATATTATAAGATTTTAAAATATGATCTTTTTCAATTCTCTCATCTACAAATTGATAATCAATCCATCGGTACCCATGACTAACTACTTCAAAATTTGATTCTTTTATTGCTGCACAAATTTCATTATTTTGTTGAAGTGCTAAACCAACTCCAAAAATTGTTAATGGAAGTTTTCTTTCAATAAAATTATTGTAGATACGCCAAAAACCTCTACGTGATCCATATTCATAAATAGATTCCATATTCATGTGTCTGCCTTCAACAGGTTGTGCCCCTATAATTTCTGAAAGAAAAGTTTCAGAATGTTTGTCTCCATTAAGAACGCAATTTTCTCCCCCTTCTTCATAATTTAAAACAAATTGAAGAGCTAATTTTGCATTATTAGGCCATGCAACTTTAAAATCCTTTTTGCCATATCCGATAAAGTTTCTGGAATTATTCATTTAATGTATTGCCTCATTTAATATTTAAATAAATACTGTATAATTATATTCATAATTATGTCGAACGGTTATTTAACTACACATGTTTTAGATGTTTTCAATGGTACCCCAGGAAGAGGAATAAGAGGGAAAATCTTCCGCATTGAAAAAGAAAAAAAAGAAAAAATAAAGGAATTCAAACTAAATAATGATGGAAGATCGGATTCACCTATTCTAAAAAAAGAAGAATTTGCAGTAGGGAAATATGAATTAATTTTTTATTGTGGAGAATATTTTAAAAATTACACAACTATTAAAGAGCCATTTTTTATAGATGATGTTGTAATTCGTTTTGGAATAAATGACTCTGATCAACATTATCATGTACCTTTACTTGTTTCACCTTGGAGCTATTCAACTTATCGAGGAAGTTAATGATCAAGAATGAAATAGAATTCATTCTAAATGATAAATTAATTAAGATAAAATATATTGATCCTAATGTTACTGTACTAAATTATTTAAGAACTAATAAAAAATTAACTGGAACAAAAGAAGGATGTGCTTCAGGTGATTGTGGGGCCTGTACTGCAGTAATTGCAGAATTAAATAATAATAAGCTTAAATATAAATCAATCAATACATGCATAATGTTTCTGTATAGTCTTCATGGTAAACAATTAATAACAGTTGAGTATATAGGAAATAATAAACTTCATCCTGTTCAACAAGCAATGATAGATAATGATGGATCGCAATGTGGTTTTTGTACACCTGGTTTTGTGATGGCTATGTTTGGAATGTACAAAAATAAAATCAAACCTTCTAATGATAATATTGATGAATATTTAGCTGGAAATTTATGTAGATGCACAGGTTATAATGCAATTAAAACTGCAGCAAAAAAAATGTACTCATATGGAAAAAATGATAAATTTATCAAAGATGAAAAAAAAATAATTAAATTATTAAAATTAATATCTAAAAATGATGTAGTTATTAATACTAACAAAAAACATTTTTATATACCAGGAAATTTAAAAAGTTTAATTAGAGACACTCAACAATCATCAAAACCTATATTTTTATCTGGAGGAACAGATCTTACTTTAGAAGTAACAAAACAAAATAAAGATATTAATTCTTTAATATATTTAGGTAACAATAAAGATTTAAATTATATAAAAACAAATAAAAATTTTTTACTTGTCGGTGCTGCGACTCCTATTAATGATTTAATTCCTCAACTAAAAAATATTTATCCATCATTTGCAAATATGTATTACCGATATGGATCAATTCAAATTAGAAATTTAGCTACAGTAGGCGGAAATTTAGCAAGCGCTTCACCAATTGGGGATAGTTCACCTGCTCTATTAGCCTTAAACTGTTCCATAATTATTCAAGGAAAAAAACAACGTACAATTAACATAAAAAAATTTTTCTTATCTTATAGAAAAACTGTTCTTAATAACAAAGAATTCATTAAAGAAATAAAAATCCCTATTATAAAAAATAGTATTTTTAAATGTTATAAAGTTAGCAAACGTTTTGATGATGATATTTCAAGTGTATTTGTAGCTTTTCTATTAAAACTAAAGAAAAATATTATTTCAGATATAAATATTGCTTATGGTGGGATGGCAGCAACTCCTAAAAAAGCATCAAAAACTGAAAAATTCTTGATTGGAAGAAAATTTAATTATGAAAATATTCATAAATCAAAAAAAATAATTGAAAATGAATTTAATCCTTTAAATGATATGAGAGCTTCAAGTCAGTACAGAACTCTTGTAAGTAAAAATTTAATAGAAAGATTTTATTTAGAGATAAAAAATAAACAATCACACACAATTAGTTAAATGAACAAAATTGAAGAATTATTTTCTATAAAAAAACCACATGAAAGTGCTTCTAAACATGTTTCAGGGAAAGCAAAATACATTGATGATATACCCGAACCAAAAAATTTATTACATGCTGCTATAGGTTATAGCTCTATCACTAAAGGAAAAATAAAGAATATAAATTTAAGTGAAGTGCTTAAATCTGAAGGTGTAATTGATGTAATAACTTATAAAGACATACCTGGTATAAATGACGTTGGTCCAGTGTTTAAAGGAGATCCTATTTTTGCTAATAAAAGTATTGAGTATTTTGGTCAACCAATTTTTGCTGTTGCTGCCACCACATGTGAACTAGCAAGAAAATCATTAAGAAAAGCTAAAATTAATTATTTAAAAGAAAAACCTATACTGGAAATTAAAGATGCAATTAAAAAGAAATCATTTGTTTTAAAAACTAAAGTTATACAAAAAGGTAATGTTACTAAAAGTATAAAAGATTCTAAAAATACTATTGAAGGTGAATTATTTTCTGGTGGACAAGATCATTTTTATCTTGAAGGTCAAATTGCTTTAACAATACCTAAAGAAGATAATAACTATTTAATTTATTCTTCAACACAACATCCATCTGAAACTCAACAAATTGTTGCAAAAGTTTTAAAACAAAAATTTAATTCTATAAATGTAAGGGTTAGAAGAATTGGAGGAGGATTTGGTGGAAAAGAAACTCAATCTTTTATTTTTGCAGCTATTTCAGCCTTACTTGCAAAAAAAACTGCCAATCCAATCAAATTAAGAGTTGATAGAGATGATGATATGATCATTACGGGAAAACGTCATGATTTTTATTACAAATACAAAGTGGGTTTTAGTGATAAGGGAAAAATTAATGGATTAGATCTTATACTTGCTTCTAGATGTGGAATTTCACCAGACCTATCTGGTGCTATTAATGATAGAGCTATTTACCATATTGATAACTCTTATTTTATACCTAATATCAATCTTGTATCTTATAGATGTAAAACAAATACTGTTTCTAATACTGCCTTTAGAGGATTTGGAGGCCCACAAGGGATGTTTTGTATTGAAAACATTATAGAAAATATATCAAAATATCTTAATGTTGATGCTTCTATAATAAGGAAAAATAATTTTTACAAAAAAAATAGAAATAATATTACGCACTATGACATGAAAGTTGAAGATAATATTATAAATGAGATTTTTAAAGATCTTATCAAAAAATCAAATTATCAAAAAAGAAAAAGGAAAGTCATAGAGTTTAATAAAAAAAATACAATTTTAAAAAAAGGAATTTCTATAACACCTGTAAAGTTTGGAATTTCTTTTTCAACAACACACTTAAATCAAGGAGGTGCTTTAGTTCATATATATACGGATGGTTCTGTTCACTTGAATCATGGTGGAATTGAAATGGGACAAGGTTTAATGACTAAAATTTCACAAATTGCTGCTAATGAACTTGGACTTTCTACTGATGAAATTAAAATTACCTCAACTGATACAGAAAAAGTACCTAATACATCTGCCTCAGCAGCTTCGGCTTCAACGGATATTAACGGTGCTGCCGTTGTGAATGCTATTAATACAATTAAAAATAATTTAGCATCTTTTATAAACAAAAATTTTAAATACAAAGGAAAATCAATTAAATACAAAAGTAATAAAGTCCTTTTTGGAAGTAAAAGTATAGATTTTAAGAAATTAATTTCTTTAGCACACTTAAATAGAATTTCACTTTCCTCTTCAGGATTTTACAAAACTCCGAAGATTTTTGTGAATAAAGAAACTCTTAAAGGAAGACCTTTTTTGTATTTCTCCTATGGTGCAGCAGTAAGTGAAGTAATAATAGATACTTTAACAGGCGAAAATAAACTTTTACAAGTTGATATTTTACATGATGTAGGAAAATCAATAAATCCATCTATAGATTTAGGTCAAATAGAAGGTGGTTTTGTACAAGGCTTGGGTTGGTTAACAACTGAAGAAGTTTCTTGGAATTTAAATGGGAATTTATCCACTCATAGTCCTTCAACTTATAAAATACCTGTCTCAAAAGACATACCAGAAAAATTTAATGTAAATATTTACGAAAAAGGACTAAACATCGAAAAAACTGTTAATAGATCAAAAGCAGTTGGAGAACCTCCTTTGATGCTTGCTTTATCTACTTTTATGGCTTTAAAAAATGCAGTTAATAATAATAATCTGAAAGCTCCTGCTACTCCTGAAAATATTTTAATGGCTTTACAGGAATAACATATGATTTTAAAAAAAATTATTGATGCCAAAAAATATAAAAAAGAAATTATAAAAGCAAAGTTAATTTCTACCGAAGGTTCTGTTCCAAGAGATTCAGGCACCTTTATGCTTATAACTTCTAAATATCTTTTTGGTTCTATTGGAGGTGGACAACTTGAATACTCAGTTATTCAAAAAGCAATAAAATTTTTAAATGAAAAAGAAATAAAAAATAATGAAATAATCAATATTCCTTTAGGACCTTCAATTGGACAATGTTGTGGGGGTTATGCTCAAGTTAAAATTACTAAATATGATAATGGCTTACAAAGTCTTGAAAATGAAAAATTTATAACAAATAAATTAGATAATTTATATATTTTTGGTGCAGGACATGTAGGTCAAGAATTATCATCTAAATCAGTGGATTTAGACTTTAATGTACATTTAATTGATTCAAGAAATGAATATTTAAAAATACAAAATAAAAAAGAAATAATACCTATATTTACAAAATTTCCCTGGATGCTTGTAAAAAATTTAACAAAAAAATCTTATTATATAGTGTTAACGCATAGTCATGATTATGATTTTAAAATAATTAATGAAATTTTAAATTTAAGCACTTTTCAATTTGTTGGTTTAATTGGCTCAAAAACGAAAAGGAAAAGATTTAGTAATCGCTTAGTTAAACTTGGCTATAATCAACATCTAATAAATAAGATCGAATGTCCAATAGGTTTAAAAAATATTACAAGTAAAAAACCAGGGGAAATTGCAATATCAATAATAGCTAGATTATTGGAATATAGAACTAACTTATCATCTATTCAAATAGATGATAAAAAATCTCTTAAAATAATTAATGATCAATAATATAAATAATTTTATGTCAAGAGCTATAGAATTATCTATAGCAAGTGTAAGATCTAATGGAGGTCCTTTTGGTTGTGTAATAGTAAAAAATAATAAAATAATCGCAGAGGGTTATAATAAAGTTACAGAAACTAATGATCCAACCGCACATGCTGAAATAGTAACAATAAGAAAAGCATGTAATGAATTAAAAAATTTTCATCTTAAAGGTACGAAAATGTATACAAGCTGTGAGCCCTGCCCTATGTGCCTAAGTGCAATCTATTGGTCACATATTGATAAAATATATTATGGAAATACTCGCAAAGATGCAGCTAAAATTGGTTTTGATGATAATTTTATTTATGATGAATTATCTATGGATCTAACTAAAAGAAAAATTGTACTACAACAAGTAAAACAACAAGATGCAATAAAAGCTTTTAACGAATGGGAATTAAAAAAAGATAAAATTCAATATTAAATGGAATTTTTTATTTCTTTATATCCATTTCTATTAGATTGGCTTGATTTAATAATCAGATGGATTCACATAATAGTTGGTATAGCTTGGATAGGAACATCTTTTTATTTTAACTGGTTAGATAGTAGACTTGATAGACAAATTAATAATGAAAACATTGAAGGTGAGCTTTGGTCTGTTCATTCTGGAGGTTTTTATCATATTAATAAATTAAAAGGTCCTCCAAAAGTATTCCCCAAAGAATTACACTGGTTCAAATGGGAGGCGTATACTACCTGGATAAGTGGCTTTGTACTTTTAATT
>Ga0207966_1002103_pt1 | contig 10434 bp, 10 predicted proteins | sample Knorr_S23_td_NAD_FD_185611 | JGI IMG/M metagenome (GOLD analysis project Ga0207966, IMG submission 185611) | Marine microbial communities from Southern Atlantic Ocean transect - Knorr_S23_td_NADW_ad_2500m_LV_B (SPAdes) (version 2) | ecosystem: Environmental > Aquatic > Marine > Oceanic | place... | reverse complement strand
ACTATATTTACGTGGAAGATAATACTGGAAACGAAAGAGAAGAAATATATTCAGAACGTGTAAGGGCTGGAAAAAGAACCTATTTTTTTGATGTTAAAACTACAAGAGGTGGGGACTATTATGTTACTATAACTGAGAGTAAGAGAATGTATAAAGATGATGGATTCTATTATCAAAAACATAAGATATTTTTATACAAAGAAGATTTTAACAAGTTTCAAGACGCTCTAGATGGAACTTTAGGTCATGTTAAAGATGAATTACTTCCTGATGTTGATTTTTCGGAGTTTGATAGGGAATACGAGCAAGATAAGTCAGAAGAGTAACAAAATACCTTAAATAACTCAAAATGAGCCTAAAATGTGGTATTTTAGGACTTCCAAATGTTGGAAAGTCTTCTCTGTTATCAGTTATTACAAATGCTAACCCAAAAATAGCAAACTACTCTTTCACAACACTTTCTCCGCAGTTGGGAGTAATAAAAAGCCAGGATATGGAAATAACGATTGCTGATATTCCCGGATTAATTAAAGATGCCCATAAAGGAATCGGAATTGGAACGAGGTTTTTAGGACATTTAGAAAGGTGTAAAATACTTGTACATTTAATTGACGCCCAATCAGATAATCTAATAGAATCTTACAAAACAATTATAAAAGAACTAGATGCTTACGGAAAAGATTTGATAAATAAAAAACAGATTGTTGTTTTAAGTAAGACAGACTTAATCAAAAATAGCGAATTACGTAATAAGGTTAAAAAAATTAAAAATTATACGAAACAAGAAATAATAGAAACCTCTGCTGTATCAGGGAAAGGAATAAAAACTATTATCAAACAGTTATTGAAAAATATATCCACTCTAGATAGCGCAGATAATAAAAAGAAAATTCAGGAAAAATGGCATCCTTAAAGACCATAAAAAACGATGCAATATTACATGCAAAAAGAATAGTAATTAAAATCGGCTCCTCACTTATTATTAACAACAAAACAGGAAACCTGGATAATCAATGGATGGATGCACTTGCTGAAAATATAGATTTTTTAATTAAAAATAAAAAAGAACTATTAGTAGTAACCTCCGGTGCCATAGCACTAGGAAAAAATGAATTAAATCTAAATAAACAATCTTTAAAACTTCATGAAAAACAGGCTTGTGCTGCTACTGGGCAAATTCTTTTGGCTAAGGGCTGGAAAGAAGTCTTTGAAAAACTAGGTCTTAAATGTGCACAAATCCTAGTGGGACATTCTGATTTAGAGACTAGGCGTTCTGCAATGAACGCTCGCATAACCTTAAATACATTGTTAAAATTAGAAACTATTCCTGTAATTAATGAAAACGATACCATAGCTACTATTGAGATAAGATACGGAGATAATGACCAACTTGCAGGTAGAATAGCACACTTAGTAGGTGCAGATCTCGTCATTCTTCTTTCTGATATAGATGGACTCTATTCTAGTGATCCCAATCGCAGTGATAAAGCAGAGTTTATATCTGAAGTAAATGAAATTAACGAAGATATAGAACAAATGGCAAAAAATACTAAATCCCTTATGGCCTCAGGAGGCATGACAACAAAAATAAAAGCAGCAAAAATTGCACTATCGGGAGGATGTAGTCTTATAATTTCTAAAGGATCAAAAGTTGGAGGATTATTAAAGCTTATTGAAGGTGGAAAATGTACTTTATTTAAAGCTACAGAAAGCCCTCAAAATGCCAGAAAAAAATGGATCACAAGCCATAGAAATAAAGATAAAAATATTATTATAGATGGAGGAGCGGCAAAAGCATTAAGATCTGGAAATAGCCTTTTACCAGCAGGAGTGATAAATTCTTCAGAAAACTTTAAAAGAGGAGAAACTATTGAGATAATTTCAGAAAACAAAAATATTATAGGCTGCGGAATTAGTGCATATGACTCTGATGAAATTAAACAAATTGCTGGGAACAATAGCAAAAAAATTATAGAACTATTAGGTTATAAAGGTAGAGATGAAATAATTCATCATGATGACATGGTAATAGATAAAATAAAATGAAAGTGCTATTTAGTTAAAAGACTTTTTTATGAAAAAAAATACTAATAAAAATATGCAGAAAAGAATTGAGAAAATTTGTATTGAAGCAAACAACTGTGCCAATATGCTTGCTTCGGCGTCTACTAGTCTCAAAAATGATGCTCTTAATAAAATTGCAGACAGAATAGATTATGATAGAAAAAAAATTTTGGAAGAGAATTTAAAAGATTTAAATGATGCAAAAAATAATAACTTGCCTGATGCAATGATAGATCGCCTAATACTCAATAAAAACCGCATAAAAGACATGACAAATAGTGTTAGGAAAATATCTAAATTACCTGATCCAATAGGTACAGAAATCAGAAAATGGGAAAGACCTAATGGCTTAAATATTTCGCAAATCAGAGTACCCATAGGCGTAATTGGAATAATATATGAATCTAGACCCAATGTTACAGTGGATGCAAGCTCACTTTCTCTAAAATCTGGAAATTCTATAATTTTGAGAGGAGGATCAGAAAGTTTCAATTCAAGCAAAGCTATAGTTGAATCTATACATGAGGCCCTTCAAAATACTTCTATACCAATAGGATCTGTTCAGATGATAGATACCATTGATAGAGAAGCAGTTGGAGTAATGTTATCTATGAATAAGTACATAGATTTAATTGTTCCAAGGGGAGGAAAATCTTTAATAGCAAAAGTACAAATGGATAGTAAAATTCCTACTTTGGCACATTTAGATGGTTTATGTCACACTTATGTCGATACTGATGCTGATGAAGATATGTCAATTAAAATTGCTATAAATGCCAAAATGCGTAGGACTGGTATTTGTGGGGCTACAGAAACACTACTATGTCATAATAATATTAGAAATTCTATACTTCCTAAAATAATTGATGGTTTAATATCCAGTGGATGTGAAATAAGAGGAGATGAAGAAGTAAAAAAATTAAATAAAAAGATTCTCAAGGCAAAAGAAGAAGATTGGTCAACTGAATATCTAGATTCAATCATTTCGATTAAATTGGTTTCAAATGTTAATGAAGCTATTAGGCATATAGAAAAATACGGATCAAATCATACCGATTCAATTATTACAGAAAACAAAAATACAGCTGAAATTTTTCTTGAAAAAGTGAATAGTGCAATAGTTTTACATAATGCCTCCACCCAATATGCTGATGGGGGAGAATTTGGTATGGGAGCAGAAATGGGTATTGCAACTGGAAAACTTCATGCGAGAGGGCCTGTAGGATTAGAACAACTTACTACTTATAAATATCAAATTCGTGGAAATGGGCAGGTGCGTCCTTAGTGCATAGCAATACTTACATTAATTCATCTAGATCTATAGGATTGTATAAAAGAAAAAATATGCGCATTGGTTTATTAGGTGGATCATTTAATCCAGCGCATCGTGGTCATATATATATATCTAACATGGCAATTAAACTATTTAAATTGCACGAGGTATGGTGGGTGATAAATCCACAAAACCCCTTAAAATCTAGTAAAAGCACTGCTCCTTTAAAAGAGAGAATTAACTATGCTAGAAATTTAATTGTTGGAAACAGAATAAAAGTTCAATCTTTAGAGGATCGTTATTATACTAAATACACTTATCACACTATCAAAAAATTACTACAATGTCAGCCAGGAAATAAATTCATCTGGCTTATGGGAGCAGATAATTTATCACAAATAAATCTTTGGATTAATTGGAATAAAATTTTCGACATAATACCCATTGCAGTTTTTAATAGAGAAGGATATTCTAGGACAGTAATCAGCTCAGTTGCTGCAAATTATTACAATCAAAGCTTGTATAATAAGCAAAACCTTTCAAAAATTTTTAAGCGAGAGCTTCCTGTATGGGTTTTTATTCGTTTAAGAAAACTTCCTTATTCATCTACAGAAATTAGATATAATAGAAAAGAGGAACAATTAATATAATGAAAAATAATAAAATCTCACATAAAAATAAAAATGATCTAATCTTGAATACCATAGTTGAAAAAACTTTGGACGTTGGAAAAGCTGAAAATATTATTTCTATTTCTCTTAATGGAAAGTCTTCCATAGCAGACCATATGATAATAGCTAGCGGGACTTCTGCAAGACATGTATCTGCTCTTGCCAACCAATTAAGTAGAAAATTAAAAAAAGAAGGCTATACCATATTATCGATACAAGGGCAATCTGAAGCCAATTGGATCTTAGTAGATGCAGGAGATGTTATTATTCACTTGTTCAGACCTGAAGTAAGAGATTTTTATAATTTAGACAAAATGTGGTTAACACCACAAGATGGTATAGAAATATAATTTTTATAAAGATTATTCCAAAAAGAAAACAAATAAGTTAGATTAAATTAAAACTTATAATCTCTTACTTTGCTTAATAACAGTATATAAAGGTGCAATATGTATTTATTTAAAAACAACATAGTCAAAATTTTCATAATTTCATTTATATTTGTAATTTTAATTTTTTATAATAACTTTCTTACATCAACTTCAGATGCGGCTAATGAAAATGATGATGTTTATCAGCAACTCAATATGTTCGGTGAAGTGTATGAGCGAGTGAGACGAGAATACGTCGAAGAAGTTACTAATAAGGAATTAATTGAAGCAGCAATAGAGGGAATGCTTCAATCTTTAGATCCTCATTCTTCATTTATGAACGCCGATTCATTTAAAGACATGCAGGTGCAAACCAAAGGTGAATTCGGAGGATTGGGAATTGAAGTGTCCATGGAAGAAGGTCTAGTTAAGGTTGTGTCCCCAATCGATGATACACCGGCTTTCCATGCAGGCATTCAAGCTGGAGACTTTATAATTGAAATCGATGGAGAATCAGTGTTGGGAATGTCCTTAGGGGATGCAGTGGACAAAATGCGGGGAAAAATTAATACAGAGATTGTTATTACTATTTTAAGGGAAAATAAAGAACCTTTTGAAGTCAAGATCATAAGAGATAAAATAAAAATACAGTCCGTCCGTGCTAGGAAAGAAGGTAACGTTGCTTATTTAAGGATAACTTCTTTCAACGAAAAAACTAAAAGAGGTCTTTTGGAAAATATGAAAAAACTTAAAGATCAAATTGGTGAAAACATAACAGGTGTAATTCTTGACTTAAGAAACAATCCTGGGGGTCTATTAGAACAAGCCATCGCAGTTTCTGATGCTTTTCTTAATCAAGGTGAAATAGTATCTACTAGAGGAAGAATTAGCCGAGGACAGCAAAGGTTTAATGCTACCAAAGGAGATATTTCAGATGGTCTCCCAATAGTTGTATTAATTAATAGTGGGTCAGCATCAGCATCAGAAATAGTAGCTGGAGCACTGCAAGACCATAAAAGAGCTATCATTATGGGGACAACCTCTTTTGGAAAGGGTTCTGTTCAAACTATTATTCCTATACAAAAACATTCTGCTATGAGATTGACAACTGCAAGGTATTATACTCCTTCAGGCCGTTCCATTCAGGCTACAGGAATTATTCCTGATATAATTGTAAAACAATCAAAAATAGAGGAATTAAAATCTTTTTCTGAAAGAAGAGAAAGTGATTTAAGAGGTCATCTTGATAATCCTAGCAACTTGAAAAATGATAACAGCGATACTACAGAAACAGCTGATAATGAAGATGACAAGGATAATTTTGTGGATTATCAATTAAATAGAGCCTTGGATCTTCTAGAAGGAATTTCATTCTATAATAAAGATCATGTGTGATAAGTCTTCTTATAGACAATGTGTAGGTATTACAGTTTTTAATCCAGACGGAAATATATGGATTGGGAAACGTTCTAATATGTATGGAAGGAAAAGAATATGGCAGATGCCACAAGGAGGAATAAATGATGGTGAAATTCCACTAGATGCTGCTAAAAGAGAATTATTTGAGGAAACAGGTCTTAAAAATGTAAAATTCATAAGAGACTGTTCTAAATGGTTGCAATATGATTTTCCCAAAGAAATACTCATCCATAAAAATTATATAGGACAAAATCAAAAGTGGCATTTATTTTATTTTCAAGGGAGTAACCAAGAAATCAATCTTAATATTTCTAATAAACCAGAGTTTTGTGAGTGGAAATGGTCAACAATTAGCAATGCTATTGATCAAGTTATTAGTTTTAAGAAAAATGTTTATGTATCTTTATTTGATGAATTTGGGCCATTGATAAAAATAAATACTAAGTCTTTGTAATTTTTTAATTACTTAACTAGCTCTATTTTAGCTTCCAGTTTGTCTAGCCTATTTTGTATTAAATTGCTTTCTTTTTCATCCTGAGATGACCCCAACTGTTCTATAAGATTTTGAATCTGATCCTTACATTCAGATTCATCAATATCCTCTATAGAGCATAGTTCACTTGCCAATATAGACACTTGATTAGAAAGCACTTCTACAAAACCACCTGCCAAAAAGAATTTTTCAGTTTTATCAGCATCGTGGATCTCAAGCAATCCTGGTCTAATACTAGAAATTATAGGTGCATGCCCAGGCAATACCCCAAAATCTCCTTCTGATCCGGCAATGATGACCATATCCACCTGTCTGGAAACTACAAGTTTATCGGGTAATACCAGCTCTAATTGAAGTTTCTCTGATTCGCTCACTTATCTATACTTTCTAAAATTAAGCTACTTCTGCGGCCATATTTTTGGCCTTTTCTACTGCCTCTTCAATAGTTCCAACCATATAGAAAGCTGACTCAGGTAAATCATCATATTCCCCAGAACACAATGCTTTAAATCCTTTTATTGTATCTTCTAATTTAACAAATTTTCCTGAAGTTCCTGTGAAAACCTCAGCAACATGAAAAGGCTGAGACAAAAATCTTTGAATTTTTCTAGCACGGGTCACTGTCAGTTTATCTTCTTCAGACAGCTCATCCATTCCCAGAATTGCTATTATATCCTGAAGTGATTTATAAGTTTGTAATATTCGCTGTACTTCTCTTGCTACTTCATAATGTTCATCACCTATTACTCTTGGATCTAATATTCTTGAAGTAGAGTCCAAGGGATCAACTGCAGGATAAATTCCTAATTCCGCAATTTGACGTGACAAAACGGTTGTAGCATCCAGGTGACTAAAAGATGTAGCCGGGGCTGGATCGGTCAAGTCGTCTGCAGGTACATATATAGCCTGAACTGAAGTGATAGAACCTTTATTAGTCGAAGTAATTCTTTCTTGTAAAGTTCCCATATCAGTTGCCAGCGTGGGTTGATAACCTACTGCAGAAGGTATCCTTCCTAATAAGGCAGAAACTTCTGATCCTGCTTGAGTAAATCTAAATATATTGTCTACAAAAAACAAAACGTCCTGCCCTTCTTCATCTCTGAAATATTCGGCCAATGTTAAACCTGAAAGTCCTACTCTAGCTCTAGCTCCTGGCGGTTCATTCATTTGACCATAAACTAAAGCAGCTTTAGAATTTTTTCCTTCTAGATCTATAACACCTGATTCTATCATTTCATGGTACAGATCATTTCCTTCTCTTGTACGTTCTCCAACACCTGCAAAAACTGAGTAACCTCCATGTCCCTTCGCAACATTATTAATTAACTCCATAATTATTACTGTCTTTCCTACGCCTGCACCTCCAAACAAACCTATCTTTCCTCCTTTCACATAAGGAGCCAGAAGGTCTACTACTTTAATTCCGGTAACTAGTATCTCAGTCTCTGTAGCTTGCTCGACAAATGTTGGAGCTGGCCTATGAATAGGATAAGATTTTTTAGTTTTTACAGGACCTCTTTCATCAACAGGTTCGCCTACTACGTTTAGTATTCTTCCTAACGTTTCAGGACCTACTGGTACCGATATAGGTTTGGCAGTATCCGTCACTTGTTGTCCTCGTACAAGTCCATCAGTAGCAGACATTGCTATCGACCTAACAGTATTTTCTCCTAAGTGTTGAGCAACTTCTAAAACTATTTTCTCTCCATCTTTTTCGACTGTAAGAGCATCTAGTATATTTGGAAGGTTGTCTTTGAATTGGACATCTACAACCGGTCCTATAATTTGTGTAATATTACCTACTTTTTTACTCATACTTCACTCCATTAACAGTATTCAAATTTTGTTCTCCAATCACAGGGCTTCAGCTCCAGAAATAATTTCAATAAGTTCCCTAGTTATTATTGCCTGTCTTTGTCTATTATAAGATAGAGTCAGTCTATCTATCATTTCTCCTGCATTCCTAGTTGCATTATCCATTGCAGCCATTCTTGCTCCTTGCTCTCCAGCTCCACTTTCTAAAATAGATTTATAAAGTTGGGTAGAAATATTTTTAGGTAAAAGGTCAGATAATATGGCTTGTTCCTCTGGTTCAAATTCAAAAAAAACATTTTCTTCTTTGGATTCCTCCAAATTTTCTACCTCATAAGGAATGATTGATTGTTCGGTAGCAATTTGTGATATAACCGACTTAAATCTGTTATAATAAATTAAACAACTTCCAAATTCATCTAGTTCAAATCTCTTAATTATTTCAGAACCCACAGTTTCTGCTAGATTAAATAAGGTTTTGCCACTAGCAGAAATTTCATAAGTATTGATTATTTTTCCTTGAAAATTATTTTTAAGAACTTCAGAACCCTTGCGACCTATACAAAGCAATTTTACGGGAATATTGTTTGTTTCCAGCTCCGAAATCTTATTTTTAACATTTCTAACTATAGAAGAATTAAATGCACCACACAAACCTCTGTCAGAAGTAACCACTATAAGTAGTTTTGTTTTATTATTATTATTTCCCTTTAACATTAGGGGAGATAAATCACTATCCTTTAGAGAAAACGTTAATGAAGACATAATCTTTGACAATTTTTCCGCATAAGGCCTTGCTGCCTCCGCTATATCTTGTGCGCGTCTAAGCTTAGAAGCAGCAACCATTTTCATGGCTTGTGTAATTTTTTTTGTGGAACTCACACTATCTATGCGGTTCCTTAAATCTTTAAGGTTAGCCATTCTTTTTCATCAATCGTTTTTTTCAAAATTTTTAGTGACATTAACTATTATATCACTTATTGATTTTTCTAAATTATCATCAAGAGCGCCTTTCTCTCTTATGGTCTCTAAAATTTTAGCATTGTTTTTCTTAACTTCATTAAGCAATGCCTCTTCAAATGCACCTAGAGTTTTTACTTCCATTTGATCAAGAAAACCTTTAACACCTGCATAAATTACTATTATTTGTTCTTCAACAGGTAAAGGAGAATATTGAGACTGTTTTAATAACTCAGTTAATCTAGCCCCTCTTCCTAATAATTTTTGTGTTGCAGCATCTAAATCTGATCCAAATTGAGCAAATGCCGCCATTTCTCTGTATTGTGCAAGCTCTAATTTTATAGAACCTGCTACTTGTTTCATGGCTTTTATTTGAGCAGACGAACCAACACGACTAACAGACAGTCCAACATTAATAGCTGGTCTAATTCCTTGGTAAAATAGGTTCGTCTCTAAAAAAATTTGTCCATCTGTAATAGATATAACATTAGTAGGAATGTAAGCAGATACATCTCCTGCTTGAGTTTCTATGATAGGCAACGCTGTAAGTGATCCAGCTCCATTAACATCATTTAATTTAGCTGCTCTTTCTAAAAGTCTAGAATGCAAATAGAATACATCTCCTGGGTAGGCTTCTCTACCTGGAGGACGCCTCAACAAAAGTGACATTTGTCTATAGGCCACTGCATGCTTTGATAAATCATCATAAACGATCAAAGCATGCATTTTATTATCCCTAAACCATTCTCCTATTGCACAACCTGTGTAAGGAGCCAAATACTGAAGAGGAGCAGGCTCGGAAGCTGTCGCAGCAACTATTACCGTATAATCAAGTGCACCCCTTTCTTCTAGCTCCTTTACTATTTGTGCAACAGTAGATCTCTTCTGCCCTATGGCTACATAAATACAATAAAGTTTCTTTTCTTCAGATCCAGATTCATTTATAGCTTTTTGATTCAGAATAGTATCAATGGCCAAAGCAGTTTTTCCTGTCTGTCTATCTCCAATAATAAGTTCCCTTTGTCCTCTTCCAATTGGGACTAAAGAATCTATAGCTTTTAAACCAGTTTGAACAGGTTCATGAACCGATATTCTGGGAATAATTCCAGGTGCTTTAACATCGACAACTCTTCTTTCAGATGAATCTATTTTCCCTTTTCCATCTATTGGATTTCCCAACGCATCCACAACTCTGCCAAGTAATCCTTTCCCTACAGGAGCATCTACTATTCTATTAGTTCGCTTTACAATATCTCCTTCTTTTATTCCTCTATCATCTCCAAAAATAACTACACCTACATTATCTGCTTCAAGATTTAGAGCCATTCCATATATTCCACCTGCAAACTCAACCATCTCTCCAGCCTGAAC
>Ga0207966_1002101_pt1 | contig 10440 bp, 1 predicted proteins | sample Knorr_S23_td_NAD_FD_185611 | JGI IMG/M metagenome (GOLD analysis project Ga0207966, IMG submission 185611) | Marine microbial communities from Southern Atlantic Ocean transect - Knorr_S23_td_NADW_ad_2500m_LV_B (SPAdes) (version 2) | ecosystem: Environmental > Aquatic > Marine > Oceanic | place... | reverse complement strand
GTTGCCCTCGTTCGTTATGGTCGCCTGGACAATGCCAGTATTATGATCCCTGCGAATGGCAAAAGGAATGGTACATACTTCAGCTGTAGTAGCTGAAAGGCCCTGATTATATACCGCATTGACCGAGAAACAGTATTCCGTGCCATTATCCAGCCCGGTGGCTATGAAGCTTGTGCTGCTATCACCTACAAAAGCGATGGAATCACCATCCTGATAAACAGTATATCCCAAAAAGGTTCCGCAGTTTTCATCCCTGCTCCGCAGTGGCGGTATGGATAGCTGTATTTCCTCTAGGTTGCCGCCTTGTTCTTGTTCCCTGGTTATGGAAAGTGGCGTAACAGTAGTTCTTGGTGCTGTCCGTAAATTAGCCCTGGTTCTGGAAAATATATACGGTTCCTGCCACGAAACAGTAACCTCATTATCTCCTGGTTCTGCGCTTATGCTGTCCGCCAGGCAAAGTTGCGGGGTTACCAGCGATATACAAACAGTATCTGTGACTACCGATTCCCCCTCTTCATAAAGAGACGTTACATAATAGCAATAATCGACATCATAAGCAGCGTCACTAATTGTATAAGTAATGTCGTTCAAAGTATCGATTGGAACACCATCCTGATAAACGCAATAGCCAATAAATGTGCCGCAATTATCACCATCTCTGTTGGGCCAGAACAATTCTATCTCATCATAATTACTTTCTGCTACCAAGGTGTCCGTGGTACAGAAGGTCGGCGTAATCAATGAAGCACATATTGTATCAGTCCAGACTGAATATCCCTGGTCATAATTAACTGCAATATTATAGCAGGCTTCTTCGCCCCATTCCAATGTTGTAATTGTATAGTTGGATGCCGTGGTAAAGGCAATAGAATCACCGCTCTCATAAACTGTATAACCATTTAGCGTACCACATTCCTCCCCAGCGTCAGCAAGCAAAAGAGCTGTATAAAATTCACCGCAGGCAATCTGGGTAACACCCTCATAAACTCCCGGAATAGTAGTCTGTGAGTTATAGTTTTGTCCCCAACCAAACAGTAGGCCGTTGGTTTGCAAAACCATATTGTGTTTGGATCCAGCAGCAATTTTCTCAACTTCACCAAGGGTTGCAGGGACTGTACCCTGGCCATCATAGTTCTGACCCCAGGCAACGACGGAACCATCGCTTTTTAAGGCTAGCATATGGTAACCTCCACAGGCAATTTCTACAACATCAGTCAAATCACCTGGAACGTCGGTTTGACTATTAATATTCCTACCCCAGGCCACCACCGTACCATCAGACTTGAGTGCGGCGCTGTGGTAGTATCCTGCGTCGATCTGAATCACATTATTCAACCCTGCCGGCACATCGGTTTGGCCATCTGAGTTTGAACCCCAGGCAACTACTGTACTGTCGCTCCGCAAGGCCATGGCGTGGGCATATCCCGCAGCGATGGCAACTGCGTCCGTGACGCTGTCGGGGGGGATAGCCTGGCCATTGTCGTTCCACCACCAGCCAAACATAGTGCCATCATTATATAGTCCGATGTTGAACCACCAACCTGCTGCTATGTCTATAAAACTATGGTTCTCGCTATTTGATATTTGGGGCCAACCAGCTGTGGGCCAGTTATAAACAGTACTGTCACTTTTCAGAAAAAGTCCGTGATTAGGGCCAGCAGAAAATTTAGTTACATTTTCATTAAACGTTGGAAGCTCCGTTCCGGTGCCGTTAATATATCCCCAAGCTTCTACATGGCCAGGTGCAAAGGGTGCCGTCCAATTAAGGTTTAATTCTGTATAGGAAGAAACACTATAAAAATCGGCGGTGGAACAAAAAAGGAATTCTACTGGCGATCCGCATACAGTATCTGATGGCGCTGAATATTCCGTGTTCCATGTTATATCATAGGTTGTGTCCATTATCATAACATAAGTTGTATCCCAGGTCGCATTTGTTGAGTCATATTCAATCACCTGTGTTGAATCGTGGGTAGAACTGATTACCATTGCGGAATCAGGAACTTCCACTTCAGAAATAACATAAAAACAATATTCCTGATCAATGATCCCTTGCATATTAAATTCATCATTAGTTGTATATAACAGTGTATCCCCATCCATAAAAAGGTAATAGCCCCACGCCGGTAGACAATCGCGGTCATTAGTTCGATCAATATCAACATATACCTGGGCATGTTCTGTTTCCACTTCTTCCTGCAGGCCATTACTGACTGCTTCCTTGTATTCAGCAATATCTGCAGCGTCTGCACCGGGGTATGGTATGGCCGGCACTATGTAGCGCTCACCCTCTGCAAATGTAATGGTCAAAGATGGTGGGTGGGGTTCTGCCCAGCCTTCCAAAAAAATATAATAATCTACAACAAAATCCCAATCAACAATACCGATGGTAAACCAGTCTTGTATCGCTGACGAGCTGGCGATGTCCTCAAGAATCGATCCCACTAGTTGATAAGAATATTGGCCTGGGCCGAAATCAGAAAGTTCGTAGAAAGAACCGTAGTCATTAATACCATCAGAACCAGCCCCTTCAATAACATCATTATATAATGCAGTATAACCAGTTGTAAGGGGGTTTGATGATACTGGGGTTACAGACCAGTAGGGATAATTCGTTCCATAAACAAAGAAATTGAATTCCACCGTTATAGGCTCTAGCCCAGGGGGCAGATCAGAAATATCAAACATGGCCCAACCATGCTCTTGGTTGATGCTCTTAATCTTACTAGTCTCAGTAAAGCCGGAATTCTGATCAACAGAACCAGTATGATAATTAGCGTTCTGAGGACTGATCTCGTGAATGCCATAATAGAAACCGGGGTTTTCCCAGGTAACGCTGAGGGTGGCAACCCCAGGTGTAACAGTCAAATTATTCGGCGGACAGACATCCTGCGCAAAAACTGGGACAATAATTAATAATAAAATAAATAATGGTTTAATAATAAATCGAATCACTGCTGGACCATCCACTTAGGATAATGAAATAATAATGTTTCTTATGTTTAAAAACCAAGTGAATAACATGTAAAAAAGAGGCGGGTGTTTTATGCCCCGCCTCAATTTTCATGGTTTATCTACTGAAAATATTATGATTATTTCACCAGCAGCAGTTTCTTCACATCCCGGAAATCACCAGCCTTAATATGATAGAAATACATACCTGAGGACAGTGCGTTCCCATACATATTGGTTCCATTCCAACGTACGGCATGGAAACCGGGCTCATGAAGGCCTTCTGCCAGAACAGCAACTTTCTGACCCAGTATGTTGTAGACATCTATCCGCACAAGAGCCTGTTCAGGAATATCATAACGGATTGTAGTTACCGGGTTGAAAGGATTCGGATAGTTCTGGTGCAGGGCAAAAACATCTGGAATGATGGCTTCGTCGTTCATACCAAGGTACCAGCCAATGTCGACAGAAATACTTCTCGGTCCATTTGAGGCCTCGATCTCATCCCAGCCATCATCAGCATAGACTGTCCAGCTAACATCTGCTGTGTAATTTCCTGTAGCCGTAGCATATGCAGTCATTACCTGTGCGATAGACGCATAAGGAACAAGTACGGCTGTTCCGGTAGTGTCCACTGATATTTCAAGAGTATCTGTACCGGCCGGTACCTGCAAGGTCGCATGATATGTAATTACGGATCCGTTAGGATCAACAGATTGCGACCAGGCAAATATCTGGTTGCTACTGATATTATCAACTGTGATTACCAGCTCCTGTCCATCCGGCGGTGTTACCAGGGCAAACGCGCCCGGAGGCGTATTTTCCTTTGCCGCCCACACATCATTGGAATTGTCAGATGAAGCATAATCAACGGTCAAACCAGCGGAACCTACATTGGACAGCTCCATCAAGAGACTTGCGGTTACCCAATATGCAGATTCCAAAAGGCTTACATTATTATCCGTATATGTCAATACCGAGTCTGGCAAGTCGAATGCTATATGATTACCGTCCTTCCAGACATTATACATTAGTGCTGGAGGAGGCACCATAACAGATATTGCACCCACATATTCACCCATACTACTGGCGGAATATCCATCTACAACAAGCCAATATGTACCTACGCTCAATCCACCCAAGAGCTGGTTTCCAATTTCCATATAAGACGTCCAGGGTTGTCCATGGCTTGCTGTACAATAATCATCGTTCCACGCGATTGTAGTCGTATCACCAGCTGCCAGATCAGTCTCAGCATAAAGATATATTCTTGTATCATAGTATGACTCACAAAAATCAAATATCAAACCGTTGACACTGTCTACTAATGTTATTTTGTAGACTACGTCTGGCGCAGTAGACGTTGGATAGCTCGGGCCAGGATCATCATAATCATGAGTAAAACCTGCTAGTGTATCAGTAGTGCCCATTAGTATTGTATCAGTCTCTGCGTGGAATGTGATTTCAAAGGGCTCAGACATATTATCACCAAGCGTTCTGCTAGTTGTAATAACCGGCCTGGTATCGTCATCTGACGTAATAGTGGTCCTACTAAAGCTTGCACCATCTGTAATTACTTTTGTGCCTATTGGTTGAATTGCGCGATGTGCATTCTCTTTGTCCTCAGCCGTTAAAAAATCCGGGTATTGATTCGCACGACGACCATCCAAACCTTCCCAATGAAGCACTACACTTTCTGTAGTTGGTGCAGCTGTGAGATTTGTTGGGCCATCAAGTGTCTCAACTGTAAAATCGTCAATAGCCATTCCGTTTCCACTCGAGTTGTTTCCTGTATAGGAATAGTAAAACAAAAACTGGACCCGGTCTTGATAACCAACAATATCAGCAACATCTATAGCTTCCCAATCCCAACCAGCATTGTGATCATATTTCACATTCACTACTTCATGCAAGTCCTCTGATTGGACTTTAACGTACAGTTTTGCCAGACCATAAGACACATTCCAATCAGCATATACTTGCGCAAAACCATCAAAACTAACCACACCAGAGCGGTGGCCTTCATGTTCACCACCTTCCATATGGCTAAAATCAAGATAAGGCGTCATAAGCCATGTATCGAAAGCACCATGACCAGCGTTTCTACCATCGCTAACATAGGCAAACGTACCAGCAGAATCTGGATGTGCTGGTATTTTATATGATCCCTCAGAGGTAGCGCCTGTTGATCCAGTAGCATCCGACGAATCACCAATGACCCAACTTGAATATTCAGAGCTGGACCAAATCTCCCAATGTTCACCGAATGTGGAATCAAATGTGGCTGTAGTAGCAAAACTGTCTACCAGCATTACATGGGGCACGCCAACACGAGCATGAGCATGGTTCGATTGTATTCCATTATCACCATCCTCAAACCGAACTGTATGGTAGTAATCATAACGGTCATTAAGACTTACATCAAAATCAAAATAAGAGTTTCCAGTGGTAACAACCAGCGGATCCCAATCACCAATAAGCCCTGTGCTACTATCCCAGGCCCGCTTGAATAATGAATAACTTACTACATCTCTTTGGGTTGCAGAGTTATCAAAATACGAGCTTATGGTTTGTGTTTCATACTCTCGCGGTCCCCTGGTTAGCTGGACTCCATTCTCAGTCTGCACAACAGGTCGCTGTAAGTTACCCATGTCATTTAAATGGAAACTTCGCAGTTCATACGTGACACGGCCAGAAGACATTGGCTCTTCCCAATATAAAGGAACGTGCGTATCAAAACTCTCGGCATGGATATGACCTGGCGCTGGCAAGAACCAGGGGCTGCCATCTACATTAAAATCATCAAACGCACCGCCCCAGCCAACAGTAAGCGTATCATCCGATTCAAAAATAATGATGGGTGTAGCGGTGGTCGAGCTATCCTCATCCAGTGCTCTCAACCAGGTTAAATCAGCAGATCCATAATACCAACCACCAGATGTTGTACCGGTATGCTTATTGTAATCACCCCACCAAACGGTGCTGTCATCCAGCATAACACCAACGTAGAAATAATCATTATTCAATTCAACATCGATATTATAATAGTAATTCATCGATAAATAACCGCCTTCATTGAGATAATCAGTTATATCGAACGATTCACCGGCTATCCACATAGCGTAGGCACTATCCTCGTAAACACCGCCCCGGTCGGGGAACACAAGCATACTATTCCCCATGTAGGGATCAATGTTATAATTGGTTGTATCATATACTGTCCAGGTAGTGTCTGCGCCTGTAGATGTAGTATCCGTATACACAGTACTATCGGTAACCGTGAGACGCAAGGAATCCATGACTGTAAAAGCAGCCGCACCAGATTCTATAACGGTTGAACCGCTGTCTCCGGCAGCTTCAAAACCCGTCCACCAGTCCGTTAGATTCATCGGCACTAGCCCAGCATTTAACCAGGTTGTATCCGCCACATCATCCGCAATACCAACATTAGAAAAAGTGGCTGGGTTATAATCATCGTTTTGGAATGATACTGTATAGTCTCCTTCATCCATACCGCGGTAGCTATAGCTTCCAGGTGTCATCGTAGCGCGAGTTTTATCCACATATACAGAACCGCCATCATACCCAACAGGCTGATAATATGTAAGCTGCAACTGAACGTTTGCTACACCCGCTGGAGCCACACCATTAACATCAACATAATGCCATTCATCAACAGCATAGGATGTATCCATCCACTCAGACTGGTCCTGACCAAGCCAAACGTGATCAGCGGCAAACCAGTTTATAGCAACGTAAAATGCGGTCCCTCCGGCAAGCTTGTTGTCCGCCGCTGTCATAGCCCAGGCACCTACATACATTTCCTGGCCTTCATCAACAGCGCCCATCTCCTGGTATATTGATGTATAATTTTCAGCGCCGGTGTACTGCCCCCACATTTTTAGGGCACGGTCACCTTCGAATACGCTTACCATATTTGAACCATTGGCTTGTAGCGTATCGTTATAGATTGAATCACCATCAATGGTGTGATAAAAGTTGGTTAATTCCGGAGGATAGACCCACCACCCTGAGGTTGTTGTCAAATAACTGCCCACAAAACTGGAATCTTCAAATCCTGAATCTAAGAATAGTGTATTCTCGCCAGTTGTGGTCACCTCGATGCTGTTTAACATAACAGAAACACCGCCAACGCCTAGATCAGAGTCCTGGTCATATACCCAGCCTTCCATATAGGTATTTGGTAGGGGCACAACCTTTACTTCATCCAGATTTAAATAGGTGGTAGTGCTGTATCCACTGTCCGGAGCATAAGTAATCGAAACCCACAGACTATCAACGTCAGGTAGAGTTATATCATGCTGCTGCCAAGCCCCGCTTAAATATACCGATGCCAATTCCATAAAATTGGTGCCATCAACAGAATAATCAACATCAAGATATTCATAATAATCATATGTCTTGAAAGATAGCTTGGCCAAGTCCAGGGTATGAATCAACGGTGTTATCATGGTTTCGTCCGCCCAGTAACTATTAGAGTAACCATTATAAACGGTCATATTACCACCAGAGGTGCTATAATTATCATGGTACCAGGTCTTATATCTTTGAGGTATGCTATCTGCGTCGGCATTGCCATCAACTATAGTCCAGTCATCCATTGGTAGTTCAGTGTATGAGCCTGTGTATGGCCCAAAGCCTTCATAAAAGTACGCATCAACACCAAAACCTGATACCATCACACTATCGGGTGATGACAATGTATCGCTGTGGTGAACAACAACATATGCTGAATAATCCGTTTCTTCTGTGGGTGTAAATGTAACCTGAAGCTCAAGAGTCTCTCCCGCCGCCAGTGTGTCCGGTAATACAGCGCTAGAAACTGAAAAGGCGCTGTTGGTTACTGAAGCAGAATCAACCATTAAATTCGCGCCCTCACCATAACCTCCGTTTTTAACAACTACAGCGGCTGTTTCACTATCATTAAGAACCAGTCCATCAAAATCGGCCCCGGTAAGTTTTGCAACGCCCTTGCCTATAGCAAACGGGTAGGCGTGCCAAACACTGTTGCCAGAGCCTTCATATTCAGGCCCGGTGCCCGACGTTATAACAACGCCTTCTGCGTCAGTTATTTCATAACTACCGCCATTCCAGGTATCGCCATAAGAATCTTTACCCCATACAATATAATCACCATCAGCCAAACACAGGCCTTCGGTGGTATATGTGGTATTATTACTACCCATACAGCCTATACAAGACGTTAACGTATCACCTGCTTCATCTGTTACATAATACTGGACCTCACCAGCATAGCTTCCTGTAGTAAATGCAAAGGTGGCTGATATACCCCAACAGGGGTCGTCGGGGTGACCACCAATATTAGCAAAATAGTTTTGGTCATGAACAATCCATTCGGAGGTATCTGCGTGAGTGCCAGCTGATTCTGTCCAGTCAAGATTGCCCATGGTAATATGTGGTTTCCTGATCAAGGTGTGGTTTGCAGTAGCATTATTAACTCCGGCCACATCAAAACCTGAACCGGGGTCATCAAAAGAGGAATCAGCATCAAAATCGTAATCACCAACAACATCAATAAATAAGGTGTCGCCGTCTTTTATTTTTGCCAAGGCGCGCACGTCATCACCATTATAACTTGTTATAAAGGCACCAGTACCGTAGGCATAGGCTGAATCTGCGGCTTGCAGCACTTCTTCAACGGCAGAACTGTGAGCAGCTACAAATACATCACCAGGCGCTAGCGTTGCTCCTGCAGGAAATGTGTATATGTGATCATCCGAGAAATCGAAATCATTGCCATTATAATTTGTGTAAATCATATAATCATCCAACTCCAAGGTGTCCTCGGTCGGGTTGTAAAGTTCTAATGCTTTATTGTTACTACTGCCCTCAATATATTCCGAGAAGAACAGGTCCGCCAATACCGGCTCCGGGACCACTACTTCAAACATAAAAGCACCAAAACTACCATAAGATGAGGTTACATTGACGAGTATAGTGCCATCAGCGTCTGTCACCGCACCAGACACACCGCCATCACCATAGACATCCCAAACATCAACAGAGTAATCACCGGCAGCCAGTGAAAACACTGTGGTTTGGATTTCATATCCTGTCGAAAACGTCTGGTTTGATGAATAATAATAAGCGCTTGCGGTAGTGTCATTATAAGGCCCATACAGATTCCAGGATGATTCGCTGGCCCAATAATCAGCCTGCAGAGTAACCGTTACGTCATAAAGTCCAATAGCAAAGGTCCATGATTGAGAGGTTCCTGTTGTGTGATTGACGGTTGCAAGGGTATTCCCGTCAGCGTCAGAAACTGTCCCAGTGATGCCGCCATCACCATAGGAATCATAAGTCATCAATGTATATGAACCGCCCTCAAGGGCCAATGTCATGGTTTGTGTTTCATAGCCTGTCGAAAATGTCTGCAGTGTTGTAACGGCGGCGGATGCGCCATCAAAAAGCTGCCAGGACCCTTCAGCTGCCCAGTAGTCAATTGAAAGGTTTATTGTTACATCATACGTCGGTGGGCTAACAGTAAAACCATATGTTCCTGAAGCCCCGCTAAGTAAAATTGTGGTTAATACAATTCCATTTTCGTCTGTTACTGTCCCAGACATACCGCCATCACCATATGAATCATACGCTACAACGGCATAATCACCGGGTTGTAGTTCCAAAGTGACGGTTTGGGTTTCATAAGCAGAGGTAAACGTCTGATTGTTTGCACTGCTATCAGTGTTTGTATAATAAAAAGCACCTGCGGTAGAGTCATATAAGTTCCAGGATGATTCGCCATACCAATAGTCCGTTGATATAATAATTGTGATCTCATCGTAAGAGCGGCTGTTGCCGACCGTAAAAGTGCCACCTTGGTTGTTGATAGCATCGTGCAGGCTTGGCGGAGCAATTTTCAGGTAATCTTCCTTGCTAAATTCGCTGATTGGTCTTGTCCGTGGGGCTACATCTATTACCTCGCCAGGAGTAACAATTGGCGCTTTTTGCATTTCATTAATAGCTCTGTGTTTGCTCTGTGGCATTACTTTTAAGTAATCCTGAACGCCCCATGTTGAAATTGGAGCGGTTCTTTGTTCCACACTGGATTCGTCGCCCGGCACAACAGTAAGTTTTGGGCGGTACGATTTATTACTAGGCACTGTTTGGTTGCGCAGTGCTTTATGAAATTTTTGTGGGGTTACATTTATATAGTCCTCGGTGGTCCAGTTACTAATGGGTTCACCACGATAAAGTGGATCGCCAGTAGACATATCTGGTCCCTTGATTTCCTCGATTGACTTACCCTGCGTATCCATATACTGCCGCGAGGGCACATTATCATAAATCCGGGTGCTCTTTACCTGAATACCGGCCTTATGAATTATTGTTTCAGGTTGTTTTGTGTCCGCATTTTTATCAGCGGCAAAAACAGCTGAAGACATCGCGAAAATAATTAGAAGAAGGAAATTGCTCTTAACTGTTTGCAACATGGTGTTTCTCCTT
>Ga0207966_1002098_pt1 | contig 10447 bp, 10 predicted proteins | sample Knorr_S23_td_NAD_FD_185611 | JGI IMG/M metagenome (GOLD analysis project Ga0207966, IMG submission 185611) | Marine microbial communities from Southern Atlantic Ocean transect - Knorr_S23_td_NADW_ad_2500m_LV_B (SPAdes) (version 2) | ecosystem: Environmental > Aquatic > Marine > Oceanic | place... | reverse complement strand
TTATGTTTTGAAATCCGACTTTTACTTTAGTTATAATATATTTTTTTGTTTTTTTTTTTATTGTAATATCTCTACACCAGGGTAAAAATTCAGGATACTTTTTTACATTTGCAATTAAATTATAAATTTTTTTTACTGGATGGTGAAGTATTTTATTCTTAATGAAAGAAACCAAATTATTTATTATTAAAAATTATTATTTCATCAGGCTTTGACATATCATGCTTATCTCTTGCTAACTCATCTAAGTATTCAAGGTCATTAGATTCAAGTTTTTTAATATTATATTGTAGGTCCCCACTTTTTTTCTGTAAGGAATTCAAGATTTCTTTATTTTCTATAACTTCTTTTTTTAATTTAAAATAAGTAAAGACAGATCTTTGACTAGAAGTCATTAAATAAAGAATGACAATTATTAATATTATAAAAAAACCAATTAAATAATTTTTCATTTTAAAAAATTAAAAACACTTTTTCCTGTATATGCTTTTTTTTCTCTTTCTTCAATTCTAATTAATTCGTTATATTTTGATAATCTTTCTGATCTTGCCATTGATCCAGTTTTAATTTGACCAGCATTCGATTGGCATGCAAGATGAGCAATAAAATTATCTTCAGTTTCACCAGAACGATGGGAAATAATTGTAGAATAATTATTTTTTTTTGCTAAATCTATAGCTTCTTTTGTTTCTGTTACAGTTCCAATTTGATTTAATTTTATTAATATTGAATTAGCAATTTTATTATTAATACCTTCTTCTAGCTTTTTTACATTAGTTACAAATAAATCATCTCCAACTAATTGAATTTTGTTACCTAAAGTTTTTGTTATATTTTTCCATCCCTCTGTATCATCTTCCGACATAGGATCTTCAATTGAAATTATAGGGTACGAAGAAATCAATTCTTCATAATAATTAATTAATTGATCGGAATTTAATATCTTATTTTCACCTTTTAATTCATAGTTATTATTTTTATAAAATTCAGATGCTGCAGAGTCTAAAGCTATATAAACATCGCTTCCAGGTTTATATCCAGCTTGTTCAATTGATTTCATTAAATAATCAAGTGCTTTCTTATGATTTTGTAATTGCGGAGCAAATCCACCTTCATCACCTAAATTTGTTGATAAAGAATTATCTGAAAGTTGACTTTTTAATTTATGAAATATTTCTACAGATATTTGTACAGCATGTTTAAAAGAATTTGCATTAACTGGAATAATCATAAATTCTTGAATATTTAAACCGTTATCAGCATGAACTCCTCCATTTAAAATATTAACTAAAGGTACTGGCAACTTATGATTATCAAGATTATCATGGTTGTATTTAGCTATAGCAATACTTACAGCTAAAATGGCATTAGCACCTAAATGTTTTTTATTATCTGTTCCATCTAGTTCAATCAATTTTTCATCAATTTTTTTTTGATCATATACATTGTAACCTGTTAGTGTATTAGATATTGCATCATTTATATTTTTAACTGCTTTCAATACACCTTTTCCCATAAATCTTTTATCATCCCCATCCCTTAATTCATGAGCTTCAAATTTTCCAGTTGATGCACCTGAAGGAACAGAAGCTATTGTTGGCCCAAAAAGACCATCAGTTGTATGAACTTCAGCTTCAACAGTAGGAAATCCTCTACTGTCAATTATTTCTCTTCCAATTACTTTTGTTATTATTAATTCAGCCATTAAACTTTTTAATTATTTTTAGTAACGAAATCTAGTTCAATTAATTTTTCTAATAAAACTTGAAGATCTTTTAATGGTAACATGCAAGGACCATCACTTGGTGCTATATTTGGATTGTTATGAGTCTCAATTAGTATTCCTGATATACCAACAGATACTGCAGCTTTAGCAAGAACAGAGACAAACTCACGCTGTCCTCCGCTACTTTTTAATAAACCCCCAGGCTGTTGCACTGAGTGCGTTGCATCAAATATAACAGGAAGTCCAGTTTTTTTCATAACAGCAAGTGATCTCATATCAGATATTAGATTGTTATAACCAAAACTGTATCCTCTTTCCGTTAATAGGATTTTATTATTATTTTTAATCTTATTTATTACATTTATTATCTCTCCCGGAGATAAAAACTGACCTTTTTTAACATTTACTGGTTTTTTAGTTTTAGCAGCAGCAACCAAAAGATCCGTTTGCCTACATAAAAAAGCTGGGATTTGAAGTAAGTCAACAACTTTTGAAACTTTACTGCATTGATCTGGTTCATGGACATCAGTTGTTACAGAACATTTAAATTTTTTTTTTATTTCAGAAAAAATGCTTAATGATTTACTCAAGCCAATTCCTCTCGAACTTTTTATACTTGTTCTATTAGCTTTATCAAATGAGGATTTATATATAAAATTTATACCTAACAAGGAACAAATTTCATTAATTTTTCCTACAACATCTATTGCGTGCTGTCTACTTTCAACAACACATGGGCCTGAAATAAGAGTTAAAGGCAAATGATTGCCAATGTTATTTTTTCCAATTTTAACAGAAACATTTTTCATTTTTTTATACTAATCTAGATCTTTTAACAGCTGCTTTAATGAAAGATACAAATAATGGATGAGGATCAAAAGGTTTGGATTTTAATTCTGGATGAAATTGAACACCAATAAACCAAGGATGATTTTCTAATTCAAGAATCTCAGGTAAACTTCCATCTGGCGATATACCGGAAAACTTCAAACCACATTTTTCTAATTTTTTTAAGTAATTTGGATTTACCTCGTATCTATGTCTGTGTCTTTCACTTATTTTACTTCTTTTATAAATATCAAATATTTTTGATTTCTTTTTTAGCAAACATTCATATGCCCCTAAGCGCATAGTTCCTCCCATGTTACCGTTTGCACTTGTTTTTACAGTTTTATTTTTTTTAACCCATTCAGTCATAATTCCAATAACAGGATCTTTTGTCTTTGTAAATTCCGTTGAATCGGCTTTCTTTAAACCAAGTAGGTTTCTAGCAACTTCTATAACTGCGATTTGCATTCCTAAGCAAATACCAAAATAAGGAACATTATTAAGTCTTGCATAATTGGCAGCGTTAATTTTTCCTTGTATTCCTCTTATACCAAAACCCCCAGGAATTAAAATACCGTTGATCCTATTTAGAGTATCTATCTTTATTTTCTTCTCAAAAATTTCAGAATCCAGCCATTCAATGTTTAATTTAACATTATTTGAAATTGAACCATGAATAAGCGCTTCAACTAAAGATTTATAAGAATCTTCTAATGTATTGTATTTACCTACTAATCCAATTGTTACCTCTCCTTCTGGGCTTGAAATTCTTTTCTCTATTAGCTCCCATTTTTTTAAATCAGGTTTTTTAGTTTTTAAATTAAAAAAATTACAAACTTCTTTATCTAATCCATATTTATGTAAATTACGTGGAACTTTATAAATATTGTTAACATTTTCAGCTGGAATTACTGAATTATAGTTTACATTACAAAATAAAGCTATTTTTCTTCTAGATTCTTCAGGTAAAGTTCTCTCACATCTACATAATAAGATATCTGGTTGAATTCCTAATCCTAAAACTTCTTTAACAGAATGTTGAGTTGGTTTTGTTTTAAATTCTCTAGAACTTTCTAAGTATGGTACAAGAGTTAAATGAATGAATAAGGTATTTTCTTTTCCTAAATCATTTCTTAATTGTCTTATGGCTTCTAAAAAAGGAAGACCCTCAATATCTCCAACTGTTCCTCCTATTTCACACAAAACAACATCATCTTTTTTTGTATTATCTAATACAAATTTTTTTATTTCGTTTGTGACATGAGGAATAATTTGAACAGTAGCACCTAAATAATCCCCTCTTCTTTCCTTCATTAAAACATTTGAGAATATTTTTCCAGATGTAATATTGTCATTTTTTCTACTCGGAATACCTGTAAATCTTTCATAATGTCCTAAATCTAAATCTGTTTCCGCACCATCATCTGTTACAAAAACCTCACCATGTTGATATGGACTCATAGTACCAGGATCAATATTAAGATAAGGATCTAGCTTTTTTAGATGTACTTTTAAATTTCTTGATTGTAAAAGCGAAGCTAGAGAGGCTGCAGCTAACCCTTTACCTAATGAAGAAGCAACACCGCCTGTTATAAAAATATATTTAGTCATCTATAAATAAAAAAAGAGGCAATAGTGCCTCTTTACAAAAGTTTAGAATATATAATAATAAAAAATTATTCAGCCAATGGAACTGTTGGTACATCTTTCTCCTTAATATTATTTATTATATCAGATTCAATAATTGAGTCTTTATTTGAATTACTAGATATTATTGCTAATGATAAACTAGTGACAATAAATCCAGTTGCCAAATAAAGGGTTAATTTTGTAATAAAATTATTACTAGATTGTGAAGACATTATATTAGACATTCCTCCACCAAGTCCGCCCAAGCCACCTTCACTTCTTTGAAGTAAGACAGATATGACTAAGCTTACCGCTACTATAATATGAATTGTTAATAATATTGATGCCATATATCAACTTAAAATTATATATAAACTTTTACAAAAAAAGTCAAACATATTATTTATAAGATAAAATTGAAGAAAAAGTATTAAAATTTAAACTAGAGCCTCCAATTAACAAACCATCTATATTGTTGTTATCTAAAAAAACTGATGAATTATGTTTATCTACTGAACCTCCATATAAAATGTTAGTTTTTTCATAAGATGAATTAATTTTTTTTATAATTTTTTTAATATATAAATTAATATCTTCTATTTCATTTACAGTTGGAGTTTTTCCAGTGCCAATTGCCCAAATAGGCTCATAAACAACCACAATTTTTTTTTTATTTTTTTTTGGTAAGGTTTTAGACAATTGAGCTAATAAATGATTTTTTGTTTTACCATTTTTTTTAATATTAACATCTTCTCCAATACAATAAATTGGAATAAGCCCTGCATTTAAAACACATTCCATTTTCTTTTTTAAAACAATAGAATTTTCAAAGTGATGAATTCTTCTTTCTGAGTGCCCAACAATAACATATTTACAATTAATATTCTTTAACATTGCTGCACTTATATCGCCAGTATAAGCACCAAATTTTTCATAATGACAATTTTGAGCACCAAAAGTAATTTTTTTGAATTTTGATGATAATTGTAGAATCAGAGTAGTAGGAGGACAAATTACAAATTTATTTTTTATTAATTTTTTTTTTGATAAAATTTTCTTACAAAAATTATCAGCATTCTTGTAATGGAAATTCATTTTCCAATTTGCAACAATTAATTTATCTTTATTCATTGTTTGTTTGATATTGTTTAATATCTTATATTAAATAAATGCTTCAATATATAAAGAAATATATAAAAGGTTGGTTTTTAGGAATCATTCTTTTTTTTATATTCATAAGCTTTACTTTTTGGGGTGTAGGCGATATTTTTCGTGGCGGTGATAGTCACATTATAAAAATTGGGAAATATAAAATATCTCGTGACATTTTTTTGAAAGAATTTGACTCTAATGTTAGATATCTAAAAAAAAATAAGAAACTAAACAAAGTAGAATTAGAAAATGTTGCTAATGAAACTTTAATTAATATTAAAGATAGATATCTTATTTTGAATGCTGCTAAAATGATGGATATTGATGTATCGGAAAAAATTTTAAGAAAAAAAATTTATGAAAACGAACTATTTCAAAATAAATTAAAAGGAAACAAGTTTGATAAAAATATTTATTTTAATTTTGTAAATTTAAACTTTGGCTCTGAAGAAGCTTATTTAGATTACATTAAAAATCAAACAATAATAGAAATAATTACTAATTATTTTGATAAACAAATTTTTTATTCTCATAATTTAACAAATAAAATTTATAATAAGATAGAAGAAAAAAAATCTTTTCAGATTTCTAGTATTGATAAAAATTATTTAAAATCAAAATTTAAGGTACCTGATAAAAAAATAATATTAAAATACTTTAACGAAAATAAAAAAAATTATTTTTTTGGTGAGAGAAGATCTTTTAGTTATATTTTTGTTAATCTAGATTATTTAAAAAAAAAAATTAATGTAAGTGAAGATGATATTCTAGACGCTTACAATAATCAGAAACAAGATTTTTTAATACCTGAGAAAAGAAAAGTAGAACAGCTTTTCTTTGATAGTGAAGAAATAGGAAAAAAAACATTAAATTCTATTAATAAAGAAAATAAATTTGAAGAAATAGCAAAAAAGGAAAAAAAAGTTACTTACATTACTTTAGGTTTAATAGAAAAAGATCAACTTTTTGATGAATTCGTTGAACCAGTTTTTAAATTAAAAGAAAATGAATTTACTAAATTAATTAAAACAAGTATAGGGTGGCATATTTTAAAAGTTACAAAAATAATAAAAAAAAAATCAAAAGAACTAAATGAAGTAAGAAATACAATTAAAGAAAATATAGCTTTAGATAAAGCCTACGATGAATTTGATATTATATTAAATGAAATTGATGACAAGATAACAAATGGTTCTAATTTAGAAGAAATTTCAAATAAATTAAATTTAGATTTAGTCAATGTAAAACTATTAGAAAAAAAATTATTTTTTAATTCAGAATTAAATGATGAGATTAAAATTAATAATTTTTATAAAGAAGTATATGAAGGTGAATTAAATTCTGATTTATTTATAGAAGAAATTGAAGATGGTTTTTTTATTGTAAGAGTTGATGAAATTGTAAATGACCAATTGAAAACATTTGAAGAAGCCTATAATGATGTAATAAATGATGTTAACGAAGAAAGAATTAATGAGGAAATAAATAATATAATAAAAAAATTTAAGAAAAAATTAGATGATGGAGTCGACTTTATAAAAATTAGTGATTTATTAAAAATGGATAATAGATTTACAAAAAAAATTAATAGAGAAGATGTAATTAACCAAGGATTTTCATTAGAATTTACAAATAAGATTTTTGAATCAAAAAAAAATACAATTCATGAAAATGAAACAAGTGATAAATATTATATAGTAAAAGTTGAATCTGATAGCGAAATTAACTTTGATAATGAAAAATTTAATAATGTTAAAAATAGTGTTAATAAAATATATGGGATTGAAAATTTCCAACAGATTACAAAAATATTAGAAAATAAATATCCTGTAATGGTAAATAAAAGCTTGTTTAATGATTTTATTGACAGATTGCAATATTAAATAAATTGGAAATTACCCCAAATATAAAACAATTCTCAAAAAAAATTAAATCAAAAAAATATAGCAGGTTTTGTTTATGGACTGAAATCTCAGCTGATTTAGAAACACCCATTACTGCATATTTAAAATTAATAAAAAAAAATAAAAATAATTTTTTACTAGAATCTGTAGAAGGAGGGTCTAGTAGAGGTAGGTATTCAATTATTGGAATTGAATCTGATAAATTATTAAAATGTAATGAATTAAATAAAAATACACTAAAAAATTTAAAAAAAGAAATAAATTCATTAAAAACATATACCTTTGGAAATCTTCCTTCTATGGTTTCATCTTATGTTGGATATATGGGTTATGATTTTATTAGATTTTATGAAAAACTACCAAATGAAAAAAAGGATTTTTTAAATATTCCATATGCTGTTTTTATGAAAACTTCCTTAGTAGCAGTCTTTGATAATTTAAGAAATACTATTAGTATCGTTAACACAATTACAAAACCAAATACAAAAATAAGTAAAAATTTAATTTACAAATTATATGAAAATAGTAAAAAAAAAATTAATAGCATAATAAATAATTTAAAGAAACCTTTAAAAATAAAACCAATAAACAAGAAAGTTGCAAAAAAAGAAAAAATTTCTTGTAACATGACAAAAAATCAATATTACAATGTTGTTGATACGATAAAAAGATATATTAATGCCGGGGATGTTATACAAGTAGTGCCCTCATTGAGATTTCAAAAAAAATTTACAGAATCTCCTTTTTCATTATATAGATCACTAAGAAAAATAAATCCCTCACCTTTTTTATTTATATTAAACTTTGAAAATTTCTCTTTAGTTGGGTCCAGTCCTGAAATATTAGTAAGACTTAAAGAAGATAATATAACAATTAGACCAATAGCTGGAACGCGTAAAAGAGGTAAAAATGAGATTGAAGATAAAAGATTAGCTAAAGATCTTTTATCTGATCCAAAAGAAATAGCTGAACATTTAATGTTGCTTGATTTAGGAAGAAATGATGTAGGGAGAGTTTCGGTAAAAAATTCTGTAAAAGTTACTGAAAAAATGATTATAGAAAATTATTCTCATGTCATGCACATTGTTTCTAACGTTGTTGGCAAACTTAACAAAAAATATCATCCTTTAGATGTCTTAGCTGCTGGTTTTCCCGCTGGAACAGTTACAGGTGCTCCAAAAATCAGAGCAATGGAAATCATCAATGAAGTAGAAAATCTTTCCAGAAGTTTTTACGCTGGGGGAGTTGGATATTTTGCTCATGATGGCTCGATGGATACCTGTATAACTCTTAGAACCGGATTAATAAAAAATAAAATACTATATGTTCAAAGTGGTGGTGGGATAGTTGCAGATAGCAATAAACTAAATGAATACGATGAAATTATAAATAAAGCCAAGGCTGTTTTAAATGCATCTGATGATGCTATAAACTTTTAGAAAATCAATATATGTATTTACTCATAGATAATTACGATAGTTTCACTTATAACCTTTATCATTATTTCTTAGAACTAGGCGCTAAAATTGAAGTATATAGAAATGATAAAATAACTACCAAAGATATATTAAAAAAAAAATATAAAGGAATTGTATTATCACCAGGCCCTTGTACTCCAAATGAAGCAGGTATTTGTTTAGACTTAATAAAAGAAATATCAAAAGTAAATATTCCTACTCTTGGTGTCTGCTTAGGACATCAAGCAATTGGCCAGGCATTCGGTGGTAAAATTATAAGAAACAAGCCAATGCATGGAAAAGTTAGTAGTATTTATCATTATAAAACAGACATTTTTAAAAATCTTTCCAACCCTTTTAAAGCAACAAGGTATCATTCATTAAGTGTTGAAAGAAAAAGTTTACCAAGTTGTTTAAAAATAACTGCTGAGTTAAAAAAAAATGGAATGATAATGGGCTTAAAACATAAAACATTATCTATTTACGGCGTTCAATTTCATCCTGAATCAATTGCATCACAACACGGGCATGATTTAATAAAAAATTTTTTAGATTTATCTAATAAATAAATGAAAACTTTTGATGATTTTATAAAGTCTATAAAAGATTTATCTAATTTAAATATTGATGATTCAGAGAATGCATTTGATCAAATTTTATCCCAAAATATTGAAAAAAATAAAATTATTGATTTTTTAATTTATCTATCAAAAAAAGGTGAAAGTGTAGATGAAATATTTGGAGCAGTTAAAAGTATTAAAAAAAAAGCAAAAATAATTAAAGGTTTTAAAAATTCTTTTGATACATGTGGCACTGGAGGAGATGGTTCTAAAACATTTAATATTTCAACAATTTCTGCAATTGTGACTTCTGCTAGCGGAATATGTGTAGCTAAACATGGTAACAAAGCAGTTTCATCTCTAACTGGTTCTTCTGATGTACTTTCAGAACTAGGAGTAAATATAAATCTTGAAGAAAAAAAAATAATCGAGTGTTTAAAAAAAATAAATTTGTGCTTTTTATTTGCACCAAATTTCCACCCAATTTTAAAAAATGTTGCTGATATAAGAAAAGAAATTGGAAAAAGAACAATTTTTAATATATTAGGCCCTTTATTAAGTCCAGTTGAGTGTAAAAAACAAATAATAGGAGTTTATGATGTAAGTATATTAGTTAAAGTAGCTGAAGTTTTAAAAAAATTGGGAACAGATTGTGCTTGGGTCGTTTCTGGAAATAAAGAATATGACGAATTAACTACAACTGGAAAAAATTATATTGCTGAAATTAAGAATAATACAATAAAAGAATTTGAAATAGATTCTATTGAGTTAGGTTTAGAAAAAAGTAAAAAAGAGGATTTGGTTGGAGGAGATAGTAAAAAAAATGCCGAAATAATAAATGGAATTTTAAAAGGTGATATATTAGGTGCAAAAAAAGATATAGTACTTCTCAACTCCGCATCAGCTTTATATATAAATAGTAAAATAAAAGATATAAAAAGCGGTTTAGAAATAGTAAATGAAACTATAGAATCTGGAAAAGCTTTAGAAAAACTTAATAATTTAATTGAATTATCCAATTCTTAATAAAAATGGAAAATATATTAAAAAAAATTTGTAATGATAAAAAAGAATTTTTAGTAACAGAGAAAAGAAAAAAAAATATTAATTTTCTAATAAAAAATACATCTAAAAAAAAGAAAGTAAAAGATTTTAAAAGTGCTTTTGATAAAGTTTTAAAAAAAAAAAAAA
>Ga0207966_1002095_pt1 | contig 10463 bp, 10 predicted proteins | sample Knorr_S23_td_NAD_FD_185611 | JGI IMG/M metagenome (GOLD analysis project Ga0207966, IMG submission 185611) | Marine microbial communities from Southern Atlantic Ocean transect - Knorr_S23_td_NADW_ad_2500m_LV_B (SPAdes) (version 2) | ecosystem: Environmental > Aquatic > Marine > Oceanic | place... | reverse complement strand
TTCCGACATACGGCTGGCGGACTTGTCGGCGAGTCCGACCTGATCAAGCAGAGACTCGGGCGAAACCTTGGAAGGGTAGAAACTTCCGAATAGGGCCAGGATCTCTTTGAGGTTCAGATAGTCGTAGTAGGCGGAGGCCTGGAGTTGCACTCCGATGCGGGTCTTCACCTTGGCTGCGTCGGACTGTACATCCAGCCCCAAAACGCTGACCCGGCCTTCCGTTGGCTTCTGGAGGCTCTCGATGATCTCGAGTGTGGTGGTCTTACCGGCCCCATTGGGGCCCAAAATCCCAAAGACCTCACCCCGCTCAACCGAAAATGTCACCCCGTCAACTGCGGTGAAGGAACCGAATCGTTTAACTAGATTTTCAACTTGGACTGCAGGCTCCATAATAGCGCAGGAAATGGTATCACAGTCCAGACTGAAACCGGGCCGGTGGTCCGTGCGTGGACAGGCACGAATTTTATTGACATCAATTGGGCCCTATGATAACGTTCGATGCGCTGCGGCGGGACATCTTCGCCCGATCCGTGAGCGATTTCCAGCGAAGAATTGGCCCGGCCGAAAACGCCGCGGTGATAACATAGGAATCCCGACTCCAGAAGCCCGGTCCCGGTCCTCGGGGCCACCAACCAGGAACCAATGACACGCAGTCACCAACCACGGCCTCGTCTCCGCGCGCCAAACTGGGACAACCCCAACGTAGGCCCAATACCCCCAGCTACACCTAAAGGGCCACCGTCATGGAACTAAGCCAACGCGGCGGATTTCACGACTGGTTCCGCGGAATCGCCGCATTCACGGTCCTTGCCACCTTCGCCTTGGTCATCCTAGGCGGAGTGGTGCGTGTCACCGAATCGGGCCTCGGCTGCCCTGATTGGCCGGGCTGCGACGGCGGCATCTTCCCGCCCCTGGAAACCAAAGCCATCATTGAATACTCCCACCGGATCACGGCGTCATTCGTTGTCGGCCCTCTGATACTTTTCCTGTGCATCGCTGCTTGGGTGCGGTACCGGCGGGAACGCTGGGTCGTGGTCCCTGCGACGCTGGCCTTCGGGCTGGTTATAGCCCAAGCCGGACTTGGCGGCGCCACGGTATTGAGCGAACTACCCGGCGCCACCGTGATGGCCCACCTGGCAGTCGGGGAATCATTGGTTGCAGTGCTGGCGTTGCTGGCGGTCGTGGCATACCGGGGGCCCTTGTCGTTGAAGATGCCCAACTGGGTAATCGGAAAGACCCGCCCGTTCCCGGTGTTGGTAGTCATCGCCGGGGTAGCGGTATTCTTATTAATACTTTCCGGGTCTTACGTAACCATCACCGGGGCCTTTGCCGCCTGCTCAGAATGGCCGACATGCTTGTCTGACAAGGCGTTCCCCGGAGAGCGCCTACAGGTCATCCAGATGTTCCACCGCTATGTTGCTGCCGGCGTCGGCCTGTTCGTTTTATATAGTCTGCATCTGGGGTTCAGAGGCAGGACGCAACCGAAAGAGATCAGAATCTTCTCCATGGTAGCCGTAGCGCTTTTCGTGGCACAGGTCGTGGTTGGCGCCGCTGTGGTCTTTGGAGACTTCAGCCAGGATATGCGCGCCCTGCATCTTGCCATGGCCACATCCGTTTGGATCGCCGTATCAGCGCTGGTTGTTATGACCTTCTCCAGCCCGGGCACCCGTTGGGGCGGTGTGACTCATGGCTGAGGGAGTAGACTCCGGACAAGCAGCGGTCGGAAAACCCGGCGGCATCATGGGCCTGGCCAACGACTACGTAACGCTGATGAAACCGCCGATCATCGTTCTATTGGTGATCACAGCTATCGGCGGTATGTTCCTGGCGGCAGAGGGGATACCGTCGCTTGAGACCCTGGCCTTCGTCTGTTTGGGAGGGGCTCTGGGAGCCGGCGGAGCAAACGCCATCAACCATTTCTTGGACCAAGACATCGACGCCATAATGTCTCGCACGGTGAAGCGCCCCGTGGCCTCCCACCGAGTCCAGCCGATCAGCGCCCTGGCCTTCGGTGTCGCCCTGAATGTTGGGGCCTTCTTGGTTCTGACCTACTGGGTGAACCTGCTCTCGGCTTCTCTGACGCTAGCGGCGACGCTCTTCTATGTTTTGATTTACACCGGCTGGCTCAAGCGCAACACACCCCAGAACATCGTCATCGGCGGCGCTGCGGGAGCCATCCCTCCCGTGGTCGGTTGGGCCGCGGTAACCGGCAGCCTGGACCTGCCGGCCTTGTACCTATTCACCATCGTATTTTTCTGGACCCCGCCCCATTTTTGGGCTCTGGCACTGATGATTCAGAACGACTACCAACGGGCCGGCGTGCCGATGCTGCCGGTGGTGATGGGGGAAAAGCGCACCGTCCAAAATATCTTCATCTACAGCCTGGCCCTGGTGGCGTTGACCATGCTCTTCGCTGCTTCGGATGCTGTGGGTCTGGTGTATCTGGCGTCGGCGGCGGCCCTGGGGGCGATATTCATCGCCTTGGCCTGGAAGCTCAAGATTGACTATTCCATCCGCAGGGCCAAGCACCTATATCTATTCTCGCTACTCTATCTTGCCCTCCTGTTCTCAGTCATGTTGGCGGACGGCGTTTACAGGTTCTGAGCCCGGCGCAGCTCCCGTTCCGGCGCATTTGCGGGCCGATCGGTAATGGAGTTGCCCCATGCCCAGATGCGTTGACAGGCAAGTGGGCCTGTGTTAAGTTCCCCCATGGTTAGTGAAATTTGGCACACACACGCTCAAGCAACCGCGATTTTGGGGGCAAAAGGGCCCCCTCGAACCGCCTGCTGAAGGCGCAAACGCCAAGCTAAAAAATCCTGGGAGTCATGAAATGGGGCTGTTGCCCTTCCGGCGGGAAGGATCTCTGACGAAACCTTCCGCCTCGATCTCCAGCGTACCCACGGGACGCCGCAGTAGTCTGAAGAACCGAACGGTACTCTTTGGTCTAATGGCGGCCCTTTTCTTGTTCGCGACCGGTTGTTACAAAGACGGCATGTCAACTTGGGAAGCGTTCGGACCCGTTGCCCAGAAGCAGTTGGACCTCTTCAACGCCCTTTTGTGGACCATGGTGGTCGTCTTCTTCCTGGTCGAGGGTGCTCTGGTCTACGCGATGATCCGCTACCGGCGCCGCCCCGGTCAGGAACGGCCACCGCAAATCCACGGCAACACGACTTTAGAAGTCGTGCTCACGATCATTCCCACCATCTTGGTTTTGGCATTGGGCATCTGGTCTGTCTTCGCACTATTCGAGATTGACAAGCCTCCCTCCGACAGCCCTACGCCATTACAAGTGAACGTTACCGGGCACCAATGGTGGTTCGAGTTCGAATACCCCGACGCAGGCAACGGCAAGAAGATCATCACCGCCAACGAGATGCGCATCCCGGTAGACCGACCCATCCAGATAAGTCTCTTCTCGGACGACGTGATTCACAGCTTCTGGGTGCCCAAGCTTGCCGGAAAGCTGGACATGGTGCCTACCCACGAGAATAAGATGTGGTTCCAAGCTGACTCAAACAAGATCGATGAAGACCTGCCGGTCACACTGTTCGGACAATGCGCCGAGCTGTGCGGACTGGCCCACGCTCTGATGCGCTTCCGCGTCACTGTGATGGAACAAGCTGATTTCGATTCCTGGGCTGCCGCTTATGGACCACCCCCCACCGTCACCGACAAGGCCAAGAAAGGGGCGCAGGTGTTCGCGACAAACTGCACACTGTGCCATACTGTCGATGGCCCCGATGATCCAGCGCTTTCAGCAAGCCGGTTGAAGGGCTTTTTGACCGGGGGCGATATCACTCCCGTACCGGCGCCCAATCTGACCGATCTCCGGACCCGGCAGACTCTGGCAGCAGGCCTGATGGAATTGTCAGAGACCACTTTGAGCGCATGGTTGCACGACCCGGCCGAGATTAAGCCGGGCAATTATATGTCGGAAAAGGCTGTCCTCTACCAAGGTGGGTCCGTCAGCCTGGACGAAGATGAGATAGATGCCCTGATTGGGTATCTGTTGGACCTGCGGTAGAATCGACCATTAGGAGCGAAGACTGCGGAGTGTCCACCGGAATAACCGGTGGAGGACCCGGAGAAAGCAAACGATGGCAGCGATAACAGGCGTATTAGCACGGCCAACAAGCTACGCGGGCGTATGGGGCTGGATGACTACAGTCGACCATAAGCGCATCGCAGTGCTTTATGGCGTAACCGCTTTCATCTTCCTGCTGATTGCAGGCCTGGAAGCCGGCGTCGTCCGCATGCAGTTGGCCTCGGCCGACAACGACTTGATCGGCGCTGGACGATTCAACCAGATGTTCACCATGCACGCCACGGTGATGGTGTTCATGGTAATCATGCCGTTGTCGGTCAGTTTCTTTAACTTCGTAGTCCCACTGGCCATCGGCGCCAGGGACGTGGCGTTCCCCAGGCTCAATGCTTTGAGTTACTGGATCTTCCTCTTCGGCGCCGTCCTCATGCACATCAGCTTCCTCGTAGACCAGGTCCCAGATGCAGGGTGGTTCTCCTACGCCAACCTCACTGAAAAGCCCTTCAGCATCAACCGTGGGTTGGACTTCTGGGCGATCGGCCTCCTGGTAATGGGTGCGGCTTCCGTGGCGGGAGCGTTGAACTTCGTAGTCACAATCATCAACTTACGGGCACCCGGTATGAGCATGATGCGCATGCCGGTTTTCGTTTGGATGACCTTGATCACATCGATACTACTGGTCTTGGCCTTCCCCGTGATCACGGTAGGCCTCATTGAACTGACTATGGACCGGAACTTCGGAACGCACTTCTTCATCCCGGCCGAAGGCGGTGACCCCATCCTCTGGCAGCACCTGTTCTGGGTCTTTGGCCACCCCGAAGTCTACATTCTGATCCTGCCTGCCATGGGCATCGTCTCAGAGGTCTTACCAACCTTCTCACGAAAGCCCTTGTTCGGCTATCCCTTCATCGTATTCTCTGGGATAGTGATTGGCATAATGGGTTGGGCCGTGTGGAGCCACCACATGTTCACCGTGGGGCTGGGACCGGTAGCCAACTCGGTCTTCACCATCACCACCATGCTGATCGGGGTGCCCACTGGCATCAAGATTTTCAACTGGATCGGAACACTATGGAAGGGCTCCGTCGAGTTCACGACATCGATGATGTTCGCCCTCGGGTTCGTAGCGCTATTCATCGTTGGAGGCTTGAGTGGCGTGTCGCACGCTGTGTCACCTTCCGACTTCCAGCAGCAAGACACCTATTACATCGTCGCCCACCTCCACTACGTGCTATTCGGCGGCTCGATCATGGGGGCCTTTGCCGGTATCTATTATTGGTATCCCAAGCTCACTGGCAGGATGCTCAGCGAAACCCTTGGTAAATTGAATTTCTGGTTGATGTTCATCGGCATGAACCTAACGTTCTTCCCGATGCATTTCCTGGGCCTCAACGGGATGCCCCGGCGCATCTACACCTACTCAGCTGAGTTCGGCTGGGAGAACATGAACCGGTTGGCCAGCCTGGGCTACGTCATCCTGTTCGTGGCTTTCCTGATCTTCATCGTCAACCTCTGGCAGACACGTAATTCGCGGCGAGTCAGCCACGATCCCTGGGACGCCCCCGGTCTGGAATGGAGCATCGCCTCCCCGCCTCCGGCGTACAACTTCGCGGAGATCCCTCAGGTTGAGGGACTGGACCAATACTGGATTATGAAACAGAGGGCCGAAGCCGCCGGAACACCTCTCACGGAGCCCGAGGCTTTGGTCGACCCCGATTCGATTCATATGCCCAGCCCGTCGTACTGGCCGATCTTCACAGCCGCGGGCGTGGCCCTGATCGGCGGCGGACTGCTTTCCCACTACGCCATCAGCTTCTTGGGCGGCGCAATTGCATTCATGGGTGTGATCGGTTGGGGCAATGAGCCGGCAACCGCACCCAGCGACCACCACTAGGAGACTGAGAACGTGGCCCACGCAGTAGAACACGAATATACAACCACCGGTTTAAACCACCGGAAGATGCTCATGTGGGTGTTTCTGGGGTCGGACTGCCTTTTCTTCGGCGCCCTGATCGCCACCTACATGGTCTACCGCGGCCAGAGCTTGGTCGGTCCTTATCCGATCGACATCATCAACGTTCCGGTCACGACGATTAGCACCTTTGTCTTGCTGATGAGCAGCTTCGCCATGGTGCAAGCGCTAGCGGCGACCAACGCAGACAACAAACGCGGCATCGTCAGCTGGCTGCTGGCGACTGCCTTCCTCGGAGCGATCTTCATCGGATTCCAGATCGTGGAGTTCAACACCTTCAAGAACGAAGGGCTGACGTTGGGAGGGAATCTATTCGGGGCCTCCTTCTTCACCCTCACCGGGTTCCACGGCGCCCACGTAACATTGGGGATCATCTGGCTCTTAGCCATGGCCATTTTGGCAGCCAAGGGGCGCGTGGGTTCCAAAACCGCGTTGGACGTCGAACTCCTCGGTTTGTACTGGCACTTCGTTGACATCGTTTGGATCGTGATTTTCACGCTGTTATACCTGATCGGCGGTTTTGATGTCGGCCCTGTTGCTCTGCCGGGCGGATAAGATCAGTCCCATGCCTATCTCCTTTAGGAGTCCCTCGGAATAAATATGGCCCACGAAACCGAACAAGACACTCACCACCCTTCGTTCAAGCAATATGTGCTGATCGCGATAATCCTGTTCGCGATTACAATCGTTGAATTCCTTTTGATCTGGGACAGGGTTGGGATCGTAGACTACCTGGGCGCCTCCAAGATACCGTTGTTGGTCGGCCTATCTGTGGTCAAGTTCTACATCGTGATCATGTTCTACATGCATCTGCAGTTCGATGACAAACTCTTTACCCGAATCTTCATCGCCGGGTTAGCCTTAGCCTTCATGGTGGGCCTGGCATTGCTCGGGCTTTTTACCGCCATGAACGGCGATCAGCGGTACTACGCTTTGGATCGCGCAGTACCCTACGAAGAACACGAGGCAGCCCATGAGACGACCACTCCAGGCACCGGTGGCACCACCGGGTCAGAAACAGCGCCGGTAGCTGCCGGACCGATAAAAGTTGGTGCAAAAGGTAACGAGCTTGCATTCGACACCACTAGCTTGACTGCCTCTTCCGGGTCCGAAGTTACCATCACTTTCACTAACTCCTCGACCGTAAACACCCACAACCTTGTCATTGTGGAAGACGGCACCAAGGATGCGGTGTCTACCGACGGAACTGTAGCCGGGCCAGACAACAACTGGGTAAAACCGGGGGATTCAAGGGTGATCGCTAACACGATATTGGCCGGACCTGGGGAAACTCAAGATGTAAGCTTCACGGCGCCGGCCCCGGGAACTTATCAGTTCGTTTGCACCTTCCCCGGACACAACTTCACCATGTTCGGAGACTTCGTAGTCAACTAACCTAACTCCCGTATAAAAAAATAAAAGGCCCCTCCAGTCTCTGGAGGGGCCTTTTATTTTCGCCGAGCGGCACGTAGACCATCATTCTTCCAGATAATGACCGCCGTCCGCATCCACTTTCAGCGTCCTCTCCCGGACCACGGCGGCGGCGTTCAACATGCCGTAGATGTGGGGGTAGATCTCGCCCGAGCGGCTTGGCTCGTTCTTCAGGGGTGATGTGAGCTTCTCTAGGTCCACGTCCAGCACCAATAGACCGGTCTCGCCGGGGTAGAGACGCGCCGCAACCTTGAGCAGCTGCGGGATGTCCTTGGAGCAGTGAATGAATCCTTCCTCTGACAGACTGGGCGCAGCGTATTCGCCAACCGGGCGGGCAGATTCCCAGGCGTCTTTGTAAGTGAGGTGAAATATCAATGCCATGATTTGATCTCCGAAAGCATGGCGGCCGAAGCGAATTTGCAATAACCACCGCGCGCGGCCTGTCGCCGCAAATTGTACCCCAGAGCGGTGGGTGATAGGATGATAGCCGCAACAAACCGGGAGGACTTCCAGAATGCGCGCCGAAAGACACGAGGGTAACGGTCTCCAGTACATCACGGTGGTGCCAGACGGGTACACGCCAGACTCATCCTATCCCTTGGTGGTCATGTTGCACGGCTTCGGCGCCAACATGCAGGACCTTGCCGGTCTGGCCCCCACAATCAACGCCGACGGCTACGTATACGCCTGTCCCAACGCTCCGATTCCCTTCCAGCTCGGCCCAGGCCAATCGGGTTTCGGCTGGATGACACCCCGAGGCGGCGGAACTCCCGAGGAAACCGCCAACTCCGAACAGCTCCTCAGTGATTTCTTCGACGCCGTCTTCAAGCAGTTCAACGTCGAACCAGGCCGCGCCGTCTTACTGGGTTTTTCTCAAGGTGGCGGGATGACCTATCGCTGCGGGTTGGGAAGGGCGGACCACTTCGCCGGGTTGGCAGCTTTGAGCGCGACACTTCCAGACCAAGACGAACTTGCGGCCCGGCTGCCTGAGGGACGCGGCCAGTCCATCTTCATCGGCCACGGCAGATTCGACCAGATGGTCTCGGACGACTCGGCCCAGTCGGCCAAGACGTTCTTGGAAAGCAACGGCTACGTCCCAGAATTCCACATCTACGACATGGCCCACGAGATCAGCGGCGAAGAGCTTGCCGACCTGGTCCCTTGGATGGCCAAGGTGCTGCCGCCCAAAGACTAAGCCGCCTAGCTGTCGTCATCCTTCCAGGACATCACCCGGTCGACGGTGATCTGCAAAAGGACCATTCGTTCCTCTCCCAGCAACTCCTTGGCGAACTCCTCGCCACGCCCAAGTCCGTCGTAGAGCACGCACATCCGCTCCACCACCTGTTCCAAGCCATCCGACGTTATCTCTGCCTGCCCCTCCAACACCACGTAGGAAAAGGGCCGCTCCGGTGCAGCGATGGACAGCGTCACCGCCGGATTACGCTGGATATTCCGGACCTTGACCGCTCCACCATCTGCCATGACCCAGGCCCGGCCTTTGACCCCATGTTCGCCGTCCCAAAGGAACCAGACCGGCGCAACGTGGGGCGTACCCGCCGGCCGCAGGGTCACCAGATGGGCAATCATCGGTTGGGCCAGGAATAGTTCCTGTTCTTCTTTGCTGAGTCTGACCATGGCAATCCTCCGTATAGTCTCAGGCGGGAGTTTGACCTAATATATCAGATTAGACTTTCGCTCTATGAAATCCTCTCAGTAACGGGGCCGGCCGATGGGGTCAAACACATGAAACTTCGGGCCTTGGTTCTTGGCGCCGCGGCACTCCTGGCCATTGCGTGCGGTGGCAGCGCCACGCCGGAGGCCGTCACCCCCCCAAGCCCGGCACCGACTCATTCTTCCACCAGCGCCGCTCCGATACCTCAAGCAACCCCGACCGCTCCTGAGCCATTGATCAACCTTCCCGCGGACGAGGGCCCCCACGACTCCGCCATCGAGTGGTGGTACTTCAATGGGCTGCTGACCGACGACCGGGGCCGGGAATACAGCTACCACTATGTGACTTTCCAAAGCGAGGCCGCCGGGACCGCCGTTCCCCATCTGTTGCAGGCCAGCTTAGGCGACCACACGGCCGGGGAACACCTGACTGGAGAACAGGTGCTATTGCACACCCTGGACCGGAATGCAGCCAGCGTTGACGTCGCCGTGAACGGATGGAAGATGCGGGGAGATGGGGAGTCCTACACACTGGGATTCACTCTGGGGGAATACACGCTCGACCTGGACGCGGTCCCCACCCGGCCGCCCGTGCTGCATCAGGGTATCGGGCTTGTCGACCTAGGGCCCGCCGGCGACACTTTCTACTACACACGTCCCCGCCTGGATGTGACTGGGAGTATCACCATCGGCGGCGAGTCGCGTTCCGTGACCGGCGCTGCCTGGATGGACCACCAGTGGGGCGACGTCGTCGGACAAAGGGTCGGTTGGGACTGGGTTAGTGTGCAGTTGGACGACGGCAGCGACCTGATGGCGGTGCTGGTCTGGGACCCGGCGGACAGAACGCCTTTTTCCGGATACGGCACCCTTGTCTCTCCGGATGGCTCTGTTTTAACCCTAGAAGAAGATGATGTCTCAATCACCTCTACCGAGACATGGACCAGCGCAGTCACCGGCATCGAGTATCCCAGCGGCTGGATGCTGACTGTCGATTCACTGGACCTCAACTTGGAACTGGAGCCTGTGTTGAAAGACTCAGAGTTCGCTGGCAGCCGGTTCACCCCGGCAGCCTACTGGGAGGGCGAGGTGAGCGTGGCGGGGACGGTCCAGGGCCGCAGCGTCGGCGGCCGGGGGTTTGTGGAGCTGGTGGGCTACGACCCGAGCCAATTGGAGCCAACGCCAGCCCCTTGATCGAGCCCAGGATTCCCAGGCGTTTCTAGGAGGTAATCAGCCCCTTGATCATCTCCGAAACGCGGGCCTGCTCCGCCAGGATATCAGCCGGTTGTACGGGGATGGGGAGGGCGCTTAACTCTGCCAAGACCGGGCCAGACAATAATGCGGCTTCCT
>Ga0207966_1002090_pt1 | contig 10477 bp, 13 predicted proteins | sample Knorr_S23_td_NAD_FD_185611 | JGI IMG/M metagenome (GOLD analysis project Ga0207966, IMG submission 185611) | Marine microbial communities from Southern Atlantic Ocean transect - Knorr_S23_td_NADW_ad_2500m_LV_B (SPAdes) (version 2) | ecosystem: Environmental > Aquatic > Marine > Oceanic | place... | reverse complement strand
ATTTTTAGAAATGCGGGCGATGGGATTTGAACCCACGAACTCCTAAGAGACTAGCCCCTCAAGCTAGCGCCTTTGGCCAGGCTGGGCGACACCCGCAAACAAATTTTCATGCAGGGTTTTTATAATCCTTGGTTGTTTTTGGAAAATATGCTTGTTCCAGTCAGATGTTTTACGTGTGGAAATGTAATTTCTGATAAATTTGAGGAATATCAAAATAGAGTAAAGTCTGGTGAAGACCCAGCTAAAATTTTGGATTCGTTAGATATTAGCAGATACTGTTGCAGGAGAATGTTGTTAACCACTGTAGAGACAATACAACAGGTAATCCCATTTTATGAAGCAATGTATAAAAGAAATCTAGAAGTTCAGTCAGAGTTAGAATAGGTTGACTAGGATTACATCAATTAAAGGAAGGATAATCCACGACAGTAGGGGAAATAAAACTATAGAAGTAGATATTATTTCTGATGATCAATTTCTAGGTAGAACATGTGCACCAGCTGGTGCAAGTGTGGGAAAAAATGAGGCGATAAGCTTTCCAGAGGGTAAACCAGAGGAAAGTCTTCGTATTTTAAATGAAAATTCAAAAAAATTTCTTGAACTTGACCCAATTGACTTGAAAATAATAGATGATACAATCAAATCTATAGATAGTACATCTAATTTTTCTAAGGTTGGTGGAGCATTAGCCTATGCGGTTACTATTGCTGCAATGGAATCAGCCGCAAAAGCGCTTGGAGAACCTCTGTTTAAATTAATTTCAGAACAAAACAGTTACAGATTTCCAATTCCATTAGGAAATCTTTTGGGTGGAGGAGCACATGCAGGTCCTGGGACTCCAGATATACAGGAAATTCTAATTTCTGCAACCGGTGCAAAAACAATTAGGGATGCGATTGAAACAAATTTTACTGTACATAAAGAATTACGTAAAGAAATAGAAAAAACAGACTCGAGTTTTACGAATGGGCGAGGGGATGAAGGAGGATGGGCTCCAAAATGTGATAATGAAAAAGCCTTAGAGCTTTGTGCGAGAACATGTGAAAATTTGGGGTATACTTTAGGAAAAGAGGTTTCATTGGGGGTTGACTTTGCGTCATCAACTCAGTGGAATGAAAAAAAGCAGAAATACGTCTATGAAAGAGCTGGATTTGAAAATACACCAGAGCAACAAATTGAATTCGCATCAAGCATAATTGAAAAATATAAGCTAAATTATGCGGAAGATGCAGTACATGAAGAAGCTTTTGAGGACATGTCTAAACTTACATCAAAATTTCCTAATGCTATGATCACTGGTGATGATTTAACCGTCACAAATGAGGGCAAACTAAAACAAGCAATCAGCATGGGGTCATGCAATGCTGCAATCTTAAAAGTAAATCAGGCTGGAAGCTTGTTTGATGCGTTAGAATTTGCCAAAGTAGCAAATGATAACAATATTAAATTAATTACATCTCACCGCTCTGGGGAATCCATAGATTCACACATTACTCATATAGGCATTGGAACTAATTCCAAATTGCTAAAAATTGGTATAGTGGGAGGAGAACGAGTAGCAAAATTAAATGAGCTTATCCGTCTTGCAGAGCATGATTTAATACAAGGAGTAGCACAAATTTAAAAATCACATGAGCCAAAAAACTGAACAAGATGACATGAAGAAAAAAGTTCTGAGTACTGGAATAAGAGTAGGAACAGCAATCAAGACAAAATTCATGCTACCGTTTATTGTAAACACAAGCCCTGAGGGTCTTTACATACTTGATTTAGATATTATCATGAAAAGAATTGATACGGCTGTAACGTTTGTAAAAAAATTTGACATAAACCGGGTCATTGTCTGTTCCGGACGCTCATATGCAAAAACACCCATTGAAAAGTTCTGTGAAGTAACTGGTGCCAAAATGATGTTTGGCAGATTCATGCCTGGAACACTGACAAATCCATCATTACCATTCTATACAGAGCCACAACTTGTAATAATTTCTGATCCTCAGGTCGATTCACAGGCAATCACTGAAGCCACAAATGCAGGAATTCCGGTTATAGGAATTGCAAATACAGATAATGTAACGTCAAAGATTGACTTGATTATTCCTGCTAATAATAGAGGGCGAAAAGCACTAGCAACAGTTTACTGGCTGTTAGCCCGTGGCATTCTTGAAGATCCTAATGCAATGACATATGAAATCGATGACTTTGAAACCAAGACTAGTGAAGTGGAAGAAGCATTATAGAGCAACGCCTTAAGCCAAAATATTGAAATCAATAGCATCAGCACCGGGAAAAATAATTCTGTTCGGTGAGCATTTTGTTGTTCATGGAACCCCTGCAATTCTTGCTGCAATAGACAAGAGGGTAACAGTCACATCAACTTTCACAGAGAATAAAATCTTGAAGATAAATTCACAATTGGGAACACTCGAAGTGCCTATCTCGTCTTCGCATGAAAAAGCCAAGAGTGAGTTTAAACCATTTATTTATCTAGCAAACAAAATGATTAATTCTCATCAAGATGTTAACGGATTAGAAATTACAATAAATTCTGATATTCCTATTGGTGTAGGACTTGGATCATCTTCAGCATGTTGTGTTGCTGCAACCGCTTCAATCTCCGGATTGTTTAAGGAACTATCATCTGAAGAGAACTTAAAGATGTCAATAGAGGCTGAAAAAACAATATTTCCTGATACATCTGGTGCAGATTGTACTGTTTGTACTTACGGTGGAATAATTGAATATGATAAAATTAATGGATCAGAAAAAAATACTGATGCGTCCAATCTCAATCTTCTAATAGTAAATTCCATGATTCCACATTCTACTAAGAGAAGTGTTGAAAAGGTTAGCAAATTCAAGGAAAGCAATGAAGATAGATTTTCACAATTATGTGTATCAGAAACTAAATTAATTGGTGAAGTGAATCTTGCCCTGAAAAATAAAGATTTGATTACACTTGGACTAAAAATGTCAGAGAACCAAAAATATCTTGAAGAGATCCAAGTTTCAAACGATACGTTACATGACATGATAAGTTCGTTAAAGGAAATTTCACTGGGCGCAAAAATTACTGGAGCCGGGGATGGTGGTTGTATCATTGCATTAGTTAAGGATGAAAATCTAGACAAAGTACCTGCGCTTTTAGGAAAGGATAAGGAATGCTTTTCAGCAAAAATTGATACTAGGGGAGTAAAGTGGAGTAAGATAGCATAATGATTCTAATAAAATTGGGAGGCTCAATTATCACAAATAAGGAAAGACCCCAGTCAGCGAGAAGAAAAACTATAGACAATATTCTAAAACAGATCAAGAAGATTGACGAGCCAAAGATTTTGGTCCATGGAGGTGGCTCATACGGTCATTACTGGTCTGTAAGATATGGCATGCACACAAAACCCTCAAGATACAGCTTGAAGGGACTCTCAGTCGTAAAAAACTCCATGATAGAACTAGACAAAATTATCTTAAACAGTGCCACAAAAAATAGACTAAACCCATACTGTCTACCGCCGACCGATTTTATGAACGGAAACAAACCGATTAGAAGCAAGATTGAGAAGATTGGCGAAATTGCAAAGTCTGGACTCACTCCGGTTACATATGGCGATGCGTTATGGTATGGTCAGAAAAAATCTTACATTTTATCTGGAGATGTGATAATGACTGCCATTGCAAAAGTCTTGAAACCAAGACTGTCTGTTTTTGTTCTAAATGTGGATGGAGTGTATTCTGACACTAAATCAAAAAAACTGATTTATGATTTCAAAAAAGAAAAACCAAAGATAAGTAAAAACTCAATGGATGTCACAGGTGGAATGACACGGAAGATAACCGAGGCAACTAAGATATCAAGATCTGGTCTGAAAGTGTTTTTCGTAAACGGTAACAAGCCACAGAGAATTACTGATGCTGTTTCTGGTAAAAAATTTGAAGGTACATTATTCAGGTGATATAATGGAAGAATATGTTGTTCTTGTAGATCAAAATGATATCCAAATTGGAAAAGAAGACAAAGTAAAATGTCATTTACCAAACGGAAAGCTTCACAGAGCATTTACTGCGTTGATATTCAATGGTGATGGAAAATTACTGTTAACCAAAAGAAGTGAAGGTAAAATGCTTTGGCCAAATGATTGGGACGGAACTGTTGCAAGTCATCCAAGGGAGTCTGAAACTTATGTGTCATCTGCTGAACGCAGAATGCCTGAAGAGATTGGAATAGACTGCAAGATGAATTATGTTAACAAATTCGAATATCACGTTCCATACAAGGACATTGGTTCTGAAAATGAAATTTGTGGTACATTGATTGGTACAGTAGATAGCTTTGATAATTCACGTATGATAAAAGATGAAATTTCTGAGGTTAAATGGATTAATCCAGATGAATTGAAAAATGAACTTGAGCGGAATAAGGACGTATACTGCCCATGGATGGTAATTGCGCTTTATTTTCTTGCAGATTCCGACTCTGCTACGCTGGAAAAATTCAATTCTTTAATTACAAAATGGGCTTCAGATGATTTGAAATCTGTATATCAAAATGCAATTAAGCATTACATACCTGACAATAATTGGAGACTGGTGAAATGAAGAAAAGTGATTCCATTAAGAAAAACGCAGGTATTGTCAACAAGTTCCTAAAAAAAGAACTTCATGGCAACCCAAAACAGCTGTATGATGCAGCCTCACATCTAATCCTTCATGGTGGTAAGCGTCTAAGACCGTTTTTGGTCTTGAAAAGCTGCCAAATGCTTGGTGGAAGGCAATCTGATGCAATGGCTGCAGCCAGTGCAGTTGAGATGATTCACAATTTCACACTGGTACATGATGACATTATGGATAATGATGAGATGAGGCATGGAGTACCTACTACGCATAAAAAATTCGATATGCCTCTAGCAATTCTTGCGGGCGATGTTTTGTATTCAAAAGCATATCATACTATTTCATCTAAATCAAAGCTGCCTTCTAATTATACAACACAACTAGTGTCAAAATTATCGAAAACATGTGTTGAGATTTGTGAGGGACAAGTTGGTGATATCAAATTTGCTGAAAACAGAAGAATCCCAACTGGAAAAGAATACATCAAAATGATTGAAAAGAAAACAGCTGTGCTTTTTGAGGTTTCATGTGCTATGGGGGCAATTTGTGCAAAAAGAAAACAAAAGGATGTGAAAAACCTGTCATCGTTTGGAAAGAATTTAGGAATAGTATTTCAAATCACAGACGATCTTATTGGAATTATTGGCGACAGTAAAATTACAAAAAAACCAGTAGGAAATGATATACGCGAGGGTAAGAAGACACTGCCAATTATTTTAGCAATTAAGAAAGCAAAAGGGAAGAACAGAAAAATAATACTGCGTGTTTTTGGAAATTCTAAAGCTTCGAAACAACAAATTCGTTTGACAGTCAATGTAATTCGTTCATTGGGTGTAGAGGAAGAAGTGAGAAATATGACACTAAAATACGCACAGCGGGCTGAAAAATCACTCAGAACATATACTGGCACAGCCAAGGACGAGATGATTTCATTGTTGGCTTCTGTTATTAGTAGGCGTATGTAATTTGAATGATGATTTAAAAAAAGAGATCCGGAAAGCGGCTCTACAAAATGCTGTTGAGCATGATGGTAAGACAAAAGACAAAATTATTTTATCAAAAGTTTTAGGAACATCTCCTGAATTTAAAAGCAGGATAAAAGAGATCATTCCGGAAATTACTCTAATTGTTTCTGAAATTAACAATATGTCATTAGAACAGCAAAAAACTGAAATTCAAAATCATTTTCCTGAAATTTTCAGCGTGAAAGAAAAAATAAAAGATGATAGAGTAGGATTTCCGCCGCTGGAAGATGCCGAAAAGGGCAAGGTGAAAACTAGATTTACGCCTGCACCAAACGGTTATCCTCACATTGGTCATGCAAAGGCGGCCATTATCAGCGAAGAGTATGCCAAAATGTATGATGGAAAATGTATTCTAAGACATGACGATACCAATCCAGAGGATACAAGATTAGAGTATATTGCAGCCTTCAGAGTAGGGCTGGAATGGCTTGGAATAAAGTATGATGAAGAAAAAAATACATCAGACAATATAGAATTGCACTATGATAAATGCTCTGAGATGATTGGAAAGAATCATGCCTATGTTTGTACATGTAAGCGTGATAACATAAGCAAAAACAGGAGAGAGATGGTTTCCTGCAAATGCAGTATGGGAGATCTCAAGCAAAACGAAGAGAGGTGGGAGAAGATGTTCAACAAATACAAACCTGGAGAAGCAATTGTCAGGTTCCGAGGAGATATGGAATCTAAGAATACTGTAATGCGAGACCCAGTACTCTTTAGAATAATTGATGCAAGACACCCACTTTTACTTGACAAATACAGGGTTTGGCCAAGTTATGACTTTGCAGTTGCAATTGAAGATAGCGTGGACGGAATAACTCATGCATTTAGAAGCAAAGAATATGAATTGAGAAACGAATTATACTACGCAATACTAGATGCGCTAAACATGAGAAAGCCCAAGATGCTGGAATTCTCAAGATTGGAATTCAAAGGCATGCCAGTTTCAAAAAGAATCATCAGACCATTGATGGAAAAAGGTAAAGTTTCATCACTTGATGATCCAAGATTACCAACACTAGCAGCCATGTTGCGACGCGGTATAACACCTGAAGCAATTAGAAAATTCACAAAATCCCTAGGATTTACAAAGGCTGATACTTTGGCACCCTTTGATTCACTTGAAGCATTTAATCGAACAATTATTGACAAAACCAGCATCAGGTTATTCATGGTAAGAAAACCTAAAATATTAACAATCAATAATCTGCCTAATTCCGTTATAGAGTTACCTAATCACCCATCTAATGATTTAGGAACTAGACAAGTTAAGATAGAAAATGGTATTTTGTTATCATCTGAAGATGTTAAGGAACTCGAGGTTGGAAGCCAACTACGTTTAATGGGACTAGGCAACGTAAAAATCACATCTATCAAGTCAGAAATTACTGGAGAATTTACAGGTGATGATCATAACGTAAATTTTAGGAAAGTTCAATGGGTTTCTCAAAAAACTGCTCACAAATTAAAAATTCTCATACCACACCAGCTGTTTATAGATGATGAATTTAATGAAGGAAGCCTCGAAGAAATTCATGCCTATACAGAGCCTCACTATTTAGAATTAAAGGAAGGGGCTGAAATACAGTTTGTTAGGTTTGGATACTGCCGTAAAGATTCAGTGAACCAAGCAATTTTCACGCACAAGTGATTGAACATGAAAATTGCAAGATTGATACGAGATGGAAAGGAAACCTATGGACTGATTAAAGATGATCGTGTTGCAACAAAAGATGATATAATATATCAAACAGGAATCCCCATTCCTCTTAACATTAAGGATTTTCTTTTTGAAGGATGGTATGATGAAGTTAAAGACAAGATATCTGACACCTCTTTCAAGGATAAACTTGAAAAATTTAGATTGCTTGCACCAATACCGGATCCACCAAAAATAATCTGTCTTACCTTCAATTACCCAGCTCATGCAAAGGAACAGAATCTTGTTTCTCCCAAAGAGCCTGTAATATTTATGAAACCACGAACTACATTATGTGGAACAGACTCTGATATAATGTGCCCCAATTTTATAAAACAATTAGATTATGAGGTTGAACTTGCTGTTATAATCGGTAAGACCTGCAAAAATGTAGATGAATCTAGATCAAAGGACTATATTTTTGGGTACATGGTTTTCAACGATGTTTCTGCAAGAGATATTCAAATGCGGGACAAACAATTCACACGTGGAAAATCATTTGATACCTTTGCTCCATGTGGTCCTTGGATAACAAGTGCGGACGAGGTTACGAATCCGCAAGATTTACAGTTGGTAACAAGGATAAATGGACAAAACAGACAGGATTCATCTACAAAAAATATGTTCATAAAAATACCCTCTATAATATCAAAACTTAGTAATGTAATGACTTTAGAAAAAGGAGACATTATTGTAACTGGAACCCCAGATGGAGTGGCGTTGAACAATCCAAGCACTCCATTTCTTAAAAACGGAGATAAAATAGAGATGGAAATAGAAAAACTAGGTAGAATTCAAAATACAGTCAAGTTTTTTGATCACAACTAATTTAAAATTATTAAATTAAATATTATCATGGGAAGATTTTTTGTGTGTAGAAAAACCGAAATTATGCCGGGCCAGATGAAAAAAGTTTCAGTTGATGAAAATGAAATTCTTGTAACAAATATTGATGGAGATTACTTTGCGATTGATGATACATGTACTCATGCAGGTGCTACTCTTTCAGAAGGCAAACTTGAGGATTCAGCAATAACTTGTGATTGGCATGGAGCCAAGTTTGACTGTAAAAATGGCAAATTAATAAAATTTCCAGGAGAAATTAATGATTTGGAGTCATACAAAGTAATAGTTGAATCTGATGATGTTTTTGTAGAGACGTAGCTTAAAATTAAGATGTAAAGGTATGAAATAGGAAAATGGCAACTAAAGAAGAAAATCTTGGATTTCTTAACGATTCCTTATCAAAGATGAACCAAATAGCTACTAACCCTTCTACTCCTAGAAACATTAGAAAAAACATTACGGATTTGATTGAGGGACTAAAATCTGGGGAATATTCGATGTCTGTTCGTGCGTCAAATACAATTAGTTTACTAGATGATGTAACACAGGATCCTAACCTACCATCTTATGTTCGGACATCTCTATGGCAAGTTGTATCAACATTAGAGAGCATAAGAGAATAAATTCTTAAAATGTTTACAATTATCTGTGAAAATCGAAGAGTATCTAAAATCCCTGCCAAATAATATTATTTCTGGGGAAGACGTTCAATTACCTGAACACTCTTACATTAGGATCTTTGAATTTTTAAACCTAAATGAAAAAGATGTTTTTTATCATCTAGGGTGCGGTGGTGGTGAGGGAATTGCAATAGCATTAGAGAAGTTTAACGTAAAGAAAGCGGTTGGTGTAGATAACAATAAAGAAAATATACGACATGCAAAAAAGCTTGTAAAAGAAAAGAAGATAAAAAATGCGGAGTTTTTATGCAAAAATGTTCTAGATGCAAAAATAGACGATGCTACTGCTATTCTGTTTTGGTTTACTGATGAAGAAATAATCGAAGGGATGAAAAAAAGATTTAAAAATTTACGAGATGGTACTAGCATAGCTACAATTTGGGGTCCGTTACCAGGATGTCTACCTGATAAAGTTGATTTCCCATATATCATTAGTAATGTTCCTTTCAAATCAGCAGAACTAAAAGAACAGCTTCTAGCAATTTTTGGTACAAAATGTATAGATTTTGTTTCTGCTTGGGAGTATGCAGAAAGATATACAAAAGCTATTGCTTCACAGAACCTACAAAATGACAGATTCTTAACCATTTTGCAATCATTGATAATTTGGATTAATGCAAAAAATCTTGGCATTGCATGTGGAGATGAAATTCCAACTCCAATCAAGAACTACATGGAAATCTTAAAGAAATTTTTTGGTATTGAAATTGAACATTTGATTAAGTGACATCAACCTTTAATTTTGTAAACAATTTAATTTGATTATGGAAGAACGGATAAACCTTAACGTTTCTGCCACAAATTATGATCAAGCAAGTAAGGAAATTAACACCATACTAACTATGCTTGAAGAAATGGTGCATGAAGAAGAGTGTTTTGTTATATCAGATTCGGAATATGCATTTGGATGGCATTTTTTTGTTGTTTCAGTTAATAGAATACTAGTCCAAAAATTAGCTACTCAGATGGGGCAAGATTTTCAAAAGTTGAAGGGTAAAGGCGTGGACAAGAAATTTCTGACTTGGATTACAAAAGAAATAAAGCAAAAAAACATCAAGGCAAAAATTGCTATCAAAGAAGAAATGGAATCCGGCAAATTCGGGATTTTTTAAGATTAGAAAGCCCTCAAATTGTAAAATTAGTTTGATGCCCTCAAATGTTTGGGTATGAATCTAATATGATCTTACTTCCTAGAAATTCCCCCAAACTAGAAATGTGATGGATGATTTTTTATTATGTTAAGAATAGTATTTTTTGATGCCCTTATCAGTGACATAGAGTTCAATCTTGGAACCAAACAAACCACTCTTTTCTTCTACTTTGATCAGACCTCTCTTTTCTAAATCCTTCAAGATGGAAACCAGTTCATCATGCTCAAAACCAGTAATTTTTTGTATCTTTTCAAAATTTTCTGCTCCATAATTTAGTACTTCAAAAACTTGCATGTCCTTTGTTTCAGGCTTTGGCTTTGGCTCTGGCTCTAGTAAATTTCGTCTAGGTACTTCTATCGTACCTGAGTTTGTTTTAAATTGCATTTCATGGTATTGTTCTGAAGATTTGCTGAAATTTTGCATATTACGTTTTCTAAGGTAACGTCTAATTATTGAAACAAG
>Ga0207966_1002088_pt1 | contig 10483 bp, 9 predicted proteins | sample Knorr_S23_td_NAD_FD_185611 | JGI IMG/M metagenome (GOLD analysis project Ga0207966, IMG submission 185611) | Marine microbial communities from Southern Atlantic Ocean transect - Knorr_S23_td_NADW_ad_2500m_LV_B (SPAdes) (version 2) | ecosystem: Environmental > Aquatic > Marine > Oceanic | place... | reverse complement strand
GGGAGCCGCGGCAGGATCGCCCTCAATATCTAGACGAAAGCGGTGATCCGTGGGCGTAGGTGTCGCTCAGCCTTGCCCGGCAATCGGGCGAGCAACGCCTCGCACAGATTGCAATGAACGTATTGTCGGATTACCCGGTTCGGACGCTCTTGACCCGAGGAGATGCCCGGGTCAAGATGAGTTTGAATCGATTCCGGCCAACGCGCGCATCGAGCAGTACGTTCCACGTTCCGAAGTTCTTAAACAGGCAGCATTATCTGTCAATCACGCCGGCCACGGTATTGTTTCCAAATCCTTGTACTGTGGAGTGCCAAAGCCGCTGGTTCCGATGGGTCGAGATCAACCAGGAGTGGCTGCCAAAGCAGAGGCGCTGGGATTCGCTAGTGTTGCCCACCGAGATCATCTGCCTGAGGACGCGAAGCGGTCAGCAATAAGCGAAGTTCCGCAAAACCCAAAATACATGGACAACTCTCGATCGTACGATGAGCGGCTGCAGGCCCGAAACTCTGTCGCTGACGCGTGCGCTCTCATCGAGGAGATACAGCGGGCAATGCCAACTTGCGGCAAGAAATTGGAAACGGTCGATAGACTCTGAAACTTGGATCGCCGGGCTTCGAGATCAGACCGTCGTGTAAATTTCGATAATTTGTTATACGAATGCGAACTATGAAAGCGGATGGGGATTAAACCGCGTCGTCGATCAGCCGACGGATTCTCAGTTGACAAATGAATAATGCTATATCTGTTCCAGAGGAGTTGTATCGAGAAGCAAAATCGCAAACTGAAGCCGTCGGGATAACCGTTGATGAATTTGCTATCCAAGCGATCCAAGCTCGTGTCGATAGGCGGCAGATTGACACTGATGAAGTGACTGAAATATTAAATAAGATTTACGCTGAGTTGCCACCTACACTCGATCCCATATTAAGCGAGATGCAATTTAGGTCTCTCGAAAAAGAAGACTAGTAGATCGAACGTCATCTAATACCGCGTCAATGAGGCGCCATTTCACGAATGGACCATCACCTTGATGGCCCCTGAATTTCGTTTGTCGTTAGCGGCCTCAAACGCGGCGTTGATTTCTGATAGGGGCTAGTGGGTCGTTATGATGGGTTCGGCTCCACCTCGCCATTGGCCAGTACGTTCAGGGCCGTTCGATACCCCGAGAATCCATGCCAAGACGAGTAGCTGTTCGACCACTCGATTCGCAGTTCTTCCCGCATGGCGATGGCGGCGTTGATTTCCACAGGCTCTGAGAACAGACCCAACACGCTGATCGCGCCCCCGTTGCGCGACATGTCGGTGGCCTGACTCATCGTTGGGGCCGAACCTCCGACCGTCTCGAACACCGAGTCTGCGCCGTTGCCGACGGTGATCTCCATGACTGCCTCCACAGGGTCGTGTTTGGGGTTCGCAACAACGAGGTCGGTGGCTCCGGCCTCCATCGCGATTTTCAACTGCTCATGGCGCGTCCAGACCATCACAACTCGGCCCGCGCCATAGGTCTTCGTCAACTGGCCGAGAGTGAAGCCGATTGCGCCAGTTCCCAGAATCACAACCGTGTCCGTGGGGTCAACGGGTGTCCGGTTCAACGCGTGGGCCCCGCAGGCGTAGCAATCGAGGATGGCGGCGGCATTGTGGGACATGTGGTCGGGCAGGGGATAGCAGTTTTCGGCGACGCAGACGTCGTATTCAGAGAATCCGTGGCTGGGTTGCCGTTCCCAGTGCCGGAATCCTCTTATCGGACAGATGTGGTACTGACCCTGTTTGCAGAACCATCAATCGCCGCACCCCAGAAGATGCTCGGCCTCAATTCCAACAAGTTGTCCGATCGTGAGATTGGTTACACCATCATCCAGGGCAACGATTTCGCCCGCAAGCTCGTGGCCTCGCTCGTGAGGTTCCATCAGGGAGGAGGACCGGTACGGGTGCAGGTCGCTACCGCAAACTCCGCCGGGTCGCACACGAATCAGAACTTCCCCAGGCCCAGGTTCTGGCGTCGGAAGCTCCTCCAGCCTAATGTCCGTGCCGCCGTAGAAAATCGACGCCTTCATATCTTTCCCCGTTACCTGAAATCTGAAAACTTAATCCCCTGACACCGGCCCCAGGCTCTCGTCCAGAATCTCCAGCAGGTCTCTCGCCTTCTTCTGAGTCTCCAACTGCTCGGCGCTTATGCCCTCCTCGAACATCTGGAGGCAGTATGGGCAAGAGACACCGATGATGTCGGCTTCTGTCTCCAGGAACTGCTCGGTGCGGACGTGATTGATGCGTTGCCCTCCGCTCTCTTCCATCCACATGTGGCCGCCTCCGGCCCCGCAGCAGAAGCTGCGCTCTCGGTTGCGTCCCATTTCGACCAGCGTAAGTCCGGGGATGGCCTTGGCGATGTCGCGAGGCGGCTCATAGACTTCGTTGTGACGTCCGAGGTAACAGGAGTCGTGGTAGGCCAGAGTGGTCTCGATAGGGGCCAGAGGCCTTATGGCGCCCTGCTTGATAAGCTCTGCCACGAACTCGGTGTAATGTAGCACTTCGTAGTCGCCGCCCAGGTGCGGGTACTCGTTTTTTATTGTGTTGAAGCAATGAGGGCAGATCGTGATTATCTTCTTGACGTTGTAACTGTTGAATGTCTGAATGTTCTGTTCAGCGAGTATCTGATAGAGGTACTCGTTTCCCATCCGACGGGCCGGGTCTCCGGTGCAGGTCTCCTCATTTCCCAGTATGGCGAAGTCAACCTTCGCCCGCTTGAGGACCGACGCCATCGAGCGGGCGACCGCCTGACTTCGTTGTTCCAGCGCCCCGGTGCATCCGACCCAAAAAAGTATCTCAGTTTCGGGATGATCGGCCAGAATCTTGATGTCCAATCCCTCGGCCCAGTCAGTGCGGGTGTAGGTCGTCCCTCGCCACGGGTGGCCTCTTTGCTCCATGCTCAGGAGGGCATTCTGGGCGGTCTCCGGCATGCTGGCCTGCTCCATAACCATAAAGCGCCGCATGTCCACAATTGAGTCGATATGCTCCACGCCGACGGGACATTCTTGGACACACGCCCCGCAGGTCACGCAGTCCCACAACCCTTCCTCCTGAATCCAGTTGCCTATCAGGGGCTTGTCAGGTTGGGGGTCTTCGCCTTTCAGGATGCCGGGTCCTGCCTCTAAGATATGCTCTTTCATGTTTTCGACGATGTGCATGGGCGAGAGAATCTTGCCGCTGATGTTGGCAGGGCAGACGTCAGAACATCGGCCGCACACGGCGCATGAGAATCCGTCCAGAAGTTGTTTCCAGTTGAAATCCTGAACGCGGCTGGCTCCAAACACCTCTGCCGTCTCCAGATCGTCGGGCGTTGTCAGGGTCCCCTTTGGCTCCAGAGAACGGGTAACGAAGCTGATGGGCGCGCCAACCAGGTGCATATGCTTGGATAAGGGTATGTAGAGGGAGAATCCCAGAATGATTCCCAGATGCAGCCACCAGAAAACGCCTTGAAGCCCGTTGGCCACGCCTTCGTCGATTCCAGCGGCGATGAACGCTTCGCCAATGGCCTTGCCTATTGGGGGCGTCGAGTGGGGGCCTTCGCCGCCGGACGCCACAAAGAATGCCTCGGTCAGCAGGGTGAACAGCATCAGAGACGCTATCAAAACCATGATGATGAGCGACTCTTTCTTTTGTGTCAGATCGAACGACAGCCTGCGAGGTTTGATTCCCCAGCGTCGGACGGCTCCCCAGACGAGCACAACGAAGAACACGACGGCTAGAATATCGAGGTAGAAACCGAAAATCTCCACGCCAGTATCGGTGAGGATTTTGGCCGAGAATGGCCTCCAGACGGAGTCGGCAAATATGAACAGACCGTAGCTGGCGGTGAAGGACAGAAATCCCCAGAAGATGAAGAAGTGGGCGAGGCCCGCGCGGTCTCTCACCGACACGCTCTGCAGCACTTTTTTCTGTCCAAGTATCATCGGCAGCGCCCCAAACAAACGACGCAAAGGTTGGTCGAACCTGGCAGGCTTTTTGCCGATCATGATCAGTCGAAAAACCCGGTAGTACAATATGGAGCCGGCCGCGCTAAACGTTCCGACGGCGAAGAAATACACTGCGAGCCAGATGGGTATGACACCGAACAGATTCTCAGGGGGAACCATCGCGTCCTCCTACGTATTTTTGGCTACGAAATCTGGTGGAGTGTAGCACAGCGCATGGGTCACGACTACAATCTGATATGTTCGGCGTCCGAGGGGATCAGGCTCGGTACACGACGAGGATCGCCGCGCCGATTGCCAGCCAGAGAACGATGGAAATAATCAGAGGCACGTCTGTGATAACGATGTCTTCAGGGTTCTCGCCCAGGTTGCGGGTGTGGACCAGGTACATATAGCGAAACAGGCCGTATGTCACGAAGGGGATGGTCAGCATCATCGACCGATTGTCAGGAAGGTTGGGGGCGGTAAATGTGTAGAGCGAGTAGCTGATGAGGGCAGAGGTTGCGACGATGGCCGTCAACTGGTCGAGGAACGCAAGCGTGTATTTCCCCAGGATGTCCCGCTGTTGGGACGCCGAGTCCCCTGCGGACGCAAGCTCGCTCCTGCGCTTGGAGAGCGCTATGAACAGCGCTCCCAACCCAGTGCAGAGGTAAAGCCACGGGGAGATGGGAACTTGGAGGGCCGCAGCGCCTGCGACGACCCGCAGGACGAATCCCGTTCCGATGGCGAACACGTCCAACAAAACCACGGATTTCAATACGAGGGAATAGGCGATCATCGTGGCCGCATATCCCAGCGTCACCGCACCGAACAGCGGTTCCAGGACGAACGCGCCGCCTAGCGCCAATGCGCTTAGGACTGCCGCTGAAGTGAACGCGAGCTTTGTTCCCAGTCTGCCTGATGCAATCGGCCTGTGCCTTTTGCGAGGGTGCGCCCGATCTCGATCCGCGTCGGCGAGGTCATTGAAGATATATGTGGCCCCGCTGAGGACCGAGAACGCCAGGAAAGCCGCACCGCTTTTGCTGATAAACTCTACGCTTTGAGACACGTCGTCGAGGTCCCAGGCCTCGTTTATCGTGAAGAACAACGGCAAGAAGACCATCAGATTCTTGATCCATTGCTTGGGACGCATGGTCTGGAGCAGCGCCAGGCCAACATTTGACTGCGAAGCGGAGCCAGTGTTCTGAATCGAATCATCCATGATTCGATGATATGGGGGAGCGAGAGCCAGCGTCAATCAAAATTGCGCTGTCGGTTTGAGGCTATCTAACCGAAGCATGTCCGAGATTTGACGGGTTGCTTCGATCAGCTACGTGGCTTTTGGGCCTGACAAGCGCTCTTTGGTCAGCAGCAGCGGTTCCGATTTGCATCACTGTTGACACGCGCGAAATTCCTCGGGTAGAATTTCAATTAGCAGTCTCGTCTATCGACTGCTAAAATACTGGAATCAACATCAAATAACCTAAGAGGAGGTCTCGATAATATGGCGACAGACACAAAGGTCTCGTTCAAGCCATTGGGCAACCGTGTGGTGGTCTCGCCGTCGGAAGGCGACGAACAGGTAAGCGCGGGCGGAATCTACATTCCCGACACAGCCAAAGAAAAGCCCCAAGAAGGTGAGGTCGTGGCGGTTGGCCCAGGCAGGCTGTCAGATGATGGCAACCGGGTTCCGATGGACGTGGAAGTCGGCGACACAGTAGTTTACTCCAAGTACTCTGGCACAGAGTATAAAGAAGGCGAAGTGGAGTACCTGGTGCTCCGCGAGGACGATATTCTTTTCAAGAAGTAATCGAAGTTGCTGATCACACAGCAAGGAGGACTAAATGGCAAAACAGCTAACTTTTAGCGAGGAAGCCAGGGCCGCCATGAAGCGGGGCATCGACACTATGGCCTCCACAGTTGGCGTAACCCTGGGTCCACTGGGCCGAAACGTCGTTCTGGACAAGAAGTTCGGGCCTCCCCAGGTCTGTTCCGACGGCGTGACCATCGCCAAGGAAATCGAACTAGAAGACCCGTTCGAGAACATGGGTGCTCAGCTTCTGAAAGAAGCCGCCAGCAAGACAAATGACGTGGCCGGTGACGGCACCACCACCGCGACAGTGCTGGCCCAGGCCATCATTCATGAAGGATTCAAGAACATCGCTGCCGGCGCCAACCCAATGGCCCTCAAGCGCGGTATCGAGAAGGGCGTTGTGGCTCTGCGAGGCGCTGTTGAGGCCATGGCCACCCCCGTTGAGGGCCGAACTCAGATCGCCCAGGTCGCTTCACTCTCCGCTCACGACGAAGAGATGGGTGACCTCATTGCCGACGTCATGGAGAAGGTAGGCAAGGACGGCGTCATCACGGTCGAAGAGTCCAAGGGCCTATCCTACGAGCAGGAATTCGTAGAGGGCATGCAGATCGACCGGGGCTACATCTCTCCCTACTTCATCACGGACCAGGAGAGGATGGAGTCCACTATCGACGACCCGTACATCCTCATAACTGACAAGAAAATCTCTGCTGTTTCCGATGTGCTGCCCGCGCTGGAGAAGATTCTCCAGGTCGGCAAGAACGTCGTGATCGTGGCCGAGGACATCGAGGGCGAAGCGCTGGCGACACTGGTTGTCAACAAGCTTCGAGGGACCCTCAGCTGCCTCGCAGTCAAAGCCCCCGGCTTTGGCGACCGCCGAAAGGCGATGCTTGAGGACATGGCCATTCTGACCGGCGGCCAGGTTATCAGCGAAGAGGTGGGCCGCAAGCTGGAGTCAGTGACGGTCGAAGACCTGGGCCGCGCTCGCCGAATCGTCTCAACCAAGGAAGAGACCACATTCGTGGACGGCGCAGGCTCCGAGGACGCCATTCAGGGCCGGATCAACCAGATCAAGGCTCAGGTTGACGAGACCACATCCGACTTCGACCGCGAGAAGCTGCAAGAACGTCTTGCCAAGCTTTCCGGCGGCGTCGCCATTATCAAGGTCGGCGCGGCCACCGAGGTCGAGCTAAAAGAGAAGAAGAACCGCGTCGAGGACGCTCTGTCCGCAACGCGGGCGGCTGTTGAAGAGGGAATCGTTCCGGGCGGCGGACTCGCCGTAATCCGGGCGCGAGCGGCCATGGATAGCCTCGACCTCACCGGCGACGAAGCCACGGGCGCGGCAGTTCTGTCCAAATCTCTTGAGTCTCCAATCAAGCTGATCTCCGAGAACACAGGCGTGTCCGGAGAGGTCATACTGAACCAGAGCCTTGAAAGCGAAGGCGACTGGGGATACGACGCCGAAGCCGGCGAGTTCTGTCACTTGCTAGAGCGTGGCATCATGGACCCGACCAAGGTTACACGAGCGGCCATTGAGAACGCCGCCAGCGTCGCCGCGATGGTTCTGACCACCGAGTCATTGATAACCGACGTTCCTGCCCCAGAGGGAGCAGCGGGCGCGCCACCCATGCCCCCGATGGACTACTAGGTCCGACGGAAACTCAGCCAAGGCTAGTCTGACCTGAAGAACCGGAGCCTCGAATTTCGAGGCTCCGGTTGCCCCAAACTTGACATCGCGGAATCCCACAATGTACGATTCTGCGTGCTGAGAACAACTGAATATAGAAACTCTTATCAAGAGTGGCGGAGGGTTCGGCCCTTTGAAACCCGGCAACCGGTTGGGATGCCAGCGGCAGTCCCGATACGGTGCCAATTCCGACGGACATCTAATGTCCGAGAGATGAGAGTGATGTTCCTACAATTGGACTTCTCTCGTCTTACGTTGAGAAGTTTTTTGTTTGCCCAAAAGGCCGAGCGCCCATTCGCCGCATATGCAGCAGGAGGGCAACGTGGCCTTGAACGGCGCCGGCGAATTTAGCCCCATCATCTGGACGGGCAGCAGTGTTCGACTGATGGACCAGACACGTCTTCCGATGGAAGAATTGTGGTTCGAGACCTCCGATTACCGGGAGATCGTCGGGGCAATTCGCGACATGATGGTACGGGGAGCTCCCGCCATCGGCATCGCCGGAGCCTACGGCCTCGCCCTGGCCGCAATGGAGCTTTCCCGAACCGCCAACGGCGGATTTTCCGATGAGCTCGGTAAGGCAGCCATCGAGATAAAAAACGCCCGTCCCACAGGCGCCAACCTGGCGTGGGCCGTCGACAGGCTGCTCTGTGTTTCTCGATCCGCTCAGTCAGTGGAGGAGGTCGTCTCAGATCTGACCGCCGAGGCTGTCAAGATTCACAAAGAGGATTCTGCCTTCAACCATGAAATCGGCAAGTATGGGGCCAGCCTTATTCCGTGGGGCAGTCAGGTTCTGACTCACTGCAACGCGGGGGCGCTGGCGACCGGGGGCTACGGGACCGCTCTGGGTGTCATCAGGACCGCATGGAGTGACAACCGCATCGAAAGAGTATTCGCCACCGAGACACGGCCTCTGCTGCAAGGGGCGAGATTGACCGCCTGGGAGCTGGTCCAGTCAGGAATTCCCGCTACTCTGGTGTCGGATTCATCGGTCGGTCAGTTGTTGAGGAAGGGGATGGTTCAGGCAGTGTTCGTCGGAGCCGATAGAATAACCGCGAATGGAGACGTGGCAAATAAGATCGGAACCTACCCGTTGGCAGTGATGGCGAAGGAGACGGGGGTGCCTTTCTACGTCGCCGCGCCGACCAGCACGCTCGACCTTTCGCTGTCCACAGGGGACGAGATACCGATAGAGGAGCGTGACGCAAGCGAGGTACTGGAATTTGCTGGAAAGCGCACCGCCGCCATCGGCGTGGACGCGGTGAACTTTGCCTTCGATGTCACGCCAAACAGGTACGTCAACGCTATTATCACGGAAAAAGGGATTGTGAGAAGCCCGTATCGTCGGACCCTCAGCGCCCTGTTGGAGGCGGAGGTTGCCTGACCCCAAGATCGCGTTCATCGGCGGCTCAGGCCTCTACGATATAGATGGCATGGAGAACCGCCAGGAGCTCACAGTTGAAACGCCATTCGGCGATCCCAGCGATGCGGTTGTGGTGGGCGAGATCAATGGTGTCGAGGCCGCATTCCTGCCCCGACACGGGCGGGGACACAGGTTCTCTCCGTCGGAGATTCCTGTAAAGGCAAACATTTACGCCCTCAAGTCTCTTGGAGTCGAGCGCGTAGTGTCCGTGAGCGCGGTCGGAAGCCTGAAAGAACATATCAAACCGTTGGACCTCGTAGTGCCTGACCAGATTATCGACCGCACCAAGCTCCGTTCCGACACCTTCTTCGGCGACGGCATTGTCGCCCACGTTGGGTTCGCAGACCCTTTCTGCAACGAACTTCGTCGCATCGCCTTTGAGAGCGCGTCGCTCGAAGACGTCGACTGTCATGACGGGGGAACGTATTTGGTAATCGAAGGGCCGCAGTTCTCGACAAGGGCAGAGTCGGCGGTGTATCGGTCGTGGGGGGCGAATGTTATCGGTATGACAGCATTGCCAGAGGCCAAACTGGCCCGCGAAGCGGAGCTATGCTACACGACCCTGGCCTTCGTGACCGATTACGACGTATGGCACGACACCGAGGAAGAGGTGACGGTGGAGATGGTGATTCAAAACCTGACCCACAACGTAGCCACCGCTCAGGGCATCATCAGGCGGATGCTGGCTGAGATTCCAGATAACAGAACATGCGGCTGTGAATCTGCGCTGAAAAATGCCGTGATCACGAGCCGAGAATCGATCACAAAGGACGCCCAGAACAGATTGGGTATTCTCGTTAACAAATATTTGAATGCTTAGGTTCAGAGGAGAGGCAAATGCCAAGACAAGTATCAGGTGAGCCGTATTACCGACTAACGCTGGATGAGGCTGGAGAGATGTACGGCGACGACGATGTGGTGATAGTCGACGTTCGGCGCATGGACGAGTACCTGGAGGGTCACGTAAAAGACGCCATTTTCATCACTGTTGACGACATTCTGGCGCGCATCGACGAACTGCCGGAGGACAAAAAATTGCTGTTCATCTGCGCGGCAGGCGTGAGAAGCGGACTTGCGTGCGAGATGGCGGCGGCGATGGGCCTGGACTCTGAGAGGCTGTTTAATATCGAGGATGGCACTGGCCCCTGGATCGAGAAAGGTCTACCCTCCAGCACGGGGATGGACGCCTAGTTGAGAAGTGCGCTCCTGATCTTCGATCTGGATGGAACGCTGTTTCAGACAGAATCGGCGACGGTTCCAGCTGTGCAGCACACATTTCGGGACACCGGATTGGAAGTCCAGAGCACAGAGTTGATTCTGGACTTCATCGGCTCGCCGATGTCGGAGCTTGCCAAATGGGTTCAGAGCGTGTGAGGGGATCGTGACGCTGATGAATTGATGCGGCTGATTGAAGCCAAAGAGATGGCGTTGGCGAAATCAAAAGGGTAACTGTTTCCAAAGGTCATCGATGTTCTGGAAAGTCTCCACAGAGATTACGAAGCTTTGGCCATCTGCACTAACGGTGAGCCAGAGTACGCGCACGATTATCGACTCCCAGGGAATCCGGCATTTCTTCGATGTGGTCAGATGCAGGGCCAACGAGCTGGACAACA
>Ga0207966_1002087_pt1 | contig 10484 bp, 7 predicted proteins | sample Knorr_S23_td_NAD_FD_185611 | JGI IMG/M metagenome (GOLD analysis project Ga0207966, IMG submission 185611) | Marine microbial communities from Southern Atlantic Ocean transect - Knorr_S23_td_NADW_ad_2500m_LV_B (SPAdes) (version 2) | ecosystem: Environmental > Aquatic > Marine > Oceanic | place... | reverse complement strand
TTGGTAACAAATAGCTCCGCGATAGTTTTACCTGTTGTCTTGGGATATTTTGACTGTTCTATATACCACTGGAGAAACTAAGATATTTGCCCAACGTATGTAGTTACTTTCTTTGAGCTGGACAGAATTTTTATCCAAGGTTTCATTAAAGAAATTTAATTTTAAATCCGTCATATTTCATTGACACCATTGCTTAACAAATTGTATTTTTATAGGGTGAGTTATTTCCAGATAAGAGGCTTTGGTTTAATGAAAGCAAATTCAACAATAGTTTTTTTGGTTTTCCTAGTGATGACGCTGTTCGTCACCGAAGTTGTTTTTGCCTATTCGAGGGTCGGTGGTTTTTCAGGTTCCTTCCAAGGCTACGATTACACCCAGCCAAGACAGATCATCCACACCGTTGAGAAGAATGAAAGCCTCTGGCAGATCGCTCAACAGTTTGACGTGGATTTTACAAAGCTGGCAGAGATCAACGGTCTTGATAATCCCGATCTGATTTTTCCAGGGAACAAGCTGATCATTAAAATCCAGGTCGATGGTTCTATCCTCGTTTTAAATAAGGAAGAACCGGCTAATTACGCCATCCCTTTCAACTTCACTCCTCAGAAAGCGATTGCCCATGTTGTTCTTCCTGATAAGAGTGACGTGTTTGCTCCAGAGAACCCAGTAGTGTCTTATGAAGTTAAAGAAGCCATATTACAGCTACCGCGCCAAACCTTAAGGGGGCCCTTGGTTTTTAAGAGCTTCGAAAACTTCGTCAGGTGGCTTTCCGCGAGCCTCGGTTACTCGAGCGATATGACTCAAGCAAGAGGACCGGCAAGCTTTGATCCCCCTACCGGCCCAACATTTCTTCACTCCGGTAGCATGTCAAACAATGGATTACTCAAAAGCGGAGAGGAGATAGCACCTCTCCTCGATAATTTCACGCCCCACATTACAGGCACAACAAGCCCTCCACCCAAGTCTCTGTAGTTCACCCAAGCAGTCAAAGATATAGAGCAGGGACCATTCCGCTCTATTACTATTGAACCCTAATTGGGGAATTACAAGATGAATACTATAACTAACCCAAGTTTAGATAGAAATGACCTGGTGAACTTGATCTCTAAAAGCCAGGAGTATATAGAAATCCTTAAAAGCATTATTTCAATTGAAGAGTTGCAGAATACGACCTCTGCAAACTTGTTTCCCAGTGCTGAATCGCAGTTTTCACCAGAAGCACTGACTAGGCTGGAGGAAAAGATTTCTCAAACGAAAATGATCTTTGAGAATGACTCAACCATTCTTCTTGAACTTCCTGGCAAACCACCTGTTGAATACAATTGTAGGCAAATGGGTTTCAGGAGCCAGGAAACGAAAACCTGGAAAATTCTGATAGATATCCTTTCTTCTGCACCGCACACTTTCAACTTCGGGATCGCATACACCTACCCCGATGGGAGTAAAAAGAATAGGCAGAAGTGTAAAGATTACGATGCCAAGTGGAAACTATTGGATGAGCTCAATAAGAAACTCCTGGTGTTCTTTAAAAGGGAGTTCAGCTGGAGTTTCCCAGAAGGCTTCAAGCTGTATAAGAATGCTGTCACGGGGGAGGATGGAGAGAAGAGTTTCAAGTTCATTGTGGAATCTCCTTCGTTGCAAGATGAAGTAGCTCCCCTGGATAATATTGAAAAACGCTTCCTATCCCTTGACGAGAGTGCCCTGGTAAAGGAGATCGGGGTGCTCAATAATGACTTTTCGGTGGATTCGTGGGTACATACTGACCCTCCTGAATTTCTTATAGCCGCCTTGAATGTTGGAAGGAACAAGTTTGGCTGGCATGATGCGAGAGTGAAGGAAATCATACAGTACTAAACGATCCATACAGTTTTGACCTTGAATGCAGTCCCTGGGCAGTCCTGTCCGGGGGCTGTTTTGTTTCTAAGGGTTAGCTGTTCGAGGGAAACCATTTCTCGAACAAGATTAACCCCCTTCCCTATATAGTATTAGCACCCGTTCAGCCTCCTTGCCTCAAACTTTCCATAAATAAAAATTAAAACAAGGTTTCATCGAGATCTCGAACTATGAGGTCAAGGCAGGTCATTTTGCCTTCCATATTCTTAAAGAAAGGAGACCCGCAGTGTTTAATTGTGAAATTTCATCCTTCAAGGCAACACCAGTGAATGAACACACAATTGCTTTTCGATTGGAAGGAGAATTCGGGAAGCACCTTAACAAGGAGTTAAGAGCAGAGATCATGACTGCATTAAAGAATTATAAGCAGAATGTAATCATCGATCTTACCAAAGTCGATAACATTGATACGTCCGCCGCGGCACTTCTTGTTGAATGTATCCGGGTCAGTGAAGTCACGAATACATCATTCAAGGTGGTCGGTATAAATAACAAGGTTAAGTCCATATTCGAGATGCTGAAGCTTTCCACCATATTCAACCATATCGAGCTGTCCCAGATTCCAAGAACGGATGAGCACATGTTGTATCGCCCAAAAAATGTTTGATTCAGTTCCTTTAAATTAAACAATTCCGACCAGTCTGAAAGGAAATTCAATGAGCAGCTTTTTAACACGGAGAGACACCATTGCCGTCATGGTTATGCAGGCCATCATCATCAAGCGCGAGGTACTGAGGCTCACACCACAGCAGGCGGCCCTGTCAGCGTTGGAACATGCCGATGCATTGCTTGAAACCATGGGAAGACAAAGGAAAACCAGGAAACCTTCATCCAACCCACTGAGGATCAACGGGAACCTTATAAAATTATGAAAACTTATTTCAGGAACTTCTTCGTCGCCGTTTTTGTCTCAATGCAGTTTTCAATAGGCTTTACGCTACTCGAAGCTTCTCAAAGCGTTTCTGAAGTTAATTCCAGCGAACACTTTACCATCAAGAAAATCACAATAGCCCGACCCTATGAGAAACAAGTCACACTTGAACTCAACCATGATATTTCTTATCCCGCTTTAATAGGCTGGTTCAAGAGAGACAAACCAAAAATTATGCCCCGCTTGGAATTGGATTGGGATATCAGCTACACAAAGCGTAATCAGATCACCTTAAAGGGAGATTTCCGAGAAGGACAAAGGTATTCCCTTATATTCAAGCCAGGATTTGCAATAGATGGGAAGAAGTATAAACCTACGAAATCCAGTTTTGTCATTGAGCCGTTATCTGAAATAGGATTTTTTAATACAAATAATGTCATTGAGAGAAATAGTAAGCAACTGCTCCACTTGAACCTGAAAAATGTTGATAGGTTCACAGTCCACTCCATGCACATTCCCCCGATTTATCTTCCTTTTGCCCTTGATCCAAGCACTGAATGGGGAGAAACCTTGGAGGAATTAAATTCTTATCATGCCGATAGGGGATTTGAAAAATTTCCTGAGGAATTCAGGGAATTATGGGGGCAGTTGGCAAAGGACAAACAGATATTCAATTTTCAGAAGAGCTACAAGGAAAAGCCATTTTCCATTCCTCTGACTTACAGACGAGATAGTGACAAGGGATCGATCCAGCTTGTAAAGGTTGCAAGTGAAAACTCAGAACTCAAAGCAGAATCGCCCTACAAACTGGTAAGGATTACTGACATTGGAATCACCTACAAGCGTTCAAGCAAAAATCTGCTGGTCTGGTTGACCTCCATTCAAAAAGGAGTTCCCCTTGGTAGTCAAAAGGTCTATGCATTGGATGACCAATCCCAGATATTTTATCTTGGTAAGACTAACTCCGATGGAGTCATTATCGTCGAACCCGGAATTCTTAAGGCTATGAAAGTTGAGAGGCACGGCAGGTACACGGTGAATAAAAGACATTTAGACGTAAGCCGAATATTAGCTTTAGTTGCCTTGTCTCATGACGACACATCCTTTATAGAGATTAAAAAAGGAGATGAGTTCTATCCTGGGGATGTCCAGAGAGAAAAACATGACGGCAAACCACAGGGATTGATAAAGGCTAGCATCTTCACAGAGCGAGGAATTTATAAGCCCGGTGATATGGTCTTTTTTAAAGGAACGTTAAGGAAATACTCCAATGGCAATATTAGTCCTTACCTAAATGAAACGCCAGTCAGGATTGAAAACCCCAAAGGAGAGACGGTTTTACAATCCACATATATACCCACTGAATTTGGGACCCTGTCAGGTAATTTAAGGCTAGATGCTCATTTCCCCTTGGGAACCTACACGATATTCATGGAGTCTGAGGGTGATTATGTAACTACCCGGACATTTCAGTTGCAAGAGTTCCGGGCCCCCAAACATAAAACCCGTATTACGTTTGATACCGAAACACGAAAGGACAAGGAGTTTGCAAACATTGAGGGAGAGACCAGGTATTTAAAAATAAAAATTGCAGGCCAGTACTATGTTGGTGGGCCGCTGAAGAATGCACAGGTCAGATGGAAAATATTTCATGGAAAGACCCGCTTTAAAGTCAATGGATACGATAACTTTAGGTTTGGAAGTAACGAAGCGGAAGAAGAGCTTATAGAAAGCAGCGAAACAATACTCGATAAAAATGGAAATGCTGAGTTTAGTTTCCCTATTGATTCACTGGTAACGTCAGGTAAAAGAAGCCTGGTTGTCGTAGCTAGTGTTATTGATTTTGACGGTCGAGTTGCTACCAGTAAAAGTGTTTACCAGGGTAAACCGGATTATCTTGTGGGTATGAGCAAGCACTCACATACTGTTAAAGCTGGTATGGATTTGCCTGTCAGGTTTGTGGTTCTTAACAATGAAGGAACCCAAATGCAAGAAGGAAAAGTCAAGGTTGAGGTCCTGAGAAAAGGCTGGAACTATATCCGCAAGCGAAACGATAGAGGAGAAACTTATTGGAGCTATCAGAAGTTATGGAAAAAAGTGTTTTCAGTTGAACACGAAATCCGCGATTCTGAGAACCCATTTGTTTTCTCTAATTCCAATGGCGGAGATTACTTGTTTACAGCTTCTTTTTCATCGAATGGAAAAACCTTCACTTCCGGAACTATTTTGCAGGTGGAAGATGGTTACAACTCCTACGACCGCAGAAACAGGTTGAACCCTTATGAGAGAATCTCTCTGATTTCAGATAAAGTTTCATACGCCCCGGGAACCACTGCAGGAGTTAAATTTCGTCCTGCTCAGAAGTCACCGGCCTACCTGGTTACTATCGAAAGAGAAGGAGTGCTGGATTACTCCCTTCTTAAGACAGAAGAGGATCAACCCAGGCTGGAAGTCCCATTAAACGATAGCCATGCTCCCAATATTCATGTGTCCATTTTAGGTGCCTTGCCCAGAAAGGCATTTCCACATTACCCTTCATCAATTGATGAGGGTGCTCCCAATTTTCAGTATGGCGCAATCAAGCTCCAGGTGCTGAAAGAATCTGACAATCTAAAAATTACAGTAAATAACGGAGTTGATTCTATTACTCAGAAACCTTCATCCACAGGAACCTTGCAAGTATCGGTTAAAGATAAAAATGGTATTGGAAAAGCAGTCGAACTGGCTATTGGAATTATCGATGAAAAAATCCTGGCCCTGACCCGTTACAAAAGCCCTGATCTTTCTTCGTTGTCCATGATTGACATTCCTCTTGGTGTGGGTACGGCTGATCTTCGTTCCTGGCTTTCAAAGCAGACTCCGCTAAAGATGATCTGGAACAAGCCACTTACAGGTGGAGGAGGGCTTGAAAAGTCTTCAGCTTCTGACACGATCATCAGGTCAGACTTCAACCCAGTAGCCTACTTCAATCCATCAGTCGTGACGGATTCCAGCGGAAACGTAACAATTGAATATGAACTGCCAGATTCCATTACTTCCTATCGCGTTTACATTGTGGCTTGTGATAAGGGGAATGGTTTTGGTAGCACAGAACTTCCATTAATTGCAGCTAAGGATTTTTACATAGAGCCTGGGCTTCCTAGATTCTTTTCAAAGGGGGACAGGTTCAATTTTCTGGTAAAAGCCATCAATAACTCAGAAGCCAGTTCTTCGCTTGAAATCATGTCAGAGGCGACAGACAATCTTCGCATTTCACAGCAAGGGGAAGATTATTATTTAGATGCCATGGACTCTACCCAGATCAAGATTAAAGGAGAGGCATTATCAACGGGAGTAGCCACAGTACATCTTTCTGGAACTCTTCAAGGTAAAACGGATGCTGTTCAACTGGAGGTGCCAGTCCACTCAGGTCACACAATTGGAACGGATGTGCTGATAGGTTCTTTCAGGGGAGACACGAGGCTGATACTTCCGCTTGACCGAGCTTTAGAGAAGAAGTTTCCAAAAGATGAATTTATCGATAACTCTAAGCTCAAACTGACATTTTCCAAGTCACCATTTTTAAGAATGTCTGGAGGGATAGCCTATCTCCTCCAGTACCCCTATGGGTGCATAGAACAGACCAGTTCAAGGCTCATGCCTCTAGTAGCATTGCGTGGTCTCCTTGGCGAAAAACAAATCCCCGAGATCACCGTAGCTACTACAGATAAATATATCAAGGCTGGAGTAGACAGGTTATTCATGATGCAGACTGAATCCGGAGGCTTTGGATACTGGCCTGGAAACAAAAATCCTCACAAAATGGGTACTCTATATGCGATGGCTGCATTGAGCATAGCAAAGAAAAATGGGGTGGATGTTCCAAAAGAGCGAATGCAAAAGTCGGTTAGCTATCTTCAAGATCTGCTCAACACTGATGAAAACCTGAGTGAAACATTCATGGCATTTGGGAATTACGTACTTTCTTTAAATAATGCTTTCAAGCCGTCTTCAATGAGCCTTTTTAGAAGAGTAAGCGGAAGGAGCACTGAAGCGGAAATGTTCATGCTTCTCGCAAGGAACAACTCGAGTGCACCAAAACAATCAAAACCCAGGAAGAAATTCTGGAATATTCTTTACCCTAAGAAATTAGACATTATTGCTCCTTCTAATCTGGGCGAGTTTAATGCAAAACACAGGCATAAAGCCGTGGCTCTTCTTGCCGCAAGCTCTATCGACCCTGATCACCCTCTCGCACACAGGATGGCGAAAGCATTACTCAGCGGAATGGAATCAGGTGGATTCTGGACTTCGACGAGTGATACAGGATGGGCCTTGTACGCCCTTGGAGAATATTACAAGAACCAGAAAACCTCCATCTCCCCCGCAAATATTAACGTCTCATGGGGTGATTTCTCTTCAAATGAGGTTTTAGAAGGGCAGAAATTTAAAACTGTTGATCTAAATATCTCCTCAAACCTTACAAACCCTACACTAAAACTTAAGTCAGGAACGAGTGAGCCTATTTACTATAAGGCAACTCTAAAATATCCAAGGCTGGGTTATGCCGAGTCAGGACACTCCAATGGATTTCGTATATGGAAAACCATAGAGAACCAAAGTGGCTCAGGAGGCATCCACGTAGGAGACATCGTTAAAGTAAAGGTTAATATAGAGGTCAAAGGTCTATCCTACAACAAACCTTACTCCTACGTGGTGCTTGATGATCCGCTTCCATCAGGACTTGTTGCCATTAACAGTGCCATCAAGACTGAGGAGCAAGTAGATAAGCAGGATGATGAGAGTAGTTACTGGAACAGCAATGGCACATATAAACTCGTTCCTAATTTTGTTGAGTTCAAGGATGATCGTGTACTCGTATTTAAAGACAGGATGTCCTGGAATGGGATCTATCAGTACACTTATTACGCACGGGCAATTATGGAGGGAGACTTTGTTCTTCCATCAACCAAAGTCCAGCTCATGTACTCACCTCAGGTATCAGGCTTCACACCGAAAGATAGAATCCAGATTTCAGGAAGGTGAAGCATATGTCTCGATCTTTAAAAGCTTTCCTCCTGGCAATGGTTGTCTTTATAGTGGTTCACTTTGAATCAGCCAGTAGAATTTCTATTTCTGATCTTTATCTTAAACCGAATACGGTTTTTGAAGATCGATACGGAAATATTCTACGCTGGGTTCCCGATGTAAAGGGGGAGCGTCATACCTGGACTCCTCTGAATAATATTCCAAGCATAGTCCAGAAAGCTTTTATCTCTGCCGAAGATCACCGGTTCTACAGTCATCCTGGAATTGATCTTTTAGCAATTCTACGCGCAATCAAAAGTAATCTTATCGAAGGACATATCGTATCCGGGGCTTCCACTCTCACCCAGCAGCTTTCAAGGCTCACCTACCCGAGGAAAAGAACCTATTACGACAAGCTGGTTGAACTAATAAGGAGCTTGAGGATTGAATGGCTGCTCGACAAGGAACAAATCCTTGAGCTCTACCTCAATAAGGTTCCGTTGGGGAACAATTTGGTCGGGATCAGGGCCGGTTCAATAGTGTTTTTCGGAAAAGTTCTTTCCAGGCTGACTATTTCCGAAGCCGCACTGCTCGCTTCCCTTCCAAAGGCACCGGGCAAGCTGAGTCCTTATGGTAGAAATATCCCTTCCCTCATTGATAGAAGGAACTGGGTGTTAAAACAAATGTACGAATACGGGCACATAAGTTCTGAGGAAATGGAGACCAGTTTACAAACCATGCCTTTCATAAAACCAAAGTCCTTTCCCTTTAATGCCCCTCACTTTATAAACCAGGTGTTGCCGGTATCAATAAAGGGAAATCTCACAACAACGATAGACTTAAGACTCCAGAAACGTGTAGAGCAGATTCTAAAATCGCACCGTTTCAGGTTGAAGAGAAAAACCGCCCATCAGGCATCAGTTGTGATTCTTGATAACGCTAATTCAGAAATACTGAGCCTTGTAGGTTCAATCGAGTACTCAAGGCGACACCAGGGATTTAATAACGGGGCAAACGCTTTGAGGTCCCCAGGTTCTACCCTCAAACCATTTCTTTTTGCACAAGCCTTAGACTCCGGGTTAAATACCGCAACAGTACTCGAGGATATAGAAAGAAAATACTCCTCGCCGCAAGGCATTTTCAGTCCTGTTAATTTCAACCGCAAGTCATACGGGCCGGTATCCATGAGAAATGCTCTTGGAAATTCCCTGAACCAAACTGCGGTCAGCCTACTCAATACAATTGGCTATTCATCCTTTTACGAGACCCTGCAGTCCTTGGAACTTATCAATTTTCCTCAACGAGGCCCTGAGCATTATGGCCTTGGGATGGTCATTGGTAACCCTGAAGTAACCCTGGTACAGCTTGCCTCAGCCTATGCCACGCTTGCAAGAGGCGGACTATTCATACCTGCAGAATACTTTATTGATAACAAGAGCTCTAAAGGGAAAAGAATATATTCAGAGGAGGCAAGTTACATCTTAACGGATATGCTTTCTGATCCTTCTGCAAGGAACATTACTTTTGGTGACTTTTTTAATCAAAAGCTCCCATTCAAGGTTGCCCTGAAAACAGGGACAAGCACCAACTACCGGGATGGGTGGATTGTCGGCTACACGCCACAACACACTATTGCCATATGGGTGGGTAACTTCAATGGGCAACCAACAACCGGCATGAGTGGGGCCCAGGCAGGCGGACCCATTCTCGTTGACATATTGAATGAATTGTATCCGAATGGTTTTTCATCATCATTTTCTAAGCCCGAAGGAGTGATTTCTGCAGATGTTTGTTCCTACTCGGGGATGAAGCCGAATAAATTCTGCCCCCATGTAAAGCGTGAATTGTTTATTAATGGAATGGAACCTGATGAAATCTGTAACTATCACAACGGATCATTAGGAACACATGACCTTCCTGCGCAATTCGCTACATGGCTTCATGGCAGATATAGAAAAGGTGTTGAAGGCAATTACCGCCTTGCTGGTTTCTCAAAAAACCTTAATCAAACATTTCAAAAGAGGAATAGAATCTACAGGGATACCGGAAGAAGATACGAACCCGCTGATTCATCAATTCAAATCACTAGTCCGGTACATGGCGAAATATTTATCTTGAATCCGAACAAGGATGCTTACGAAACCGAGCTGGATGCATCCAGCAGCCAACCCTTACCTGAAATCACCTGGTACGTGGATGGCAGGGAATATGACAAGGTAGGACCTCCTTATAAAACCAGATGGCGCTTTTCCAGGGGTACCCACACCCTTACAGCAGTAGGCCCCGGCCATTCAGGAGACTCTGTTGATATAGAGGTTAGATAAGCCGGCTTAATCCCACCTGACTTGTTCGAGAATTAACAGGTAAGTAGTAAGCATCTCAATCCCCAGTAAAACCCTCTGGCATCACTTATTGGTCCATTTATAAGGTGATCGCCTGCTTCACCCCATTCTCTCCCAGTTTATTCGAGATCTCGAACTATGTAGTCAGGAGCACCTGTTTATCAATCGTTTTATTTTAAAACTCAGTACCTGATGGAGGAAGCTGTGATGATCATGGAACTGTTGTCAAAAAACATTATAGGGATTCTGAGTATCAGCCTCACTGCTGCTATAGGGATACTTGCTTACCAGCTCTTGGTCAGCTTGTTCATCCAAGCAGTTGTAGATTCGCTGAACGCAATGCCTCATTAATCATTTTTTATTATTTCTAT
>Ga0207966_1002086_pt1 | contig 10485 bp, 6 predicted proteins | sample Knorr_S23_td_NAD_FD_185611 | JGI IMG/M metagenome (GOLD analysis project Ga0207966, IMG submission 185611) | Marine microbial communities from Southern Atlantic Ocean transect - Knorr_S23_td_NADW_ad_2500m_LV_B (SPAdes) (version 2) | ecosystem: Environmental > Aquatic > Marine > Oceanic | place... | reverse complement strand
GTTGGCGATACATCCAACTGCTCAGCGAACTTCCGAGTCGAGAGTCCGAGTTTCTGCTGTCGTACCGTGATTTCTTCGAGCATGTAAACACTCCGATGGTTACAAGTGTTTACAAAAGTCCCTTTTTCCACTGCCCACGGAGGTAATAAATCTAGTATTTGAACTAGAATTCACCCTGTGCCCCCGTAGCTCAGTTGGATAGAGCACCGGCCTCCGAAGCCGGGAGCGTGAGTTCGAGTCTCGCCGGGGGCGCCATTTTTTCTGCCGCGGTCTCTGGCTATTCGGCGCCCGTTCCTATTAACCTGCGGATGAGCAAAGCAAGCCCACCTGCAGATCACATGAGAACACGTAGCAACTCCCGCAATTCCAGCGAAGACCGACGGCGGTTTTTTACCGCGACGCGCCCCCATCCTCGCGTCCTGACGTCATCCGCCTCCCCGCCAGGGAGGGAGGACAACCGATGACCATCGTCCAAGAACTGCGAACGCTGATCGACGACGTCAGGAAAATCCGTGGGTTCGAGCGGGTAACAGTCGTAACACCCACCAAGCAGGCATCGTTCTACCTGCGTCGTGCGCTCGCCAGGGGCGGTCTGTTCAACGTCGATTTCAAGCGACTGGAAGATGTCGCCGAACAACTGGCGGGCCGGGAGTTCAAAGAGCCGCTGTTGCACGACCTGCAGGCGTCGGAGTTCGTTTACGAGGCGGCCCGCGACCCGAATCTGGGAACGCGACTCGGTGGCACCGACGTGTCGCCCCAGTTACAGACCGCGCTGCATTCGACTTTCCGAGATCTGGAACTGTTGGAACGAGGTCAGCTCGACAGGCTAAGGGCGAAGGGCACAGTGCAGCGTGAACTGGTTGGCAGGTTCGACAGTTACATGAATCTCGCGAGCCAGCACCGGCGGGGCGCAGCGGTCGCCAAGCGGGCGGCGAAGATGGTCCGTGACGGGCAGGGGAGTGGATATACCAGCCCCGCGGTGAGCGGACTTGGCACTGTGCTTCTTGCAAAAGTCGCGCCGGTCGCCCCGGTTCAGCGACTGCTGTTCGATGCGCTTGCCAAACTGCAAGACTCGGCGATAGTCACGACTCCGGATCAAGCCTTTGATGACGTAATGGCTTCCGGTGCGGCTGTTCCCGGAGCACAAAAAAGTTCGGGGTCATTCCGCCAGAAACTTGTCCCGGTGGGAGTCCCCGACGTAGCCGAAGAGGTGCGGAGCGTGGTACGGGAGATAGTCGACCTCGCTCGGTCTGACGCCAGAGGGAAGACGACAAATTTCGCGCGTATGGCCGTCGTTTTTGAAGATGACACCTATGCCACCAGAGTCAGCGAGGCTTTCGAACTGGCCGGCATACCCGTTTCAGGCCCCGATCGCACCGCGCTGGCCGATGCGCCTGAAGGGCAGTTCGTTACGGGCCTGCTGGATATTTTCGAGAACGATTTCACGCGACTCGACGTGACTGCCTGGTTCTCGACCGCGCCCGTGAGAAATCCGAGCGCTGACCGACCGGTGCCCGCGGCCAGGTGGGACGCGCTCTCCAGAACTGCTGGCGTAACTTTGTCGGTGCGGGACAGCTGGATTCCTAGACTCGATCAGTATGCGGCCCACCGTATTGCACGGGCCGAGCGTTCCGACCGACTGGGCGAGGGCAGGTCAAACGAGATCGCAGCCGCAACATCGGATTCCGAATACGCACTCGCCCTGAAAGAGTTTGTCGAGACATTCGCAAATCGCAGCCCCACTGCAGAGCAGGACAGTTGGCCGGGATTCGGAAGCTGGCTGCGGGCGATGACCAAGGACTACCTGCTGGCCGTCGGGTCCAGTTCTACAGACTCCACAGCGGTTGAGAGCCGCCAGAACCGATTGACCACCCTTATTGAACGGCTGGAATCGCTGGAGACTCCCGGAAAAGTCCCCGGCTTCAAACACTGCGCAGGTGTGCTCAGAGAACAGATGGGAAGACGTTCTGCTGGACTCCGGTCGCTTGGTTCCGGGGTCTACGTGGGCCCTATCTGGACCGCCGCGGGTTGCCCCTTCGACACAGTATTTATTCTCGGGATGACCGAAGGCAGGTATCCGACCGCGGGGATCTCCGATCCGCTCCTCCCAGACAAACTGAAGCGTGAGATAGACGCCGCTGGCAGATATTTGCGGACGGTTGAGAGTTCTATCGAGGAGAGCAAACAGTCGTTCACCTCGGTGATTTCAAGCGCAGAACGGGTCGTCATGTACTGGCCTCGCGGAGTCCCGGGTGAATCGAGGGAACTTGGACCGGCGAGATGGTTCCTGGAAGCGGCAAGGCAAGTTTCGGGCGAACCGTTACTACAGGCCGGTCAGCTCGTGAGTCCCGAGCAGTTGGAGCAGCCCGTCAGCGGTGTCGTTGTCCACAATCGTGCCGGCTTGTCGACGCTTCCGATGGCGCAGGCCGGGGATCAACATGAGTTCGATGTGCTTGCCGCTCGAAGTTGGAATCGTGGGGGCAAAAACCCCGCGACCTTCCCCCTGTCAGCCATCGCTCCATCAATTACCGATTCAGTAGATTTTGAAACAAAACAGCAAAGTGAAACCTGGTCTGAATACGACGGCAAGATCGATCTCGGAGGCGCAGAGTCAGATCTGGGCGAGACGGTCGGATCGGCCACAGCATTCGAAACCTACGCCGCCTGCCCCTATCGCTATTTCCTGTCGAGGAAGCTGCACGTTGAGCCGACCGAATCGCCGGAGCCTGAACTGGCCCTTGATGCCCTCACGTTCGGAACGTTGATACACGACGTACTCGAAAAATTCGCACTGTGGCGGATGGGCCACGATGGAGCTCCACCAAATAAGCCTAATCAAGAATCGTGGCTTCAAGCTTCGGTCGCCAGTCACATCCAGGCCCTCAGGGAAGAGACCCCGGGCAGGGCCGAGGGGGTGTGGCGTATCGAACAGTCACGGGCATGGCTGATACTGCGGCGATGGCTGCGGCGTGAGCCGACCGTTGCATTGCGCTCCGAGATGCACCAGGTAGAGGCGGAATACTCGTTCGGTAGCGACACGGGCAGACCCGCTGTCGAGGTGCGCACAACATCGGGAAAATCGGTCAAGTTCAGGGGCCAGGTCGACCGTGTCGACATATCTGACGACGGCAGCCGCGTAATCGTCTACGACTATAAATCTGGAAGTAACTCGGCCTACTCGAAACTCAAAGACGACCCGGTCAAGAGAGGCACGAAACTGCAGCTTCCGTTGTACTCGATGGCTGTGGCGGACAAGTATCCGAACGCAAGCGTGTCAGCTGCCTACTGGTTCGTCCGTGAATCTGGTAGTGACGAACTACAACCCTCGCCTGAAAATTACGCAGGCGACAGGGCGGAATTGGCATTGAAAGAAGCCGTCGAGACGATTGTCGAAGGAATCGACAGCGGCGTGTTTCCAGCGCATCCTGGCGATCCCTCTGCGTGGGGCGGCGGCCCTCCTTCGTTCGAAAACTGCAAGTTTTGCGAGTACAACCGCATCTGCCCAAAAAGTAAGGCCAGGTTGTGGGAGTCAAAGAAAACTTCAAACCCGGTACTGGATAATTATCGAAGACTCGCGGAGGACGATCGATGAACGATTCTCCCCGCGATCGAATAGTTGGAACAACCGCCGATTCACTTGGCGCAACGATTTACGCTGGAGCCGGTGCCGGAACGGGAAAGACCCAGGCGCTGGTCGAACGGATCGCCAACCTCGTCACCTTAGGTGGTGTGAAACCCGAGAACATTGCGGCGATTACTTTCACGGTGGCGGCGGCGTCGGAGCTTCGCCAGCGAGTACGCCAGCAGCTGGAAGAGAGACTCGAAGCAGCCAGAACTGGTGTTGATACCGACGCTTCCCAGGCCCTGTCGTCTGCACTTTCATCGCTCGATTCCGCGTTCATTGGGACTGTCCATAGCTTCGCCCAGAGTCTGCTCCGGGAACGTCCGCTCGACGTAGGTCTGCCACCGGTATTTGAACTGGTAGATGCGGTACAACAGGAGTCGCGGTTCGACGAGGCATGGGACCACTGGCTCGATGACGCACTTGCCGACCCAATATTCGAGGGGGCAATCCTTAACGCACAGCGATTGGGCCTTGGAACTCCTCTTACGGCTCTCCGAAATCTTGCTGCCGAGATGCATGCAAACTACGATCTCGTGGCGAGAATCGGCGTCCTGAATCGTCCGGCAAAATCGATCGGCGCGCGTGCGTCTCTCGAGTCGATACGTTCCGACCTGGCTGTTGCAACCGGTCTTAGAGATTATTGCACCGATGCTGACGACCTCATGTTCATTCAGTTGGATTCACAGGCTGCCCCGGCCGTGTCATGGATCGACGAGGCACTTGAACTCGATAACGACGACGAGATGATCTTCGTCCTGACCCAGTTGCCGAAATTCATCGCGACTCGTGGCGCAAAAAGCAACTGGAACCCCCTGCCAAACGGCGACAGCAGTCTCGACGAGGTCAGATCGCTCCTGAAAGCCATCCAGAAATCCATCGATTCGGGTCGACAGGCGCTTGGCGAAGCGACCGTAATTCCCTTGGTCAATGCAGTTGCAAGAATGGTTCGTACATACGCCGATACCCGTCGTGCCGAGGGGCTTTTAGAGTTTCAGGATCTACTTGTTCTTTCATGTGAACTGCTGGACGAAAACGATGATGCAAGAGATTATTTCCAGTCCCGATACACCCATGTCCTGATCGATGAGTTTCAGGACACCGACCCGCTCCAACTCAAACTGGCAAGGCTTCTCACCGATCGTTCCGGTTCGGGCAAGCCAACCGATGGCGCATTATTTGTTGTTGGCGACGGTAAGCAGTCGATTTACCGCTTCCGAAGGGCCGACCTGACGCAACTCCGGGCCCTGGTCGATTCGCTCGGCGCCGAACGACTATCGCTCACCTCAAATTTCCGTTCCACTCCGGCGATCCTCGACTGGGTTAACGCAGTATTCGATCCATGGATGAACGGACCGGCGGCCTCGGATAGAGATCCGCTACAGGCCGAGTATGTGCCCCTCGAGCCGGCGCGCGCGGACGTTGGCCACACAGAGATTCCGCGGGTGATGATCACCGGTGGGTTTGCCGATGGAAACGTGGACGTGGCACGCGAGTCGGAAGCCGAAGACATTGCCCGCCTTGCAGATACTGTCGGTGCAGGTGGATGGCCACTTTCCGATCACCGCGACCAGGTTTACCGCTCACGTTACCGCGATCTGTGTGTACTTATGCCACGACGAACCTCGCTACCGGCTCTCGAAGAAGCCTTTACAAGGCGCGGGATTCCGTACGTGCTGGAAGGCCAGGCTCCAATATTCGAATCCCAGACTTTCAATGTGCTGAGCAACAGCCTTGCCGCGATCGATGACCCCACCGATCAGGTGGCGATCGTGGCCGCACTGAAATCGATTGCATGGGGCTGTTCGGACCAGGATCTATACGAGTGGACCAGGCTGGGTCACCAGTTTGAATATGCGCGCCATCGCGTCGACGTAGAAGACTTCCCCGAAGGTACCGGTGCCCGCAGAGTTGCCAAAGCTCTGGCGGGCATCTCGGAATTTCACGACCGTCGCCAGGAGCGATCCACCCCTTACCTGGTCGAACAGCTGATTCGATCTCGCCGATTGCGTGAAGTGGCCGCACTAATGGAAACGTCCGGCAGCGGTGAGCGCCTGATGGACATGTTCATCGAGATGTCGAGGACCCTGCAACGTTCAGGCACAGGGTCGCTACGTGAACTTGTACGCTGGCTGTCCGGCCAGGCGAAGGCAAACGTGAGGGCTGCCGAGGGCGCACTCGCAAACAGTGAAGTGAACGCCGTCAGAGTGATGACGATTCACGCAGCTAAAGGCCTCGAATTTCCGATTGTGGCCCTGGTGGGTCTTCAGGGCCAGAGGCCGGCGCGCACGGACAATTCGATTATCACGGAACAAAACGGGAAGCCTGTTCTTGCTGTGCAAATCGGCGCACAGGGACTGGGGCTCGCGACCTCCGACTACGATGTGGTGGACGCCGCGGACAGGCGGGCCGATGCAGCTGAGCTCGTTCGTCTTGCATACGTGGGCGCTACAAGGGCGCGCGAACACCTGGTCGTCAGTGTCCATCGCACTACCCGGGCCAAAAATACGCTGGCAGGCAAGATCAGCGAATTCGCCGAGCTGAACGATGAACTGTGGGAGCCGTTTGCCGTCGAAAGCCCCGCACGGGGGGCTAATGCCAGCACCGCCGGTCCTGAAAGCCCCGCCCCTGGAACCCCCTCGGTAGACGATCGTGAACAGTGGCTACGCGAGATATCCGAAGTTGTCGCATCGGCCACAAAACGCGGGTACGTGGTTCCGTCTCAACTCGCCGACCATGGCATGTTCGTGGTCCAAAAACCCGAGGACAACACTGAATCGACCGAGTGGAATGCCGCCCGTCGGGGTCGCGGGGGAACCGAACTGGGTTCGGCAGTACACGCGGTGCTCCAGGACGTTGATTTCAGCGATTTAGCGACCCTCGACGAGCTTGTGCATTTGACCGCCGACGCATACTCGATGCCTGGAGAAAAAGAGAACATTACTCGGCTGGTCCGCAACGTTCTGGAAAGCCCGGTCGTTGCGGGCGCAACCGGCGAGAACAGCTGGCGAGAGGCATGGGTAGCAGCCGAGATTGCGGATGGGCTCGAGGTCGAAGGATTCATCGACCTGATCGTTCAGAATGCCGATGGCACGGTCACCATCATCGACTACAAGACCGACCGGGTTTCGGGGGAATCACTGATCCAGCGGGCGAAAGGCTACGAACCGCAATTGGCCGGATACGCGCTCGTTGTTGAACAACTGGGCCTGCCCGGGATGCCGAACATGAAGGTTAGAGATGCTGTGCTGGTGTTCGCCGATGGAGGACCCGATGGCCGGGCATACGAGCACCGTATCGGCGACCTTGAGGCCGCAAAAGCCGCGGTTATCGAAAAGATTCGCAAGCTAGTTTGATAGCACGTGTGTCTCGCGCTATCTTGATGGGTGCGGGGGTATCAAAACCCGACCCGCAACGGGTTCCCCGCGCTAAGATCGGCACCTGAATATTTCTTAGTCGCAAAGATGGAGATCATTAATGGGACTGCTCGATGGAAAAAAAGCTCTGATAACGGGAGCACGAAAAGGCATCGGCCGGGGCATCGCGCTGACACTCGCAAATGAAGGCGCTGACGTGGGAGTCAATGACATCGTGGACGACGAGGTATCGCAAAGAGCGGCCGAACTCATCTCAAAACGGGGCGTAAAAGGCACCTTTCACGCGGGCGACGTGAGCAGCGTTTCGGGGATCAACGCGGTGATCGATTCGTTTCTCGAAGAACACGGGCAGATCGACATACTGGTGAATAACGCAATTTTCCCCGACCAGTCCCGCCCGCTTTTCGATACCGACGAAGCCTACTGGGACCGGATGATGAACCTCTCTTTGAAGGGCTACTTCTTCGGCTCCCAGCGTGCTGCGAAAGAGATGATCGCCCAGGGCACCGGTGGCCGCATCGTTTGTCTTGCGAGCGTCCACGCCTATGTCGCCATCGAGAAATGGACCGCGTATGGAACGGCGAAAGCTGCGTTGCGTCGGATGGTCAAAGGACTGGCCGTCGACCTGTCAGGTCACAACATCACGGCCAACTGCATCGCGCCCGGAGCCATATCCAACAAACTCCCCGAGGGGGATGACGATGTGATCGACGGCCCGCCGCACAACCCGGCACTGCTCGGAGCCCACGTTCCGGCTGCCAGGGGCGGACTGCCGAGTGATATTGCCAACGCCGTGCTTTACCTGGCATCGGACCTCGGCCAGTACGTCAACGGCGAGACAATTCTGGTCGACGGTGGCATGATCGCCGCAAAGAAGATGACCGACTAGAACGAGAGCAAGTCCCATGACCACCACAAAGCTTCTCGAAGGTAAAAAAGCGCTCATCACCGGCTCACGTCGCGGAATCGGTGCGGGAATAGCCCGGATGTTTGCCGAACATGGGGCAGATGTCGGAATCAACGACGTTGTGCGAGATACAGAAGCCGACAAAACCATGGCGTCGATCAATTCACTCGGCCAAAAAGCCTCATGGCACCAGGCAGACGTCGGCAATACTGAAGACCGCACCCGTCTGCTGGATGAGTTTGTCGCCAGTCATGGCCGTATAGATATCCTCGTCAACAACGCCGTAGCGTCTGCTGACATCCACTTCACGAAGATCACCGAAGAGTTCTGGGACAACCTTGTCGGCCACGCCCTGAAGGGCTACCTGTTCCTGGCCCAGGGCGCCGTTAACCGGATGATCGAGCACGGCCATGGCGGTCGCATCATCAACATCAGTAGCGTCCATAGCTACCGGGCCTGGCCCTATGACACCGTCTACGGAGTCGTGAAGGCGGGCCTGAACCGCATGGTGATGTCGATGGCCCAGGACCTGGCAGGTACGGGTATCACCGCCAACTGCGTGGCACCGGGCTATATCGACAGCCGGGTTTTGACGGATGAAGAAGAGCCCGAGCGGGGGTCTGCCGATAATCTGGGTTCGGCCCTGTCTTTCATTCCCAGTAGTCGAGGCGGTGTTCCCAGTGACATAGCCGGGGCCTGCGTGTTTCTTGCTTCCGACCTCGGTGACTATGTCAATGGCCAGACGATTACCGTCGATGGGGGCTTCCTGGCAGGTGGAGTGCCACCTGATTCGCAGCCGTTGGAGCCGGGCCAACCCGGTGCGATGGAGTAACGGGGCGGGGAATGGCTGAAAAGGGCAATATTGCAGAGATTAAATCGGTCGGAGAACACCTCGTTTACGAGACGCCGTGGTTAGACTTTTATCACGACGACATCGAGCATCCCGACGGATCACCCGGCACATACGCGTGGGTGAAGGGTCATTCGGGCAATGACGCGGTGATGACGATTCCGGTAACGTCATCCGAGCGGTACCTGCTGATCAGGGTTTATCGCCATCCGGCCAAACGAAATCTCTGGGAGTTCCCAGCTGGATTAATCGAGAATTGAAATCAGCCGAAGGTACGAACACCACGAACAGAGCACGATGAAAGATATTTATTCCCACATCGAAACACACGTCGATGAGTCGATAGCTCAATTGTTTGAGATGGTCCGGCAACCCTCGATCTCGGCCCAGAAGCGCGGCTTCGATAAGGCACCTGGCCTGATGAAACAAATCCTCGAACGCAACGGGTTCAAGGCCGAGATCGTTCCGGTCCCAAACGATGGCTTGCCCAGCGTATACGGTTTCATGCCTGCTGCGCAGAACCCGGATGCTGCCCCTACGCTCCTGTTCTACTGCCACTACGATGTCCAGCCGGTAGATCCCCTCGATCTGTGGGACACCGATCCGTTCGAGCCAACCCGGGTCGGCGACCGCCTGTACGGACGCGGAATGTCCGATGACAAAGGCAATATCGGCGCCCGGCTGGCGGCGATCCGAGCATTCGTTGATGAGCGCGGCGCGGTCCCCTGCAACATCAAGATGTTCTGCGAGGGCGAAGAAGAGTCGGGTTCGGTCAACCTCCCCGGTCTCATTGCGGAGCGTGGCGACGATTTCCGGGCCGACGCCTGTATATGGGAGGGCGGCGGGCGAAACCTTAATAACGACCCGTTTATGTACCTGGGACTGAAAGGTGTACTCGGAGTCGGACTCAGCGTCAGAATGCTCTCGGGCGATGCTCACTCGTCTTACGCCGCGATTCTCCCATCGGCCGCATGGCGACTTCTGCGCGCAATCGAAACCATCAAGGACGAAGACGAGCGGATTCATATCGACGGTTTCTACGACGATATAGTCGAGCCGAGTGCGGAAGCCGTCGCAGCAGTCGAGGCCCTGCCAGACGACGCCCCTCAGTGGCTCGAAACTTTCGGAGTCACCTCGTTCGTCAAGGGTCTCGATGGCGAAGACCTCCGCAAGCAACTTATTTTCCAGCCGACCGCGAATATTGCAGGACTCGACTCCGGCTATCAGGATGAAGGAATGAAGACGGTGCTGCCGGCCGTAGCCAGCGCCAAGATGGACTTCAGGTTGGTGCCTGAACAACGGCCCCACGACATAATCGACAAACTCCGCGCGCACCTCGACAGCCACGGTTTCAGCGATGTCGAGGTCGAACTGATCGCGGCGGTGAACCCGTATCGCACCGATCTCGATTCACCCTGGGTCCAGCTGGTTGCCGAAACTGCGGAGGAGATTTACGGGCGTAAACCTGTAATAACCCCGAATATGGCGGGGACCGGCCCGATGTTCGACTTTGGCAATACCCTGGGCATGCCAATTGCGACATCGGGGATCGACCACCCCTCGCACAGGATCCATGCCCCGAACGAAAACATCACGGTCGAGGATTTTCTGCTCGGCGCGAAACATGCGGCTCTCATCATCGACCGATTTGCGAGCGACTGGGGTTAGAACGTTACGCCCACTGACCTGCCGGAACCTCGCGGTGTCGCTGTCGACCTCCCTGTACTAT
>Ga0207966_1002080_pt1 | contig 10515 bp, 10 predicted proteins | sample Knorr_S23_td_NAD_FD_185611 | JGI IMG/M metagenome (GOLD analysis project Ga0207966, IMG submission 185611) | Marine microbial communities from Southern Atlantic Ocean transect - Knorr_S23_td_NADW_ad_2500m_LV_B (SPAdes) (version 2) | ecosystem: Environmental > Aquatic > Marine > Oceanic | place... | reverse complement strand
TACTCATTACTCCCAAAGATTAACTTCCGTCAAATGGATTTTCTCACCGAAGAAATGCTGAGCACTTTGTTCGAAAGAGTCGGTGAAGTCAGAGAGGTAAAATTGATGGTTCTTTTCGGAAACATCATCTACTAAGAGTTCTTTTTCGCTTAGTTGCTTCTGTATGTATTGCGATACTATGCGAGCTGAGTTTACGATGGATACTTTGTTTTGATAATAAGCCTTAATTTCTTCTTCGATAAGAGGATAGTGAGTACAGCCCAAAATCAATTTATTGATCGCTTGTAAAGCAGAATCTTCCAAATAATTTTCGAGAATAGTCTCTGAGATCTTATTTTGATAAAAGCCTTCTTCAATCATGGGGACTAAAAGAGGTGTTGCCATAGATTGAGTTTTGAGCTCAGGCTTAATCGCTTTTATCTTTTTGGAATACACATCAGACTGGATGGTATTTTTGGTGCCGATAATTCCAATACAATCTTCCGTCTTAGAACAAACATCTTCAACTACTGGGTCTATTACATTAATGGCAATGGCTATATCGCCACAGAGTTCCCGAACTTTATTAAAGGCTATCGCTGATGCCGTATTACAGGCAACCACAATCATCTTACAATCTTGCTCGAGTAAAAACTCAGTTATTGCAGTGCTATACTTTAATATTGCTTCTGGCGACTTATCTCCATAGGGCAGGTGTTGGGTGTCCCCAAAATAGACGATTCGCTCCTGTGGCATCAATTTGTGTATTTGATGCGCTACAGTAAGCCCGCCGATGCCGGAATCGAATACTCCTATGGATTGATTTTTTTTCATAGTAAACAAAAACATCCCGCGAGGCGGGATGTTTTCAGGTCTTATTTTGGAATTACTGAATCCCTAATTTTGTTTTTACCAGTGGAAGGATATCGTGGCTATCTTTACCGTAAACAATCGTTCCTAAGCTGATGTCGAATACATAAGTATAACCATTTTCCTCAGCTACTTCGTTAATTGCATTTTGAGCTTTTTCCAATAGAGGGGCTAAAATATCTTGTCTTTTTAACTGAATACTCTCTTGGCTCGACTGCTGAAATTGTTGAATGCGCATCTCCAAATCTTGGATTTCTTTGATTTTCGCTTCTTTCACAACATCAGTCATCAAAGCTTCGTTAGCTTGAAATTCACCCATTTTTGATTGGTATTCACCGTACATTGCTTGTAGCTGGATTTCCAATAATTGAGTGTGTTCTGCAACAGCTTGTTCCGCTTGAGCAGTTTCTGGCATCGCCATTAATAATTGCTCAGAGTGGATATGTCCGAATTTATCTTGAGCAAATAATGTGGCTGTGCTACATGTTAGCGCTACTAAAATAAGTGCTAGTACTTTTTTCATTGTTTTGTTTTTAGTGTATTAGTTGTCGTATCCCAAACGATCAAGAATAAGGTCGCTTTTGTCAAGTTTCTCATCAGCGTAAAGCATCAATAAATCACTCGACTTATCGAAGATTACTCCGTATTTTGCTTCTTGAGCATATTCTTGAATCGCATTGTAAATTTGGTTTTGAAGGGGTCTGATGAGTTCTTCTTGTTTTTTGAAGAGGTCTCCCTCAGGCCCAAAACGTTGTTTTTGTAAAGACTTCACATCTTGTTCTCTTTGGATGATTTCATCCTCACGACTTTGACGCATCTGATCGGTTAATAACACCTTTTCGGTTGTATAAGCTCTGTATAAACCATCAATTTCTTGATAACGAGCCTCAATTTCTGCTTGCCAGTCACCCGAAAGTTCGTTCAACTGCTCTTGTGCTTCTTTGTACTGTGGAATAGACTCCAACATATACTGAGAGTCCACATAAGCGAACTTTTGTGCCTCAGCGATTTGTACACTAGAGATGCACAATAGTAGTACGAGAATATTTTTCATCATCTTCATAGCTTGCGAATTTAGATAAATTAGAATTGTTGACCAATAGTGAAGTGCGTTTGCCAGCCACTCTTAATCGTTGATCCAGGAATAGGATCGAACCCATGCCCAAAGTCAACACCTAAGATACCAAACATTGGCATAAATACACGAATCCCAAATCCAGCAGAACGTTTTACTTCAAAAGGTTTGAATTTCGAGAAGTCGGCCCATGCATTTCCTGCTTCCGCAAAAGCGGTAACATATATGGTTGAATTTGGATTTAAGGTTAATGGGTAGCGGAACTCTAAGTTGTACTTACTGTACACACCACCACCAGCACTTAAATGACTCGATAAGGATTGGTTTGGATAACCTCGCAAACTAATGGTTTCGCGACCGTCTAATACAAAGCCTGTGAGTCCATCACCACCTACATAAAAGCGTTCGAAAGGAGGTAGGCCTATGTCGCCATTATAACTTCCTAAGAAACCAAACTCACTGTGAGTTTTCATCACGAAGTCTCCAAATAAATTAGAGTACCAAGTACCAGATGCTTTAATTTTATAGTATTCCAGCCATTTGTACTTATCTTCTAAAGACATTGTTTTATAGTCCTTATCGTTAAATAGCGAATAAGGAGGAGTAAAGTCTCCAGAGAAACTGAAAGTAGATCCAGCCTTCGGATAAATAGGGTTGAATACAGAGTTCCTAGAGAAGTTAGCTTTATAAGTAATATTCTTGGAAGTCCCGTTGTCAAAACCAGGAACCAACATTCTGTTTTCTAATTTATATTGCTTGAAGTTGATCGACTGACTAAAAGTGAAATAGTCATCTGGCCATTTCAAACGTTTCCCAAGCCCTACATTAATACCTGTAATATTAATCTTACTAGTATTGTAATTCTGGATAGAACGATAAGCCGAAACAGTTAGTGAATTCGGGCTTTTACCACCTAACCAAGGTTCAGTAAAGGAGAAAGAATAGTTTTGGTAATAAGTACCATTCGAGCTCGCACGAAGCTGAATTCTTTGCCCATCTCCCGAAGGAAGTGGCGACCAAGTTTCAGGATTCAAGATATTTCTGAAAGAGAAATTGTTAAAGGTAACCCCAAAAGTACCGACCATTCGGCCTGCACCCCAACCACCTTGGAGTTCAATTTGATCGGAAGGTTTTTCTTCAACAGAATATTCAATATCTACATCACCAGTTTCTGGGTCTGGCTTAGGTGTAACACCCATAGTTTGTGGATTGAAATAATTTAGTCTGTTTAATTCTTCTTGCGAACGAATTATATCCGAACGACTGAAAAGAGAACCAGGTTTGGTGCGAATTTCACGCATGATAACGTGGTCGTTGGTTTTTGTATTTCCAACAATGGTTACCTTTTTAATGGTTGCTTGTTTACCCTCGTAGAGTCTGATTTCGTAATCGATAGAGTCGTTTTCAATTAAGATTTCAACAGGGTCGATATTGAAGAATAAATAACCATCGTCCATATAAAGTGAGCTCACATCGGTTCCCGACATGCTCATCTGAAGTCGATCGCTCATTAGTTTTTGGTCGTATGGATCACCACTGTTGATGCCCAACATTTCGTCGAGTGTCTCTGAGCTAAATTTGGTGTTCCCAAGCCACGAGATATCACGGAAATAGTATTGGCTACCTTCTTCCAGATAAAGATCAATAGCAATAGTATTTTCAGAAGTGCTGTAGATAGAATCTTTTACGATACGGGCATCTCTTAAACCTCCTTGATTGTAAAGGTCAATAATGTTGTTAAGGTCATCCTTATAGGCTTGATCTAAGAATTTCGAGCTTTTGAAAATACGATATGGTTTTTTCACCTTCGTATCTTTCATTGCTCGCTTCAGCTTTCCTTCATTGAACTTCGTAAGTCCATAGAAGTTGATGCTTTCGATTTTCGTTTTTTCTCCTTTTAGGATTTCGATATCCAGTATAAGACTATTGCCCTTAGTGGTGTCGGCCTTTTGTATAATGTTAATATCAGTATTCCGATAGCCCTTTTCAATAAAGTATTCACTGATGATGTGCTTGGTGTTATTGATAAGGTTTTCGGTGACAATTTTACCGCGAACCAGTTTCACCTTATCGCGAAGCTTGTCAACCTCTGATTTTGAGGCTCCTTTAAATCCGAATTTGGTAAGTCGTGGAAGTTGACTCAGATGGATTTCTAAGAAGATGGTATTCCCAATAATCTTAGTTGCTTTAATGCTGATGTGGGAAAACAAATCTTGTTCCCACAATTTTTTTACTGCGCTACTAATTTTTTCTCCAGGAACGAGAATTTTATCTCCCACGGTTAATCCCGAAAGAATGATGATGGCATTTTTATCGAGATTCTCGATACCTTCAACAGTAATCCCACCAATCTCATATTCAACAGGTCTCTCGAACTGAATATTACTTAGGTCAGTTCCTGCGTTAATTTGTGCCTGACAAAAGGCGGAAATTAGAAGGCAAAATGTGATAATACTTAACTTTTTCATCTTAGCTATTGAGCTGTTCTGTTGTTTTTCCAAATCGTCTTTCTCTATTTTGATAATCTACTATTGCCTCAAAAAGATCTTCTTTTTTGAAGTCTGGCCATAATACCGGGCTGAAGTATAATTCTGAATAAGCTAATTGCCATAAAAGGAAATTACTTATCCGTTGTTCTCCACTAGTACGAATCATCAATTCCGGTTCCGGGAAATCGGAAGTATATAATTGTTTGACAAACACTTCTTCGTCAATATTTTCGCTTGTAAGCTTATTTTCTTCTACCTGTTTGGCAATAGATTTTACTGCTTGTAAGATTTCCTCCTTAGCCCCGTAACTCAAGGCTAAAATTAAGGTTAATCCATCATTAGTCGCAGTAGCATCCACCACTTCTGCCAGTTTTTTCTGACATCTTTTTGGTAGGGAACTTGTTTGGCCAATGGTTTTTAGACTGATATTGTTTTTCGCAAAGGTTGCTTTTTCCTTGTTCAAAGCATCAATCATCAATTCCATTAAGGCATTCACCTCCATTTTGGGTCTACTCCAGTTTTCAGTAGAAAAAGCATAGAGCGTAAGGTAGGAAACCCCAAGTTCAACAGCAGCTTCCACCACCTGTTGAACGGCTTTTACCCCACTTTTATGACCGAAAGCACGTATTAAACCATGCTTCTTTGCCCATCGTCCATTACCATCCATTATGATAGCAATGTGATTAGGGATTCTAGTCTTCTCTATTTTATCCTTCCAACTATTCATTAAGGCAGCAGTGCTTTAGGGCACTTATTAGGTCTATTTCTAAGCTTGTAAGTAATGGAAACACCTGCAAAGCTGTACCAGTCATTATTATTTGAATTCCCTCTTTGTTTGCCAGGGATTATATCAAGTCCACTTGGGTTAGCCATGGCATTGGCTCCTTCATCAAGGAGAGCCGCATTAGCATATACACCACTTACATCATCCAGATAATCGGTATTAGTCACTCTCCATGCCCATTCGGCACTGATAGCCCACTTTGTTCCAAAATTCGCCTTATAGCCAAAGCCAAAAGGAATGGCTAAACTTACTAAATCGTATTTGTCTTGGAGCGTATTTGCACTAGTTCCTTGTCCTTCGGTTCCGAGTTCTTGTAATGCAACCCATTCACCAGAAGCATTCCTCCCCATTGGGTTGAAAGTGAAGACAGAAAGCCCTCCAAATAAATAAGGGCTGTGAACCGTTTTTCTTTTGCGAATTCGGTAAGCGAAAAAGTTAAACTCAAAGCCCATAGAAAGCTCCAAAATATTCGATTTGAAATTTAGCTTTCTCGCTTGGGTATTTAGGTGCTTCGAGTTGATGTCATCTGCCGAAACAGTACCTGCCATTAAAGTAGTTCTGAAGGCCAGATAGTCGTGCATATTATTTTTGTAAACAAAGCCTAGGGCAGGTCGTGTATGCAAAATTGCTGACTCTGCATTGGTGTGACCTACATCACCAAAATAGCTTGAGCCACCAAGGAAAAGTCCAAATTCGTTTTTCTGGGCTTGGAGTTCAAAACAGCTAAAAAGAATAAATATATAAAGTGCAAAGACTTTTCTCATCTTGTTTTTCTCAAATGGCTACAAATATAGTCATTTAGTTGGTTGTTGGGTGTCAGTTTCTACGGTCTAATCCCCACATTAATTTGTTGCGTAAAGTACTCGAAAAGTCTTGGGTTTCAGTCTCCACCATATTGATTTTAAAAGACCCTTTTTTGATGATTAATTCGGTCCCTGCATCCAGTGTTTGAATGCGTGAATCCATAGCTACCAAAAACTGGCTTGCACGCCCTTCAACCTTTACTTTTACCTCGTACTTGTCACTAATAACGAGTGGACGTACGTTCAAATTGTGTGGGGCAATAGGAGTAATGATAAAATTCTCCGAAGCCGGCATCACAATAGGACCTCCACAACTCAGGGAATAACCTGTAGACCCCGTTGGAGTTGAGATTATAAGTCCATCAGCCCAATAGGTGTTTAGGTATTGGTCGTTGATATAGGTCGAAATAGTAATCATCGAAGTGGTATCCTTGCGAGAAATAGTCACCTCATTCAAGGCAAAGTTTAAATCGCCAAAAATGGGTTCTTTAGTTTCTAATTGCAATAGGGTACGTTGGTCTAAGCTGAAGCGTTTGTTCAACAACTGCTTAATGGTTTTTGCAATTTGATCTTTTGCAATATCTGCTAGAAAGCCTAAACGACCCGTGTTGACCCCAATAATTGGGATTCCGGTATCTCTAATTAGGGTAGTAGCATCTAGGATAGTCCCGTCGCCACCAACGCTAATAAATAGGTCGATGCCACATTTAAGCTCTTCGTATGAGTTGAAGGTTCCCAAAAATAGGTTGAGATCCATCTCTTGAGATAGGTAGTTGTAAAATGGTTCGTAAACCATTACTTCCATATGAGCTTTCTCCAGTTCTTGAAATAGTTCTTGAACAAAAGGAGTTACTTCTTTTTGAAATTGCTTTCCGTAAACAGCTACTTTCATTCTTTATATATTCAAATAGCGAATAAAAGACCCGAAGCGTTCGTCGAGGCCTTCTTTAAATAAGTCTTTGTGATAAGAAGCCATAATCTTGTATTGGTAACGTTCAAAAGTTTGAATGATAGCCGACAATTCCTCTTTGTTGGTTTTTACCACAACTTCAATCATCGTAGAATCGCTGTGAGGTAATACCATACAGGCAAGAATTTTAGCGTCGTTCGACTCAACAATCTGCGAGATTTGTGCAAGACTGTAATCAATACTGTTAATTTCCAGATGAACAAGCCCGCCGGGCTCGGTTACATTTAACCATTGACAACAGGTTTTGAGCAATTCTTGAGCTCTCACACATCCTAGAAATTGCTCGTCGGCATCAACAACAGGAAGTAAACTTAAATTGCTTTCTTGAAACTGACGCAGAGCATTAAAAAGGTGTTGATCTTTGTGGATTCTCAACATCGAGAAAGACTTTTGCAAGTCTTCGATATGAAAGTTGTGAGGAGCGTTGAGCACCACATCTTCACTAATGAGTCCCAAGAGCCCTTCGGGGCCAATCACAGGCAACTCTACCACCTTGAAATCATCAAAGAAGTTTAGGGCAGTCGATACGTGATCCTTCATGTGTAGGGCCGGAATATCGCTTTCTATGAAATTACCTGTAATCATTAGATTATGCTTTATACACACAAACTTAGTATTTTTTCATTTACCCGCCAGACACTTTGTGTTATTCTTAGTTAAGTAGTGTGTAGTTAGCAGTGAAGAGTGAAGAGTTGTAAGTTTTGAGTTGACAGTTTGTAATTTTAATTTCATCTATAACATCGCGCCATTTTTCCTCTTCACTGTTCACCAATCACTATTCACTATTCCTTATCTTTGCCAAGAATTTAATCCAAGCCATGACACGATTAAGCGTAAACATCAATAAAGTAGCGACTTTGCGAAATGCCCGCGGAGCCAATACACCCAATTTAGTGCATATAGCACTCGACATTGAACGATTTGGAGGCGAGGGAATTACGGTTCATCCACGACCAGATGAGAGGCATATTCGCTATGCTGATGTCTATGATTTGAGCCCAGTTGTACAAACTGAATTCAATATTGAAGGCTATCCAAATCGCAAGTTTATCGACATGGTCTTGGAGGTGAAGCCAACTCAGGTAACTTTGGTTCCCGATCCTCCTGGAGCACTAACTTCAAATGCAGGATGGGACACGGTAAAACACCGCGACTTTTTACGCGAGGTGATTGCCGAGTTTAGAGCCGAAGGCATTCGAACTTCTGTTTTTGTGGCTACTGATATCGAACATATTGAAGGGGCTAATTTGATTGGCACCGACAGAATAGAGTTGTACACCGAGCCTTATGCCGATGGCTATGCTGAAGATAGAGAAAAGGCTATCGCTCCTTTTGTGGCGGCTGCCGAAAAAGCCGAGGAACTAGGAATTGGTCTAAATGCTGGTCACGATTTAAGTCTTGAGAATTTGAAATATTTCGCAGATCATATTCCAGCACTATTAGAAGTGTCTATCGGTCATGCCTTAATTTCTGATGCGCTTTACTACGGATTAGAAAATACGGTTCAAATGTATTTGAGATTGCTGAATGATTAAGACCTTACATTCAAAAGTATTTGGAGCCGGTAAGCCATTGGTTATTCTTCATGGCTTGTTTGGCACGCTCGATAACTGGCAAGCTTTAGCCAAAGAGTTCGGCGCTTTCTTTGAAACCCATATCCTCGATCAGCGAAATCACGGAAAGTCTTTTCATGCCGAGGGGCATTCTTATGAATTGATGTGTGCTGACTTAGCGCACTACCTCGACGAAAATGACTTGGAGAAAATTTATTTATTAGGACATTCCATGGGTGGTAAAACCGCCATGCTTTTTGCAACAAAATATCCTGAAAGAGTTGAGAAATTAGTGGTGGTGGACATCGGCCCTAAATATTATGCACCTCACCATCAGGAAATATTAGTAGCCTTGAATGCAGTTTCTAAGAGTAAAGTGCAGTCGCGAAAAGAGGCGGATATAATCCTTACCAAGCATTTTTCTGAAATGGGTGTCCGACAGTTTTTATTGAAGAATCTGTATTGGAAAAGTAAAGAAGAATTAGACTTCCGCTTTAATTTAAAAGTTTTGAGTCGAGAGATTCATCATATAGGCGAAGCCTTGCTGGAAGATGCTAGCTTTATGGAGCCTACCTTATTTATCGACGGGGCGAATTCTAATTATATCAAGTCCGAAGATACTGAGCTCATCGAACAACACTTTCCCGATGCCGAAATTGTGGAAATTGCCAATGCCGGACATTGGGTACATGCCGAAAACCCCAGTGACTTTTTTGATGAGGTGAGTAGGTTTTTGATTTACTAGTTAAGAGTTAATGGTGAACAGAATTTTGACACCTTAATGTAATGCTTAAATACAAGTCTACTTTATAGCTAGTACTAGATACTAGATACCAGCTACCAGATACTTTTTCTATATTTAAGGCTTTCAAATAAAACAGACATGGAACATACTGCCCTCTTTACAAACGATGCTTCGGTATTGGGAATACTATTAATGGTCTTGGCTTTTATCTTTTATACTTCCTCTTCTGAGAAGCCTTTTTGGAAGAAGTTTTACACTTATATCCCAGCACTTCTTTTGTGTTATTTCCTTCCGTCGATATTAAATTCTATGGGAGTTATTTCGGGTGAAGAATCTGGATTATACTTTATGGCTTCGCGGTATTTACTGCCAGCATCCTTGGTTTTATTAACCTTAAGTATCGACTTAAAAGGGATTGTCGCTCTTGGTCCTAAAGCCATTATTATGTTCTTGGCGGGTACTGTAGGGATTGTTGTCGGTGGACCTTTAACGATTATCATATTATCGTATATATCTCCTGATTTAGTAGGTGGAGTAGGGCCTGATGCTGTGTGGAGAGGTTTGGCAACTATTGCCGGATCGTGGATTGGTGGTGGAGCCAACCAAACGGCAATGAAAGAAATGTTTGGTAGTAGCGATGCTTTATTCTCGGCAATGATTACCGTGGATGTTATTGTGGCAAATATATGGATGGCCTTCTTGCTTTATGGTGCGGGTGTCTCAAGCAGGATAGATAAATGGTTTAAAGCCGATGCTTCTTCTATAGAAACGTTGAAAGAGAACTTAGCCGAGTTCCAAGCTAAGAATGCTCGTATTCCTAACCTAACCGACCTTATGGTGATTATCGCTATTGGTCTTGGTTTAACAGGGATTGCGCATATGGGTGCAGATGTTATTGCTCCCTGGGTTGCCGAAAATGCACCCACTCTGCAAAAGTTTAGCTTGACCTCTAAGTTCTTCTGGTTGATAGTAATTGCTACAACCGGAGGTTTAATCTTGTCGTTCACCAAACTAAAATCTTACGAAGGGGCAGGAGCCTCAAGAGTAGGATCTGTTTTCCTATATATCTTGGTGGCTACCATCGGGATGAAAATGGATGCTTTGGCAATATTTGATAATCCTGGATTATTCTTAATTGGTATTATCTGGATGTTGATTCACGTGACCATTTTATTGGGTGTTGGGAAACTTATTAAAGCTCCTTTCTTCTTTGTAGCTGTAGGTTCTCAAGCCAATATTGGTGGTGC
>Ga0207966_1002078_pt1 | contig 10518 bp, 3 predicted proteins | sample Knorr_S23_td_NAD_FD_185611 | JGI IMG/M metagenome (GOLD analysis project Ga0207966, IMG submission 185611) | Marine microbial communities from Southern Atlantic Ocean transect - Knorr_S23_td_NADW_ad_2500m_LV_B (SPAdes) (version 2) | ecosystem: Environmental > Aquatic > Marine > Oceanic | place... | reverse complement strand
TACTTACTAAAATAAATTTTTGATTTATTTTTTTCATATCAGAAATTAAGACTTATCCCAAATTGGTGAGTTTCTTCAAGGATGCCATAGTTTACATAGGCATAATCAACAGCAAACATGCTCCATTTAAGTCCACCACCTAAACTAATGCCTGCGGTATCATGGTAAAGGCGCGTCCCACCTCTAATAAATGCCATATTCTGCCAAGAGTACTCAAAGCCAACGCCTCCATAAACAGTATAGTCAATGGGGTTAATACCATCAAGGGTTACAATTAAATGATCATCACCTTCTTCATTTAATAAATCCTTCTCAACTCCCACACGGAATACAAGAGGCACAGAAAACTTCTGCGTAATCTTAGCTAACCTGCCACTGATATCTGTTGTATCTGGTACATTAACATCCAATCCTTCACCTGTAAATTGTACATCCGGTCCAAAATTACTGACAGACATCCCCAACTTTATCCCCATTACGCCAGTATTAAAATTGGAGCCTAAATCAAATACAAAGGATTGCATTTGAGTTGTATATATTTCTTCCCGAATATATTTGATGGATGCACCAATTCGAAGTCTATCGGTTAGCTGTTTACCATACATGATTCTAAGGGATAAATCCATTACATTAAAGTATTCATCAATTCCATCCGGTGACGGAGAAGTTGTTACTTCCATTTCACCTGAATCTAAATAAAATAAATGAAGAGCAAAATAATCAGTCGGGGTAAGCTTAGTACCATACCCAAGGGTATTATGTGTAATACCAGCTAAGTAGTTTGATTTAGAGTAATATACTTCTGATTTTTCTATAAATGCGATACTGGCAGGATTGTAATATGCTCCTGAAAGACCTCTGCCAGAGGCAACCTGTGAGCCACCCATTCCAATACCTCTTACACCACTATCTATTTTGAGCCAGTTGGCGGCACTGGTGCCCACCTTTGTAACCGCATCGGGAGGGTCAGGCGGATCCTGAGTGAAAGCTATATCAGAAAATATAATGCAAATAGTTAGAATAGAAGTAAATAGCATTACACTATATTTTTTATCATTATAAATATTCAACATCTAACGCACCACCGCAAACTTATCTATCTTCTTCTCACCTGTAGGAGTCTCAACTACATATATATACAAACCAGGGGCAATTTCTTGATTATTGTACGATCTTAAATCCCACCACGCATTGCCATCTTCTGAATGGTCGTGATGTAATTCTCTCACCTTTTCACCTGTAACGGTGAAAATAGTAATGGTGCATTTTTCGGGCAATCGGGTAAACCTGATTTTTTTCTTGTACTGTGTTTCATTGAAATTTGAATGCACAATGTACGGATTTGGCACTACCATTATTTTACTTAAATCTGCTTCTGGAGTGTATCCGGGTACGGCTTTTACAAAATTGGGGTCATGTATGGTTGTTCCTTTGGGAGATTCCAGAATTTTGAAGGCATTGATTTGTCCCCAACCTGCCGGGTCAGGCACAGAAACCACTGTCTGCATAAATGTTGTATCACCCTCTAAAGGGATATAACTAATAATTTCAGGTGGCACACCCCTATCATAGGCAACGACAGAATACACATATTCAACGCCATCCGTTACGGAATAATCTACGTATTTATATTTATAATTAATTACTTCTCCGGAAGTCTCATCTGTAATCACCAAAACGCTATCAGGATTTTCCGGATCAATAAAAATAGATCCCAAGCCAGTATCATATCCCAAATTTAACCACTGCGCCATGGGATCTATACCCTGCACATCGGCACCCCTCACCTCACCTCCAACACAAGAATTAGCGCTGTCCATCCCATAAATACAAAATGAGGAATCTGCTTCAGATGAAAGATCAAACTGGGCATATTTCCAAATACAATCATCAATATCGTCATTATCGGAATCTCGTTTAATAAATGAGGGATAATTCGAATAACCGCAACTGATTTTACTGCTGTATGAATCACAAACTGAAGCATGATCTAAATCCAGCGGATTATCTTTACAACCAATACTCAATGGCTGCCACCCCTGTGATACATCAGAAATAAAAATCTCATCTCCTGCAGCCCCCCACGTGTTGCCACCATCCAAACTTCTGTAAATTTTAAACCCTTCAAAATCAGAGTAACCTGTAATAACATCCTTCGAATTTATTGATATATCATCCCAGTATAATTCGACTTTATTATGCCCGGTAACCGCCATCACATTTGGCGTGACAGGAGGAGTATATCCCTGATAATGTGAATTATACATGATCTGGGCGAAATAGGCGTTTTGGAGTAAATCCTCTATATTCGCTCCAAAAATAATACTGAAGGAAAAGGATACCTCTTCACCCACTTTCAAGTCAAAAGGTCCTGTACTCATTTCAAGCACACAATCTAATCCCACAGGATCATCCAAAAAATCTTGAGTTTGCTTAAGCCCTTCGAGCGAATCAAAATGGGGATTCAACTCACTGTCTAAATCATTAGCTGGATCGGAAGTATGAAAATATCTATCTTTTTCTGATATTGTTAAATTTGTATTATCACCTGCCATAACTTGATATTGGATTAATTCTTTATTTTTAGCAGGGGTATCACTGGATTGCTCACCAGACAATACTCCAGGTCTGTCCCACCAGTCAAACCAATGCCAATCAGTCATTTTTAGTTTTTCCCCAGGATAAATGTCAATAAAACCATCTTGATTAAGATCCACATAACCTGTAGAATAGGGAGAATCGAGCAATTGAATCGCTACAATACCAAAATCTGGACCTACACTTTTATCCGTTTCCATACTATAGCCTTTTGCTGCATTTGATGAACCATCATAATCACCTATAACCGCCATACTAATACGAAGGGTATCCTCATTTACCACGGGGCAACCATCAGGATAAACATCTGTCGAAACTTTACAATCAATATATTGCATAAAGTCGTCATCATTTGTATGCACTCCAAAGCCACCATTGGCATCGGTAGAGAGCACATCTGCATCCATATAAAAACCAAGGTAGAGTTTTTGATAATCAAACCCTGTACCTCGATTAAGCTTAGTACCATCGGGCATCACCATTCCATCCTCACAAATAACCGCACCATTTTCATCTCGAACTTGAATAGCGAAACCATTTTTATCGTTTTCAAATGCACAGAAATCACCACTTTCATTCCGCACTTTTACCGTAACAAACATAACATCTTCCGCATAGGCAACTCCATAAGAGTGTGCTGCAGACATCACCTTTAATCCCATAGGATAACCAGCAGAAACATATTCATTATCCAGAACATTATTGCCCACATGTGCCCATCTATCATCAAATTCCATATACACATCCATTTCAGAAATAAACCTATTTTTTAACGGTTTCCAACACCCATCATCAGCGCGGGTTCCGTTGCAGTCGTAAATTCCAACGGTGGACCAAGTTTCAGGTGAATCGCCATAGTATTCGTCTGCCCACCATCCAGGCCAGAATGGTTCAAATTCACCTGTGTCAAAGCTATATTTTGAGGGCCAAGTTCCCGGATACGCACTATGTGCAAGCAAAGAATTAGGGTCATTGGGGTCTGTATAATCCGTTTCTCCGAAAAGTTCCCCAGCTGTATTATCTAAATTATGCGAATTATACCGAGCCTTACTTGTAGCCTGCCAATCTGTTTTAATACCACCATCTCTCTTAAACCATGATTCAGCAAATGTAGCACCAAAATAGACATATTCATCATCATCTGTCCATTCTTCCAAATCTACACCATAGCTGTATTGGTCAAAATAAAAACCACCCGAACCCTCTGATCTAGACTCAAATGCAGGTCTAATTGCCCATGGATAGGCAAACCCAATTAGTGAACCAACAGAATTAGGATTTAAACTGGGGTTGTCAAAAAATAGATATACGAGTTCTGATCCATAGTCAATCACCCACTGAGCCTCTCCTTCTGTATCTAGCATTGAAATGTCTTCTTTTTGCACAGCAATGTCACCGCGGTCATCTTTCGTATTATACACAACTGTTTTAAAATTTCCTTCTTCAGTCAATGGGTCATCAACATCCTCTACCCAGGCATTATAAGCGTCATTTGACTTCCAAATTAAAATAGTTACTCCATTAATGCTTATGTATTCAGAAGTCCATGAGTCATATCCAGGTTTAGACCATTCAGATGAATAAGTATGCCCTGGAACACCAGCAATAAATCCAATATGAGGTAAATATCCATATTGTCTCCAAAGTCCTGAAGGATGATGATCCCAAGTTATAAAATTCCCATTATTAGAAACAGCATTTTTAACTTCTCCTTTGAGCAGAAAACCAATTGCCCTATCATATTGCGGATTATTCGGATACCCATAATCCCCAATTCTACCTAAGCCCTCTTTTACTTCATAATCACTGCCATATTTATTGAAATAAGTTTCACCAACAGGTTCTGCTGAAAAGGCATTATTCAATATAATGAAACATATAAGTAATGGAAATTTCATTTTATTTATTTATAATCAATTCGGAAAAATACATTTATTTGTCTTGGCAAACCATAATGCCATGGGGTATCATAAAATGAATTTGATCTTGTCCCTCCATCTTCCGGCAATTTCACCTCTTTCATATAATATTCACTTCGCGTATCAGGATCACCAGTTTCTTCAAATAAGTCAATCACATTTGGAATATCAAAAAGGTTAAATATATTTAATCCTAGAGATAATTTCATATCCTTCATCTCTATATATTTTGAAAATGATATATCAATTTGCTTAAAAGCCGGTGACCGCTTAGAATTTTTATTTAATTCATCAGGGACAGGTTCACCATCACCCTTTTCATAAGTGCCTGTGTATGGGAAGCCTGATTGATAAAATCCTACCAATGACGCATTTATTCCGAAGGGCAATTTAGAGCTGTATAATTGTACAGTTAAATCATGTGGGCGATCAAATGGCATGGTAAATTCTTGCAGAGGTGCATCAACTACTTGATTACCGAAGGCAGCTTTATCATATTCGCCATTCGCTTTTGCTTCTGAAAATGTATATTGAATGGTAGTATTTACCAACAGTCCTCTGTTTTCAAGAGATAAATCAATTCCTTTCGCCACGCCATAATCTCCATTTGCTTGAACCTGATAATCTCCTATACTACTACGATATGTTTTTGCCGTTGATAGTTGATCCATGTCCTTCACCCAGCCTGCTACAGAATAAGCCCAATTTCGCCCAACCTGGACATTAAAGCCAAATTCATAGGATTGTGTTCTAGCGGCTACCATAGTTGCATTCCCGATATATCCTTCACTATCCACAATTATTGCCTCTGGATCTTCCTGACGACTTGTATTTAGATAGATATTTTCATATACTGGAGTTTGATAGTATAATCCATAATTGAAAATAAATGTTGCTCCATCAGTTAGGATATGACTAATTCCAAATCTTGGACTTATTTTATACAGCCAATCTGAATATTCAAAAAATACCTGAGAACCATGTGTTCCAAAATCATCTGTGGTTTTTTCGTTCCAAGTATCTCCATTTTCAGACCAACTACCCCAAACCCCATCGCTTTCTCCATCATCAATTTGATGAACACCCTCTAAATCTTGTGAATCAGGGTTATTGTGAGATGCACATAATAAATCCTTTCCACAATCTTCCCAAAACCAGGGTTTAGTAGGTGAATATTCACCATTGGGTTTTGACCAAATTTTCGTATTATAATTCACTGCATCCACACGCATACCGGCATCAACTACCATCCAAGGGAGTTCATAAAATGTCTGAAAATAACCAGCTAATTCCACTGGCTCAACAAAGTCATCCCATTTATCATTGCCGTTAAAATCATCAAATGATTCACCTAAATCCCACTGCCCATTCCCTTCGCCTTTATCCGGCTCACCATTTTCAGAATACTGCCATTGAAGTCCATCCACACCAAAATCATCCCACTGTTCAGCAAATCGCTGCCTGAATGCTGCCACACCATCCCATGGATTTTCTACTTCATAAAAGTTAAGTTTATGAGATTTTAAATCAATTCCAATCCGTGCTCGAATTTTATCATTCAATTGAGATGTTATATCAAATCTGAACTCATCTGTAACTGCCTGGGATGTACTGAAAAATCTATCGTGGCCACCAAAAGCTCTACCCTCATTCCAATCACTTGTAATTCCGAAACCAAAAAAATCACCATAATACAATGAGTCTACAAAAAAGCTTGGACGGAATGCATCCACATACGGATCTTGATAAAAACTAACTGCTTCGGATTCAATATCCCAGAAATACTCATTATCTACATACATTTCTGGGGTGAGCCAATAACTTCCATCTCTATGTTTACTAGCACTTACCAGTGCAGGGCCTGTCCATTCACCGTTTTCATCAATATCATTTTCTAGATTGAAAATATCTATATCCTCATTGAAAATTCCATCATTATCTACATCGATGAATGACTCAGCCACATCCCAGTTATAGTTTCCGGGTTTGGCACCTACATACCAACCACTGCTCCATTCTTGAGGCCCATCACCATCTTTTCTAGTATAGAATATAGTGTCGCCTACAACTTCAAATGGAACAACATACGGGTTATTAATATCTGAGAGTTCCTTATTCCCCTCTCCATTAGTTCGCCCACCAGCACCATGTTTCCATTCAAACCAATCAGGCAAACCATCATCATCGCTATCCTGCCACCTCACTCCTGTAAAAGCATTTTGAATAAAATGAGAGTACCGGAAAGAATAAAAGGTTCGCGCAGTTAACGAGTGATTCATTTCAAAGGCAAAACGCTCCGTATCTCTAAAAATCTCATTTTGCCCTTCATCCCAATATAGAAATCTTGATGAAAATATTTTTCTATGAGCCGCGACAGACCAATATGAAAGACTAAACCGAAGTTTAACTATTGGTTTATATGTTAATTTTCCAAATATATCGTAGGTTTTATCAAATCCAAATCCGCGAAAGCCCACTTCATCATCCCAGGGTTGCACCATATTTTTTTTGTTAATTTCATTACCGGGGTCACCATGTATGTATGCTGTAGAATCAAATTGGAGAACTTTATAATTTTCATAGGATGTATATTGACCTGACACCCAATACTTGAGTTTATTCAATAATGGTACGGAACCACCAATTCCAAGACTGTAATCATTATATCCTCTAAGTTCATCATAATGGCTACCCATGGCAGCACCCAGCATACTTGTTGAATATTTAAATTTATAAGAAAACTCATTCCCCCCCGAAGCAGTGTGTATATTTGACACAGCCGACATGGCATCACCATATTCTGCATTGAAACCGCCTGGTTGCCAGTCAAATTGCTGTATGGCAAATAAATTTAAACGAGTGCCGTTACCAATTCCACCGTAAATTGGATTACGAATATACATTCCATCAATTAAATAGGCTATCTCACCTGATCGCCCTCCGCGAACATGGACTTCTTCCAATCCTTTTTCTTCATGGTCGGGGATTCCCCCTCGCATACCACCTTCAACCTTAACAACCCCTGACTGCAGGGAGTAGAGTTCTGATACATCCCTGATAGGTAATGCTTCGATAGCTTCCTTTCCCATTGTTACTTTCTTGGAGGTCGCCCCTTTTTCTACTAATGCCTTTTCAGCACTTACTCTAATCAAATCACCTTTAATCGCTTCAACATCTAAGGCAAAATTCATCCATTGGGTGGCATCCATAATTACATCCACTGAAACCACTTGGGTTCCATAACTCAACATAGAAGCAGTTACATCAAAAGTTCCCACTGGAACATTTATCAGAATATAATTACCATCCATATCTGCTACTGCCCCAACACCTAATTCCCCAATATAAACCTGAGCGCCAATCAATGGTTCACCTTCAACATTCCTTACAGCCCCACGAATCGTACCTTCTGTCCCTGACCACAAAGACGATGATACTAAAATCACAAATATAATAGATGACAAATAACTACTCTTCATTTTGCATCCTCAATCTGTGCAATCCAAAAGTTGGAGAGGGAATGTAAGGGTCATAATTAAATCTATCTATATTTTCAAATTGCTTGGTAGTAATTCGTTTTGACGGCTTAAAAATGTTCCTCAGGAGGCTTGAACCGGAGTTTGAGGTTTTCAGCGATACTAATTCTAATCGAGACATGACACGCCAGTCAGAACCATATTCTTCCCAAAAAGGCTCGCTCCACCTAATTTCCAACTGATCCTTCACAATACCGAGTGGTTTTTCAGCGGCAATATCTCTCCCTACCCAGATCGTATTCCGATGACCAAACTCAACACCACTACCAATCATTGTCATTGTTTTTGTTCTTATTATTTTAAATGTATTGGTCAATACCGTATCAACTGGAGGGCAGTTATAGGGAGGATAAACCATGGCACTCACATCTGAAGTATCCGGATCTTCAGCTATACAGCGAACTTGACCAAAACTCACCGTATCAGTTTCTTGTTTAAATGGTACAATTACATTAGAGTCAAACTCTACCTCATACTGATTTTGTATGCGATATTGAGCAACGGGAGTAACGAGGGTTGTATCATGATAGTAAAATTCACCATCCCTCAACAATCCATTTACGGAATAAATATATTTTTCCTCTTCTGCCAAAACCTTTTCCCAAAATCCAAATATTAGCCCTTCCCACGTGTAATAATACCCGTAGTAGTTGAAAAATTCAGGGTGTACTAATTTATTAACCGTCCCATCATCTACAATTTTGAAAAGGTGATAATCATACGCCCTAACAACTTCACTATTATACTCTTGATACCATTGCGTTTTTGCTACGCTATAATCAGCCGCAACACCAGGGAGAAGAGGTTCTACAATTTTATTGGTATAAATGGTAATTTTACTTTCTATATCCTGATAAGAGCCCCCGTGAGACTCAACAATATCAGTCTCTTTAAGAATATTTGTATAAGTAATGTAGGTTGGATTATCAAATGTACCGTAATACATAGTGATTGAATCACCATATGATAAACTCGTAATAGGGGTAGGATCACCAGGATCTGTATAGTCCACGGTATAGGTTTCTAATTTTTCACTCAAAGTATAAAGTAAAGTATTTTCACCGACTATAATATAATTTTCATCGTCATCCCATATATCATTACCCTCATCTCCAATTTCATCGTCATCCCACTTGCCATTACAGTTTCTATCTTCAAAGGGCTCATCTAAATCATATTCACCATTACTATCATTATCGGAATAATATTCTGCGGGTTCATTAGAGACTCCATTTCCCAAATCAAGAAAATATTCACCAGTCCCGGTAAGAATATCAAAATTATATTGACCATTCTTTTCCATTTCTTCATAGCTATCCCATATATCATTCGATTCTGTATCGTTGGGATCTTCTGAGTCGTAATCTGCATCTCCCGGACATTTGCCATCCCATCCACAATCTCGCCAGTTATCCCCATTTGGGTCAATATTATTATCAACCACCCAATCGGCATTTAATTCAACTACACTACCAATAATCCAGTTTCCAATGCAATTACAGGGAACCTCATCAAATACGCTTCCATATCCCGGGTCACCAGGCTCATCTGTATCTACAACTTCACATTTACCATCTCCCGTTTCCAAACTATCAGGGCACCAATCCGCACCAAAATCAAAATATTCCTCTGCAAAATCCCTCTGAAGATTTTGATTACAATCACCATTAATTCGGTACATGGGCGCATCGTCTATAAGCAATACTTGACTGTACCTGAAAGTATCTGCTAATACATGAGGATAATCTTCACTTTTGTTGATAATATCAAAGCGTTCCCATTCCGTTCGATCTACGAACATTAAATCCGAAACTGAAATACGGCTGGTATCAATAATGGCTATATAAATCAATGAATCAAAGTAATCGTCTGTATTTGTAACGGTTGAGGACAAAGTCTGGGTGATTGTATCTGTTACCACTCTATATCTTTCCAAATCATTATCCCAAACCAGAGAGCTAATATCAGTCCAATCTGTTGTAAAAGTAGTGTCTTTTACTGCAGGCAAGTCGGGGAAAATAGCTTTACTTTTAACTATATCCTCCTCAATAGCCCCCGTTCCGGTGGCCGATAATTGATAGTCAAAATCTACTTCAACAGTACTTGGGCAATCACCAGCATATTTTACCAGTAATTCATTACACCAATTTTGATTTGCTGTATTTGTCTCATCCAAAGGAAACATGGCAAACATGGCTGAGTTCGCTTGAATGTCCTCTGGGGTTAAACTTAATAAATAACTTACTGTATCTGCTGTATTTCCATTTTCAACCTCAGCAATATAGTATGGGAATGTCTGGAAATTTAAAGTATCTTGGTATGGGTCAAGTTGGTCGATTAAATTTGCCCCTCGGGTCAAATATGAATTATAGTAGAGATACCGAGCCTCTATTTTTTCATCAAAATCAAAAAAATAGTCATGGACATACCCCGTTTCATTCCCAAGATTAGGATTATTCAGTGTA
>Ga0207966_1002077_pt1 | contig 10519 bp, 11 predicted proteins | sample Knorr_S23_td_NAD_FD_185611 | JGI IMG/M metagenome (GOLD analysis project Ga0207966, IMG submission 185611) | Marine microbial communities from Southern Atlantic Ocean transect - Knorr_S23_td_NADW_ad_2500m_LV_B (SPAdes) (version 2) | ecosystem: Environmental > Aquatic > Marine > Oceanic | place... | reverse complement strand
GATGGCGTCATCGCAAAGGGAGCGCTCCCTCGGCCACTTCAGTGGTGGGAGTGGTTACCGATCCTGTCCGCTGTCGGTGCCGCGAAAACCAGACGCGTTCCATTTCCGAACCTCTGGATCCGATACCCGATCGTCGAACTGACCACCGCTGCCCTGTTCGCCCTCAGCTGGTACCGGCTGTCACAATTGAACTTGCCGATCTGGCTGATACTCATTTCCCTTGCATTTATTGCCACCCTGATCGCCCTGGCGTTCATAGACTTTGAGACGACATATCTACCAGATGCTCTCGTACTACCGTTGCTGACAGTGGCGATAGTCGTCTCGTTCCTGGTACCAGATCGAGAGTGGTGGCAGGGCCTGGCGGGTGCGCGGCTGGATATGCAGGGTTCTACCCGTTTGCCTGGATCGGCGATCGCCTGAACAGACCGGTCATGGGCTGGGGTGACGTAAAGCTGGCAGCCGCACTGGGCGCAATACTCGGACTAGCACCACTGGGACTCGGTCTTTACATCGGCGTCATAATCGGTGGGGCAGTGGCCATCGTTGTTTACGCGGCCCGATTGATCGGGTTCAATCGCATATTGATCCCTTACGGTCCGTACCTCGTGGCAAGCGGCATAATATCGATGCTGTATTTTCGTTCGATAGCCGACTGGATTTCCGGCCAACTCTGATAGGTTTTTCGGCCATGACCCTGATCGATGTAATTCAGGTGGGGGTGCTCTCAACGAACTGTTACGTAGTTCGTTCTGAAAACTCGCTGCGCTGTGTCCTGGTCGATCCCGGAGGAGAAGCGAACAGTATTTTCGACTTCCTCGATCGGCGCAAACTTGAGCCCGAGCTAATAATTTCCACGCACGCCCACGCTGACCACACAGGGGCGGTCGCGCCACTGATTTCACGATTTAGTACCTGCAAATTTGCAATGGGTGCTGCCGACGTTAATGCGGCATCTGAGCAGAAATTCTGGCTAAAGAACATGCTGGGCGACTTTCAGAACCCCCCTGCGCCAGACAAGCATCTCAAGGGAGGTGAAATCCTGACCTGCGATGGCCTCGACATCAACGTCCTCGCAACACCGGGGCACACATCGGGAAGCATTTCTCTGCACGTGGGGAGCTATGTGCTTACCGGGGATACCCTGTTTCGAGAATCGATCGGCCGCTTCGACCTCTCTGATGGCGACCAGGAGTTAGAAATTGCGAGTATTCGAACGGTTCTGTTCGCCCTCGACGATGACACAGTAGTGCTGCCGGGTCACGGACCCACCACCACTATCGGACACGAGCGAACGTCAAATCCGTTTGTATAGCGACGCTGACCGGGTGCTGCCCAAAGTAAATCCGCTGCTTCATGGACACCTACGAAGTCACCCGTGGCTGATCCTCGTATCACCCGGTGAACGCCGGACCGTCCGGCGCAGCCGCGAGCTTAATCGGCGTGTCACCGGAATCCGGTGCTCGGTACCAAGTCACAAGAGTGTCGACCTATGGACCTTTCACCAACAGATGCACTGATCATCGTTGATATGCAGAACGATTACTGCAGCGACGGGAGTGTCCCGGTGGCCGGAGCAGCTGCACTGGTGAAAACCCTCTCCGACCTGTCGCGCCGCGTAATATCTCGTGGCGGGAGAGTGCTGGTGACCCAGGACTGGCACACCGATAAGCATCTTTCGTTCTCAGAAAATGGCGGGACCTGGCCGCAGCACTTTGTGCAGGGCAGAAGGGGGCCGAACTCCACTCTGAACTGAACTTGCCGGTCGGTTCATTGGTGATAAGAAAGGGCGCCGATCGCAGGATAGAGGCGCGGTCGGCCTTTACCGAATCGAAGCTCTTAGAAACCCTGCAGCGATTTTCGGTCGAGCGCGTCTATATTTGCGGTGTTCCGACCGAGCTGACCGTACTCGAAACTGCACTCGAGGCCAACTCGCCGGGTTTCACCACGTTTGCGGTTGAGGATGGAATAGCCGCACTTACACAGGATGCCGCAGAAGTTGCCGGGGCCATAGAAAAAATGAAAGACGCCGGGATCGAGTTGATAAGCAGAGACGAACTGGCAGGGTAAGCCCGATCACTGCCATCTAAATATTTTCTGACTATACAGCGAAAAGCACGATCCACAGGAAAGACGCATTTGGCTGACACCAGAAAAAAAGAACGCCCGGGCCAAGCAGGCCCGGGCGTTCTCAACTAACCCTCTGATTTCGGATTCTGGCTCAGATGAACAGGGGACCGAAGATCAGTGAAACGATGGCCATCAACTTCAGCAGAATGTTGATCGCCGGACCGGAAGTGTCCTTGAAAGGATCTCCAACCGTGTCGCCGGTCACCGCGGCGGCGTGAGTATCTGAACCCTTCCCACCGAAGTTTCCAAGTTCCACATACTTTTTGGCGTTGTCCCAGGCGCCACCCGCATTTGCCATGAAGATCGCCAGAAGGAAGCCAGAGACGATCGAACCGGCCAGCATGCCCCCAAGGGCCTCGGCTCCCATCAACGCTCCAATTGCGATCGGTGCAACGATCGCGATCAGCCCCGGAACGATCATCGCCTTGAGTGCACCCTGAGTGCTGATAGCCACTGCACGGGCCGCATCGGGTTTAACACCCGGCAGGCCCTCGCGAAGGCCAGGGATTTCCCTGAACTGGCGTCTGACCTCCTCGATCATCTCGCCAGCCGCGGTGCCGACGGCCTGCATTGTCAGGCCCGAGAAAAGGAATGGCAAAAGACCGCCGATGATCGTTCCGATGAGAACCTTTGGCTCCAGCAGGTCCAATGTAGTGACGCCTGTGACCAGCGTGTAGGCTACCAGGAGGGCGAGGGCCGTCAGCACAGCCGATCCAATGGCAAACCCCTTGCCGGTGGCCGCCGTGGTGTTTCCAAGGGCGTCCAGGGCGTCGGTGCGCTTTCGCACCTCGGGGTCGAGGTGCGCCTGCTCGGCAATGCCGCCCGCGTTGTCGGCCACCGGGCCGAATGCGTCAGTTGCCAGGGTGATGCCGAGTGTCGAGAGCATGCCAACGGCAGCGAGTCCGATGCCGTACAGGCCGGCGAGCTCGTTTGCGACGAAGATGCCAGCCGCAATTGCCAGCGCCGGAATGACCGTGCTGTAGAGGCCAATCGACAAGCCGGCGATAATCGTTGATGGGTGGCCCGTCTGCGCCTGCTGCGCTATCCACTTCACCGGGTTGAACTCGAATTTGCCTATCTTGAGCCCCTCGTACGATGTGAACCACTCGGTCGACGTCCCGATCACCTGCCCGACGACGATGCCGGTGACTACGACCCAGAAGAGTTTGAATTCGAGGCCTGGAGAAGAGTTGATGTAGATGGCCGTGCCGACAAGCGAGAGCGCACCGGCGCTAAAAATCCCGTACCGCAACGACCACAGCAGCTTGCCCATATCGGCCTTGTCGCCAGTTCGTACAAGAAACAATCCCAGTATCGAAGCGATGATTCCGATGCCAGCGATAACCAGCGGCAGCACAGCCCTTGGCTCATCCAACGAGTACGAACTGCCCGCACTCAATGCGAGGAATGCCAGTGAAATCGTGGCGATGATCGAACCGACGTACGACTCGAACAGGTCTGCGCCCATTCCGGCAACATCCCCCACGTTATCTCCCACGTTGTCGGCAATCACGGCCGGATTGCGGGGATCGTCTTCTTCAAGACCGGCCTCGACCTTACCCACGAGGTCGGCGCCAACGTCAGCGGCCTTCGTGTAGATGCCGCCTCCGACACGGGCGAACAGGGCGATGGACGATGCGCCGAACCCGAATCCGGCAATTACGTTCGGGTTTTCGAATATCAGCCACAGTGCTGAAACCCCGATGATGCCGATTCCCACGACGGTCAGCCCCATTACCGCACCGGTGCTGAACGCCACTTGCAGGGCCTTGTTCAAGCCGTGCTGGGCGGCTGTGGCAGTGCGCGTGTTGCCTCGAACGGCAATGCTCATGCCTATAAAGCCGGCCAGGCCCGAACCTACGGCCCCGGCAAGATATGCAAGGGCCGTCCACGGGCCATCCGACTCGATCGCTCCGCCCGCACCGAGCCTCTCTATGGTCGCGTTGCCGAGAATGTTGTAGTCGATGAAGACCGCAAGGATCGCGAACATGATCACCACGAACACCGCAAGGATCGAGTATTCCTTGCGCAGGAACGCCGCGGAACCTTCCTGGATGAGGGCGCCGATCTCCCGGACCGCTTCGTTGCCCGACGGCTGCCGCATGACTCGCCACACAAGTAGGGCCGCCGCGACAAGGCCAACGGCCCCGGCTGCGATTGCAAGCAGGATCGAATCCATCTATATATCTCCGCGAAAGAACCTTCCACGCTCGAACGCCCTGGATAACCTGGGTGTCACGGGAAGGTCCGGTATTAGAGGTTGGAACACCAGTTCACTGATCAATTCCGAAAATCGAAGCCAATGCAGCACCGTCCAACTTCTGGTTGACCTGAGAACGCTAGCATTGGGCTAAAGGCCAGTCAACGAATCGAAGGGTCGATTACGATAATCGAACCCATGTTCACTAATGCGCTGAGTCGGCTCGAGTGTGCTCAGATTATTTACCTGGCATTTTGAAAATCGACTCCGCCCACGAAGCGTATCGCTGCGGTCGCACGGGTTCCCCCATTACCCACCAGCGCCTTATTACGGGAACCATATCTAGTGATATGCGCCCTCAAACAGATCGACAAGTTCAGCCGTGGCCGCACCGATATCGTCAGCCAATGTGATGGCTGTGGCGACGCAAATCGAGTCAGCTCCCGCCGCTACAACCGATTCCAGATTCGAAGCGTTGATACCGCCGATCGCGACGATATGGGTCGCGCAGGATTCGCTCACAGACCGCAGCGTTTCAAGTCCGGCAGGACGTGTATCCGCCTTGGTACTTGTCGAAAATATCGCTCCGACCGCAAGGTAATCCGCGCCACTCCGCTCCGATTCCCGGGCTTCGCTCAGCAAGGCGTTAGAGGTCCCTATCACCTGCCGGTCGTCGAGCACAATTCGGCAGTCTTCCACCCGAAGATCGCCCTGCCCCACATGCAAGCCGTCGGCACCGATAATGCGCGCAATATCGGCGTGGTCGTTGACGATAAAAAGCCTGCCCGATGCATGTGCCAGCTTCTGGATTTGGACAGCGCGTTCGGCAATCCGCCTCTTTTGCGACAACTTGTCCCGCAACTGAACCACCGAAGCGCCCGCCTCAAACGCGGCCCTGACCACGTCGACAACATCCCGCCCGTTTGTGTATTCGGGGTCAACTATTACGTAGATACCCCTCATGCCGGCGACCGTTTGTGTGCGCGATGTTCCTGGTGAACTCAATAAACTTCTCTTTTGTAATTTCCGGGTATTTTGAGCCCCGGAGTCCAGACGACTCGAGTGTACTGAAAAACCCCCGGGCTAAATCGCCAGTCTATGAGGGACGCTGAGGCTCCATACCGGCCTGTTGGACCAACACGGAATCTGCCCTGAATTCTACCGTGGATAACGGCGATTAAATCCCGTGCTACAGCGCTTCTTGTAAGCTTCACCGACTTTACTGACGCCACACCGGAACCCGGCGGCTTGCCGCCGTGTAAAAAGGGCGAATGCGAATGACTGTGTCATGGCCAGCCCAGGACGATCTGCTGAAATGGATGAGCTCCGATTTGCGCAACTGGGGGCGCTGGGGAGACGACGATCAAAGAGGAACTCTGAACCATCTCTCTCCGGAAAAAACTATGCAGGCAGTGAGCCTGGTTTCTGAAGGCGTGACCGTAAGCTGCGCGCGGCCGGTAGATTTCAAAGCGTCCATCGACGTGCCCCGGCCCCCGCAACATTTCATGGTCTCGGCCGGCGACTCTTTCCGCCGCGGTGAGTCGCAGGACCGCCAGGTTGCCATGGACTATTTCGGCATGATCTTCCACGGCCACACTGTGACCCATATTGACAGCCTCGCTCATTTTTTCTGGGACGGCCAGACATACAACGGGCGTCCTTCAAGTGTCGTGTCTACCGCTGAAGGCGCGACGGAGTTCGACGTGATGGCCGGCTCCGGCGGGATAGTAACGAAAGGGGTGTTGGTCGACGCTCCGCTCCTCCGGGGAGTCGATTTTGTTGAGCGGGGTGACGGCGTTGGCCTTGCCGATATCGAGGCTGCGGAGCGAGATCACGGCGTCAGGGTCGAAAAAGGCGACGTGCTACTGCTACGCACGGGCCAGCTAGGCCGTCGCGAAATAGTTGGGCCGGTCGACGTCTGGGTAGACGGCTCTGCGGGGCCCTCACCGGAGATCCTACCCCTGCTGCATGAACGAGAGGTCGCAGTGATGGGCTCGGATACCGGAAACGATGTCGACCCGAATCCCTACGAGCGGTTTACCAATCCGGTGCACCAGGTCGGGATTGTTTCCATGGGATTATGGATCCTCGATAACGCCTGGCTCGACGATCTCGCCGAGGCCTGCGAACAGCGTGGGAGATGGGAATTCATGATCTCCATCCTGCCGCTGAAATTGCCCACGGTCACGGGGTCTCCGGTCAACCCGATAGTGATCTTCTAAACCCGCGAATCGATCCGCCAGTCCGAGTTCTGGAGGTCGTTCTTGGCCAGGTAACTCTGGGCCACCGCCTGCAGTCGGAGAGACTTTTGAACTGAAATCTGCTCGACTCCAGAACCGAACACCCGGTTCGTCCGAGTTTTCACTTCAAAGAAGACAAGCCAGGCACCTGCGCGGGCCACGATGTCGATCTCTCCCTCACGGGTACGGTAGTTGGTCCCCACGATCTCGTAGCCAAGTTGGTTGGTCACATGCGATCGCGCGGCAGACTCGCCAGCCCTGCCAGTACCCGGAGGAAGGTTCAAATTTCCGCTTGAAGATCCCAAAACAACCTGATTTCCTCGCTCGCACTCCAACTGGGGATCGATGGACAGGCCCGGCAACCGGTTACCCACCCAGAACGTCCCTGACCGGCTTGAAGCTGCGTCTGTGGATGGGCGAAACTCCGAGCTCCTTCAGTGCAGCCATGTGCATCGTCGTTCCGTAGCCCTTGTGCTCGGCGAACCCGTAGCCGGGATACTCCGACTCAAAAATGGTTGCCATCAGACGGTCCCTCGTCACCTTGGCAATAATTGAAGCGGCCGCCACGCTCTGGCTGCGAGAGTCCGCCTTCACAATCGAAGTCTGCGGGACCGGGACCGAATACAGTTCTACGGCATCTATCAGCAAGTGTTCCGGCTGGGGATCGAGCTCCGTTATAGCTCTCGACATCGCGAGCCTCGTCGCCGCAATAATTCCGATCGAATCTATCTCATCGGCCGTGCACGCGCCGACCCCGTACCCGATACACCAGCCAATCAGCCAGTCGAATGACTGCTGCCGTTGCGCCGCAGAAAGCACCTTGCTGTCGTTAACAATTCGGCTGTATTCAACCGGAACCGGCCCCGGAAGAATAGCTGCGGCCGCTACAACCGGTCCGGCCAGCGTGCCGCGGCCAACTTCATCCACCCCGGCAATCAGTAGCTGAGAACCGTTTGCAATCTCGTTTTCGATAGAAAAATCAGGGACCAGTCGGACAGTCTTCGGCAAAGGGAATTCCACAAACGGCTGACAGTTATCAGGCTAAGGCATGCGTCGACGGAGTCCCATCGACTGCATCCGCTCGCAGGCAAAGCCACAGGCGGATGGAGCCAGAAGCATACCGTCACCGTGGGAAAATTTAAGCCACTGTGTCCCAGGGCCGACCAGCCAGCTTACCGGGCGGGCGAAACTACGACCCGGCCATCAGGTGCCAGAATGCCTGCCGGCACTTCATTTACGAGAGAGCCAGTCGCAGGCTTGACAGCGCGCTCCGGAAGTGAATACTCGATCAGCCCACCACCAATCACGATCTCTCCGTCGTAGAAAACAACGGCCTGTCCGGGGGTAATCGCGCGGGCCGGATCATCGAACTCGATTTCAGCCCCGTTATTCGGTAGGGCACGGACGCGAGCCGGAGCGTTGCCACCGTTATACCTGATGCGGGCACCTACGTTGACCCAACTGATCGGAGGTATTCCCGACAACCAGTTAACGCCCGAAGCGTAAAGGCGGGTCTTCATCAACTTTTCGGCCGGTCCAACGGTGATTCGCCCGGATTCTGAATTAATGTCGGTCACATACAGCGGTCGAGTCGTGTTGTTGACGACCGGCAGTCGCTTTCGCTGACCGATCGTGAAGCCGTGAATTCCGTCGTGCTCGCCGACGATAATCCCATCTGAATCGACGATCTCGCCAGGCAGCTTTCGCTTCAGGCGCGGCTCGATAAAGCGGCTGTAGTCGCCATCGGGAATAAAGCAAATATCCTGCGAATCGGGCTTGTCGGCTATCGAAAGATCGAGGTCCCTGGCTATAGTCCTGATCTCGTTCTTCGAGTAATCACCAATCGGGAAAGACAAATTCGCGAGCTGCTCCTGCGAAAGTGTGTAGAGAACGTAAGACTGGTCTTTAAGACCATCTATCCCCGCAAGCAGCCTGTACCTGCCGTCGACCTGTCGGATCCTGGCATAGTGGCCGGTCGCGACCACATCGGCGTCCATCAACTCGGCGCGCCGCACGAGGAACTCGAACTTGAGACGGTCGTTACAGGCAAGGCACGGGTGCGGCGTTCGACCACGCTCGTACTCGCCGACGAAATAATCGACCACGTGCTTCTGAAATTCCTCTTCAAAATTGAGGAAGTAATGCCTGGCACCGATCTTTCGACACACACTGCGGGCATCTTCGACATCCTCGACCGAGCAACACGACTTGTTCAGTCGGGCCACCTTGTCGTTGGGCGCGTTGAAGAGACGCATCGTGACGCCCACGACGTCGTAGCCCTCGCGGGCCAGCAATGCGGCGGCGACGGAGGAATCAACCCCGCCGCTCATTGCGACCACGGCTCGGCCCCTCTTTTTCTGAACTTCCACCATCATTTCAGAATACCACCGGACCACTGCAACGCCCGAGAGCGCCAAGAAATACGGCGATGATTAATTGTCGGATTCGGCAGTTCGATTCCGATGTTGATGTCTATAATTCTTGCTGATGAACGACAACCCCAAAAAACCGGTCGATGGAACCCCGACCACCGAATCGACGGACGAAGTCGCCGGGCCAACAGCCTCGAACGAGGATCTCGCGCGTGCTGCTGTCGATGAAACCTCCGAACACCTCGGGTCGGATATCGTATTGCTCGATACTCGGGGCATCAGCAGCTTTGCTGATTTTTTTGTGATTGTCAGCGGCGAAACCGACCGGCACATCGAATCGATGGCCGACGACATCAGCCGCCGGGTGCGGGCGATGGGCGTTCACATAACCCATCGTGAGGGGTCGGGCAGGGGAGGGTGGGTCCTCCTCGACTTTACGGGCTTCGTTGTTCACCTGTTCACAAGGGAACAGCGCGTACGTTACGGCCTGGAGCAACTCTGGTCACGGGCCACGGAAATCGTCCGAGTCCAGTAACTACCCTGCTCCGATGACACGACGCGATTCCATTTACTTTGCGTTCAGAGAGTGGGGAGAGTTGATCTTGGCCAGAACCGATTTCCCGACCGAAGTGGAGGGACCTGGGGTCGCGGTCCCAACTCGATCTTGTCGACAGAGCCTGATTACTCCACGACCCAGGGCTGAATTGCGCGATCGTACTCAACCAGTTCCGAATCGTCGAAGAACAGGGCAACTTCCCGGGCTGCGTCTTCCGCGTTGGCTGATCCGTGAATCAGGTTACGTCCCATGTCGACACCGAGGTCGCCCCGAATCGTTCCGGGTGCGGCATCGACCGGGTTGGTCACCCCCATGATCTTTCGAGTTGTCGAGATGGCACTCGGACCCTTAAGTGCGAGGGCGACTACCGGAGAAGACGTGATGAAACTCACAAGACCCGAATAAAAAGGCTTTTCCGAGTGCTCCGCGTAGTGTCGGCCAGCCAGGTCTTCGGAGATCAGCATCAGTTTCATCCCGATTATCTGGAGCCCGGTGCGTTCCAGCCGACTGACTATCTCACCGGCCAGACCGCGCTGCACACCGTCGGGTTTCACAAGTACCAGTGTTCGCTCAGCTGACATTTCTTCTCCAAAAGTAGTTCAAACGATTTTGTATCAAACCATTGTGCCCCTCAACAGGAACTAATTCATGACCACAAGACGCGATAGCAGTATTAATTCGCCCACCGGCGGAGGCGCGTGAACAGGCTAGTGCGCTGGCCTGGGCTGGCTGATAGATGGAGGTCGGGCGTAAATCGGCCGCAATTCTTCGTAAGGCGTGGTCACTCCCGCTCCGAACTTCTCAGTTGCAATATTGAGCAGTGAGTTCGGATCACGTAACGAGATTTGACCTCCCTTCATGAACCGAGATTTTTCAACCAACCCAACCATCAGATCGCACGCCTCGCCGCACAGTAGGGCGTCTGGTTCAAGGCCGTTTAGCAGTTCTTCGGGCGCACCAAGTCCCGTGTGAACATCCAGGCCAACCCCGTCCGGCGTCACGCTATGCCGCGCCCACGAGA
>Ga0207966_1002076_pt1 | contig 10519 bp, 8 predicted proteins | sample Knorr_S23_td_NAD_FD_185611 | JGI IMG/M metagenome (GOLD analysis project Ga0207966, IMG submission 185611) | Marine microbial communities from Southern Atlantic Ocean transect - Knorr_S23_td_NADW_ad_2500m_LV_B (SPAdes) (version 2) | ecosystem: Environmental > Aquatic > Marine > Oceanic | place... | reverse complement strand
TGACGCGTCTCTACGAGGGTTTGTCGGTGAGCGCTTCAGAGCGACCAAGCGAAAAAGACCAGGCGAGTGAAGAAGAGTCTGTCCAGCCGAACGCTGACGCTTAGGTTCACCTGCGAGCAGCGTTTAAAGCTCCGGGTAGATTCGGTTTTCGACGATGTTCAGGATCCGGCCGGCCGGTGTGACCCTGTCGTACTCGTCTTCGATTTCGCCCCGAGTGATTCAGGAATATTGCGGCTTGATCCGTTTGCCCGGTCGACCGGATACCTGATGTAATCGCATTCGACCTCGTCGGCTACCCAGTTGCAGACCGCCGCCACTGCCTCAAGCCCAAGTCCCATGCCCTGCGAACCCTCGGCCAGCCAGATTCCGATCTCTGGCGTGCGAGATTCCGTGTGATGAAGCCCCGCGCACCCCGCGAACTGATCCTTCGGATCGCTGTGCAAGATTGTCAGATGCAGGTTTGTTCGGTCGAGCATCGCGTCGATCGAATCGGTGATAAATGATGCGGTTTCCACGCTCGATATAGCAGGCGACGGAAACATGAAGCGTGTGACGCGTTCGTTGAAATTCCTGAAGATGGGATCCAGGTCGAACAAACTGGTCGGTCGAAGAATGAGCCTGTCGTTGACGATCTTTACTTCCAGTAGGTCGATGTCATGACAGAGCGCCATTACGCGGTATCGACGAGCGACAGTCGGTCATCGGCACCTGTGCCTGAGAGTTCAACGATTTTCATCGCTTCCGCACGTTCTTCCTTGCCGCCGGGTGCGATCGATTCGAACATGGAGATCGTTTCCGGGTGGCATGTAAGGAACAGAATTTGGAAACGCTCAGAGAGATCCATGATAACCCGGCACGCCGCGGTCGCCCTCTCGGGGTCGAAGTTCACCAGGATATCGTCCAGTACCACCGGCATCGACTCGGCCTTACGGGCGTACTCCTCGATCAGCGCAAAGCGCATCGCGAGGAACAATTGTTCAGCGGTACCCCGGCTCAACTCGTTGACGCGCTTGGCGTGGGCCTCACCCTCAATGATCTCGAGGTCCTGCTCTTTCTCGCCGATGACTGCGCGGACTCCTGTGTAACGACCAAGCGTGAGGGTGGAAAGATACCTGGACGCCGCCTGCATCAGGGCGGGTTGACGCTCCCGCTGGAATTCCTCTCGAGTCCGCTCGAAAATATCCCGTGCGATAGTCAATACGGCCCAGCGGTGCGCGTCGCTGTCCAGCTGTTCCTCTATCACGTTGATCTTGGAGTGCAGCTCCTGTGCGAGACCTGATTTTTCAAATTCGGCCTGCTGACGTCGGAGGTTGCCCTGCTCCTCGTGTAGCTGGTTGAGCAGTTCCTGCAGGCGCTTTTCATCGTCCTGTAGTTGCTGCTGCCTGGCAACCGCTTCTTCATGCGGTGTCGCATCGAGGTCGACGCGGTAAGGCTGTCCATCGTCGTTGGTCAGCAGGGGTTCCAGTTCGTGCATCTCCGCCAGTTTTCGCTCGAGCTCACGCCGCTCCTGAACCTGCCGCGCCGTGGCCTTGAATTGTTCATGGTCCTCGATATCGCCCTTTTCGAGCAGCGCTTCGATCTTGCTCGTGACTTGTCCCATCCTGTGTTCAAGGTTTGCGTTTTCCTTGGACAGGGGTTTCGAGTTCGGCTGTTATCTGTTTCTGTCGCTCCACGGCACGGTCATGGGCAAGCAGTCGTTCGGACAGGTCGTGGAGGATTTCGGTTGCCTTCATGGGGCTGGCGTCTGGGAGTCCTGCAGCTTCGAGCACGTCGGTAAGCCGCATTTCGATTTCGCCAGCGGTGTCGTACATCTGAGAAACCCGCAACCTGAGGCTGGAGACTGTTCGCTGCTGGCTCTTTAGCGTGCGAATACTCGCCATAACATTGGCGACCTGAGACGGATCGAGGTCGATTCGCAGTTCGGTCCGTTCGAGCAGCAGTTGCCACCGGTTCTGGACATCTGCCAGTGTGTTTGAGGCAAGCGCAAGGGCGGTGTGCGATTCAGTGAGCCGTGTATCGATATTGGCAAGGCGGGCGGCCGCAGTTTCAAACTCTCGCGCAACCACTTCGAACCTGCGACGCAGGTCCAGCGACCGGTCCAGTTCTCCCGCTTTCTCTTCGATGTCGCGGATCGTGGGCGTTTCGCTGATGCTGAACTCGTTCGCTATTTCTGACATTTCGGTTGCGACCGCGTCGAGACGCTCCTGTACTTCCTCGACCTTTGCAGTGGCGACGTCTTTTGCCTCGCCAATCGCGGGTTTTCGGATAGTGATCTTGAATCCACCGGCCGCCTTGCCGCGAGAAACAAGCATGACCCCGGCCATCAGCGCCAGAAGTCCTGCGAGTCCACCAGACAATTCTCCGGACATGTAGCTCCATACCATTGAAGCGATACCGACAATGACAACGGTGACAGGCAGAAGGATGGAGCCGACAAAACCGCCGATGTCTTCTGTCTCGGTCTGCGCCAGGGTGTCTGAGAGATTTTGCTGTGCGTCGTTCATTTCAGAACGCATTGAGCCAGACTCAGCAATAGCGGCCCGCAGTCGCGACAGCCGTTCTCGCCTTTTTTCGAGATCTGCAGAAGTTTCGGTGGGGACATCGGCCAGTGCGTCACGTGCAGCTGCGAGTTTCAGCGCCTCGTTGGCCATCGTCTCACGATCTTCTGTCCTGCTCTGAACGGCGAGTTCTTTTTCCTGATAGATGCGGTTCGATTTGGTTAGTTCGCGTCCTGCTGATTCCAGGTTCGCCTGGAGGTCTATCGGCGTCTCGAAATCGTTGATGGACTGTTCTGTCCAGCCGCCACCAAGCTCAGCGAGATCGTGATCAAGCTGCGTCTGCTCCTTTTCGAGTTCCTGCTCCACGCTGGGAAGATCGACGACCGCCTTGTTGTAGTAGGCCGTCTCCATTCCCAGTTTGCGGGCTTTTTCGCCGTGTTCGACGAATGCATCAATTACGCCAACCGATTCAGCTTCCTGCTCGTGCTCACTCCTGCGAAGAGCGCTTTCGTCTAACTGTCGCTGAAGTTCACTCTTCTGCTCGTCCAGATTGTCCATCTGGTGTTCCGCGTTGTCGGGAATCGCGTCGTTCGTGGGAAGGTCGGAAATCTGGCGTTCGATTTCGGTTTTCCGTTCCCACGGTTTTCGAAGTCCCACGAGTGTTTTCTGGCGCTCGATGGCCGAGCGGACATCTTCCAGTTCCGCGGTCTGTGTGTCGATGTTCTCGACGACCTGATCGAAGTTGCTGGACAGTTCGGCATATAGATCGCTGCCGCGGCGGGTTTCTTCGAGGTTGGCCCGTGCTTCGGCAAGGTAACCTTCGAGCCTTCTGATTCGGCCTGCCCGAGGGCTTCGCAGTTTTTTGAGTTCGTCGTCGAGTTCACCGCGAGCATCGGTCAGCGAGACGTTTGCGAGTCCGAGACCGACCGAATAGATCTTGTCCCTGATTTCATCCGAATTGAGCGATGACAGTACCTGTAGTTCGCTGAGTGAAATCGAAAATACGTTGGTGTAGAAATCGCTGTCGATCCCTCCGAGAAGCGTTCTGAGCAGATCGTCGCTTCCATCAGCGTCACCAGTAATCGATACTTCGCCGCGTCTCCGGCCGTCCCGGCGGTGGATCTCGAACTTTGCACCCCCTGAAGTGGTGAGTGAAATCGAACCGGATCCGGCTTCTGGCTTGAAGTGTCGGTAGAGGAACAATTCGCGCAGCTGCGCCCGGTCGCTCTTATTTGCGTAGCCGAACAGAGTAGAGCGCAGAAACGCTCGAACCGCCGACTTGCCGCCCTCGTTCGGGCCGTGCAGCAACGTGAGTTTTCCGGACATATCGCCGATTTCCAGATTGGCAAACGGTCCGAAGTTTTCGATATTTATGCCTGTCAGTCGCAAGTCACTTACCCTGCTCCAGAAGTTCAGCAAGATACCAGCGTGCCTCTTCGGCCCATGCTGAGACCTGTTCATCATCCGGTTTACTGAGTCCGTTCCGGCGACCGCTGTACACGTCAGAAACGACTTCGGTCAGCCGGTCGATTTCATCCGATTCGATTGACGAGAGTAGTGCACGTTTCAGTGTGGCTCCCAGGAAATCGTCCTGCTTGGCCCGTGCCTCGATGTCGATGGCCGGGCGTGTCAAATCGACAATACGGTCGATCCACACCCACGGAGAACCGCCGGTCCAGCTGTTGCGGGTCGCTTCGATCAGGTCTTCGACCGCTCCATCGGCGGCAAGCTGCTCGTGAAGCGGACCTCTGCCGGTGATGGTGACTCTGCAGACCACATCTCGGCCTTCGGCAATGGCACTCATGTTGTCGGTCTGCTGCCGGATTGCAGAATCGAGACTGTCGATTGTCTCGAGATTGGAAATATCGACGTCGGTGTGTTCCCACCTGACAACATCCAGCGGAACAAATTCGCTCTTCGAAGCGCCACTGGGGTCGACATCAACAACCAGGGCTCCGCGCTCGCCGGTTTCGTTCGGGTGACGGCCCTGGATGTTGCCCGGATACGCGATGATCGGGGCTGCGCGTTTCAGTGTTTGACGGGTGTGTACGTGGCCCAGCGCCCAGTAGTCGATACCGGAGGCCGAAAGGTCTTCGACAGTGCACGGCGCATAGTTTGGATGTGCGCTGTTGCCTCCGACATTGGCGTGGAGCAGCCCGATCGTGAAGATGCTACCGGACTGGGGTGGGCTGAACTGCAAGGCGAGATTGTCGGTAACTTCGCGCGTCGGGTAGCTCATGCCCTGAACGGCGGCCAAGATTTCACCGTTCTTTTCGATGTTCTTCCATTCGGGTGCAGCGCCGAAGATATGAACGCCCTCGGGCCATGCGATAGACGATTGCCAGCCGTCGAGGGGATCGTGATTGCCGTGAACCACGAACGTCTGAATTCCCTCGTCGGCGAGGCGGGAAAGTCCGTCTCGGAACCTGAGTTGCGCCCGTACGGAACGGTCTGCGCCATCGTAGACATCGCCCGCGATGACGAGGAAATCGACATCTGATTTCAGGCAAAGTTCGACCAGGTTCTGAAAGGCCTCGTAGGTGGCCTCTCGAAGTCGATTTGCTACGCGGACATCAACGTCACCGATACCCGAAAAGGGTGAATCGATGTGAAGGTCCGCCGCATGCACAAAGCGGAATGATTCCATATCGGGCGTTAACCAGTTAGAAGGGCGGTATCGTGCACCAAATTGGAGCTCCGATTGCGGGTTCGACTTCCCACAAAGTACACGATTAGCTTCTGCTGCTATCAGTTTAGCAACGAGTGGAGCGATGACATCAGAGTGCTGTCACGTACAACCCGTGTGGGGGGCAGCACGCGCGTGAACAACGCAATATGCGGCCCAATCACGATTTTTGGCCGAAATACAGGCCGCGACCGGTAAGACCGGGCTGGACGAACTCGGCGATGAGACCTGCTCTTTTGAAGGCCAAAATGTACTCATTGTGAGTGAACCAGCCCATTTCGTGGGTTTCGGATACCGATGGATCCCGCCTGAATCGCCGATCATGTCCTCGAATACGACCCGTCCACGCTCAACCGGTTCGGCAATCATCATACGGGTCACGATGAAGTCGTCTGTTTCTGCCGTTGAAGAGCGACTGCGGGCACGCGATCTTCGGCGATCGCCAGCATTTCGTCGTCGAGGTCGATCCCGGTGCAATCGAACTGTCGGTAGAGGTGCTCGAGGTGACGCCCGGTTCCACACGCCACATCGAGCAACGTTTTTGCATCGGGGACTCGTTCGCGAACAAGTGATGCGAGAAGTTGTGACTCGCCCGGGTAGTCCTTGTCGGAATAGACCGCGTCGTAGTGTTTTGCCGTTTTTGTGAACATCGTTGCAGGATATGTGAATAGCGATCGCACCGGGCTTCATGGAGTAACAAAAAAGGGCCGCTCCAAGTTGGAGCGGCCCTTCGAATTGCGTTTTGCCGTTGGTGGCAAGGCTAGAAGCCCATGTCTCCACCGGGAGGTCCGCCCGGCATTGCCGGCATCGGCTCGTCCTTCTCGCTGATCAGAGCCTCGGTCGTGAGGATCATTCCAGCGACGGAAACTGCGTTTTCGACAGCGGCACGCGTCACCTTGGCGGGGTCGACGATGCCCATGGTCAGCATGTCGCCGTACTCGCCCTTGTGGGCGTCGAACCCGAAGTTCTTTTCCTTGCTGTCAGAAACCTTCGCAAGGATCACTGCGCCTTCGTAGCCGGAGTTGGCTGCGATGACCCTGATGGGGGCCAGCAGTGAGCGCCTGAGAACGTCGATACCCGTCTGCTCGTCGTCGTTATCCGATTTGATCGCAGCGAGGGTTTCGGACGCGCGGATCAGAACAGTCCCGCCACCGGGTACGATTCCCTCTTCAACAGCCGCACGAGTGGCCGAAAGGGCGTCTTCCATACGCTGCTTCTTCTCTTTCATCTCGATTTCGGTGGCAGCGCCGACCCTGAGAATGGCGACACCGCCGGACAACTTGGCGAGGCGCTCCTGGAGCTTCTCACGGTCGTAGTCGGAGGAGGTGTCTTCGATCTGGGTCTCGATCTCGGCTTTTCGACCGGCGAGAGCGTCCTTGGAGCCGTCGCCATCGACAAAGGTGGTTTCGTCCTTCTTCACGATGACCTGCTTACACTTGCCGAGGTCGTCGAGAGTGACCGTATCCAGTTTTCGACCGATTTCTTCAGAAATGACGGTCCCACCGGTGAGGATGGCGATGTCTTCCAGCATTGCCTTTCGGCGGTCGCCAAAGCCAGGGGCCTTCACGGCAGCCACGTTAAGGGTGCCACGGAGTTTGTTCACCACGAGCGTGGCGAGAGCCTCGCCCTCTACATCTTCGGCAATGACCAGGATGTTCTTGTTGGTCTGGAGGACCTTCTCAAGAACCGGGAGCAGGTCGGATATTGCAGAGATCTTCTGGCTGGTGATCAGGACGTACGGCTCTTCTAGAACCGATTCCTGTCGCTCGGAGTTGGTGACGAAGTAAGGCGAGAGGAAGCCACGGTCGATGTTCATGCCGTCGACGAATTCGGTCTCGTATGAGAGAGACTTTGACTCGTCAACGGTAATCACGCCGTCCTTACCGACCTTGTCCATCACATCAGAGATGAGGCTGCCCATCTCGTCGTCGTGGGAGGAAAGGATGGCGACGCTTTCGATCTGGTCCTTGGAGACCACTGCAGTCGACTGCTTTTTGATTGAGACTCGAACCGCTGCCATGCCGATTTCCATACCGCGCTTCACCGCCATTGGGTCGGCACCCGACGTAACGTTCTTGAAACCTTCCGCGATGATCGCCTGGGCAAGAACCGTCGATGTGGTCGTGCCATCACCCGCGTCGTCGTTGGTCTTTTTCGAGACCTCTTTGAGGAGCTGGGCTCCCATATTTTCGAACGGATCCTCGAGGTCGATCTCTTTGGCGATTGTCACGCCGTCTGAGTTGACCTGGGGCGGTCCAAACTTCTTGTCGACGATAACGTTCCGGCCGCGTGGGCCGAGTGTCGACTTCAATGTGTTGGCGAGGACGTCGATGCCTGCCTTGAGGCGGGCTCGGGCGTCATCACCGAACTTTAGTTCTTTTGATGCCATTAGGTATATATCTCCAAAATGAGTCAGCGAGTACGAGTTGTACTGGCCCCATTTGTACTAGCCGACGATCGCGAGGATGTCGCTTTCTCGGACGATCAGGTAGTCGACGCCGTTTTCCGTATACTCGGTACCTGCGTACTTAGAGTAGATGACGTTCTGCCCAACCTTGACGGGCATGTCAATGACCTTGCCTTCGTCGGTAGTTCGGCCTGGTCCTGCTGCGACGACCGAACCCTGTTGGGGCTTTTCTTTCGCAGTGTCGGGAATGATGATTCCACCCGGTGAGGTCGATGCCTCATCCTCGGACGGCTCGATGATCACCCTGTCACCGAGCGGTGTGAGCTTCAATGCCACTGGTATTTTTCTCCTTGTCGTGACTTGTGGGTCCGGTTCATTGAAGTTCGATTTTTCTGTGCGGACACACAAAATCGAGTTGAATTACAACCGTATCCATGATTGGCACTTGGCCCTTACGACTGTTAGCAGTCGAAGGTGTGGAGTGCCAGCATTAGAAATTCTATGAACGGTAGCGCGCTGCGTCAACAAGCTGTGACGGGCCAGAAGTCGAAGTCACGGCGAACTAAAGGCTAATCGCGAGAGTGATGGGAGGTGGCAATAACTCGACCCTGGCGATTACGGCTCTCGTGATTCGAACAGCACTTCGCCGTCGATTTCTATTTTTATGTGGCGCTGATATTTGCTTATCGCGCTGAGGTTTACTTCTACTCCGAGACCGGGAGTTGACGAGGCTTTCACGTAGCCCTCGGAATCCCGGAAAACGCCGGTCGGCTCGGTCAGGCCCAGAACAAGGGGCGAGTTGCCGGCCGGGTATTCGATAAGGTCGAACTCTTCGAAACCGGCGAAGACGTGGATCGAGGCGGCGACCGAGAGGTGGCTTTTGAACGTGTGGTTGACGTACTGGATTCCGAGTTCGCGTGCGCGGTCGGCAACGCGCTTTGCTTCCGTGATCCCACCGATGCGCCCGACATCGATCTGCACGAAGTCGAGACCGGCGTTGGTCATCATGTCGTCGGCCGAGCGGTAGAAGTCGGCACCTTCACCGCCAGCGATACCGATGTCGATGCCGTTCGCACGTACGCGGTCGCTTAGCGCCCGGTAGGCACCGACCTCCTCGGTCCGCAGCGGCTCTTCGAGCCACACCACGCCAAGCTCAGCGAATTTCACAGCCCTTTCGTATGCGGCGTCTACGTCGTCGCCCCAGATAACACCGGCATCGACCAACAACCTGGCATCGGGGCCAAGACCGTCACGCGCGGCCTGGACGAGAGCCACGTCGTCTTCAAGCGTGCCGCGCCCCATGGGCCCCCATCCGAACTTTGCCGCCCGAAAATCGCGTGCGGTGATTGATTCAGCGATGGTCTTCGTTTCCGCGGGATCGTCACCAAACAGCACGCTGGCGTACGGAAGTTTTTTATAAGAATCGGAGTGGCCAAGCAGCTTCCACACCGGTTCGCCAAGATGCTTGCCGAGCACATCCCACATAGCGATATCGGCCCCGGCTACGGCGTGGTCGAGCTGCTGGATATCGAGGCCGTACTCCCCAGCCCTGGTACGGAGCCGGACGACATCTTCCGGTGAATCGAGGGTCTCGCCGATGAGCGCTTCCGAGATGTTGATGATGTTCGAGTGGGACATCGGCATCACGTATGCGGTCATCGATACCAGCGGCGATGCATCGCACTCGCCCCAGCCGACAAGGCCGTTGTCGGTGCTAATGCGGACTACAAGCGAATCCTGCGTGCCGTCGGCCGTTCGCGTGATGACGGGCAGCGCAACGTAGAAGAGGTCGATTGCTGCGATCTTCACCTCGCTATGAAGCCTTCCACGTAAGCAGGTCGTCGATCGAGGCGAGCAGCGTGTCGTATTCGGCCATGTCGTACTTGTCGAGGATTTTCTTGCCGGGCGAACGGGTTGTCGGTGAGGAAATAACGCCCCGCCTGAACAACACTTCCTTGAAGGCTCGCATTCCGTAAAGGCTCTCGTAGTTGTTTAAGGGGGCCATGCGGGTGTGGATCTCGCGGGCTTGTGCTTCGTCACCCTCCTCAAGCAGGTTCCATATCCGTGAGTGGACATCACCGAAGTGAGAGGCTGGCATGTTGCCGCACATGCCCCGGTTGTAGTCGGCGATAAGGAACTTGCACCCCGAACCGCCCATCACGCCTTTTACCGAATCTCCAGCCTGATCGAGAATGTCCGTTGTCAGCTGACCGGCAAACTGGGTCTCTTCCTTAACGTAGCCAACTTGCTCAACCTTTTCGCACAGTTCGACGATTTGCGATGCGCTGAGCGGGGCACCGCCGGAGTGGTTCTGGATAAAGATCGGAATGTCTATGGCGTCGTTTAGCTGTTCGAAGAAAAGCAGGATTTCGCCAGTGGACGGCTTCATGCTGAAGGGTGGCATGGCGATTACCGAATCGAAGCCGGCGTCCTGTGCGTAAACGGCAAGGCCTATCGAGTGGGCGTTCGAGACGCCGGTGATCCCCGCGACGGTGGGGACCCGTTTATTTACAACCTTCGTCGTGATATCGAATACCTGCTTTCGTTCGACGTCGGTCAACGAGTGGTACTCGCTCGCCATCACGGGCATAACGATTCCGTGGCACCCGTTTTCTACAGAAAAGTGGAGGACGCTTTCGAGTGAACGCGTGTCGAGTGTGTCGTCTTCGTGAAACGGCGTTGCAGGTATGCCGTAGATTCCGCGGTATTGATCTGGATCTGGGTCTGTCATGTTGAGTTGCTTACGGCTTTCTGAGTCGCATGATGTAGTGGCGACCGCCCCGGGTGTAGGGGGCGATACTCTCGTTCATGATCGAGATCAGTTCTTTAGCGCCGATCATGTCTGAATCGTGAAGAAGTCTCGCCTCGGCCTCTTTGGCCTTGTTGAATGCGAACGCAAGGTCGGTGACATCCAGCGAAGATTCCAGA
>Ga0207966_1002073_pt1 | contig 10524 bp, 9 predicted proteins | sample Knorr_S23_td_NAD_FD_185611 | JGI IMG/M metagenome (GOLD analysis project Ga0207966, IMG submission 185611) | Marine microbial communities from Southern Atlantic Ocean transect - Knorr_S23_td_NADW_ad_2500m_LV_B (SPAdes) (version 2) | ecosystem: Environmental > Aquatic > Marine > Oceanic | place... | reverse complement strand
TGGAGGACCACACCATCCCGACGGCTGAACTGGTGACCAGTCATCTGCGCCAGCTGTGCGCCTGATCCTGTACAGGCGCTACCGCTATTTGCCAAACCTGAGGTCGTCTACCTCGCAGGAGGCGGCGTGCGTGGCTGACCCCGAGGATGAATCACCTACTGAATCGGAGACGCGGAGTTCGGTCACACGGGGCATAGCGAGCCTGTTCCTGTGGAATCAGGTGCTGGTGATCGCCAGCCTGTTCCTCGCCATGCTCGGAGTCAACAGCCTGATGGCCGAGGTGACGATCACCAAGGTCGCCATCAGCGTCTTCCTGCTGCTGCTCGCCATCGGTCTGCTGATCGCGTCAGCAGATTTCTTCGTCGAGGGAGCGAAGGGATTAGCGCGCAGGATCGGTGTGGCGGAGATCATCATCGGCCTGACCATCGTCTCTCTGGGGACATCCCTGCCGGAGATCCTCATCTCAAGTCAGGCGGCCTGGGAGGCTCGCCAGAACCCGTGCATCGCCGGGGCTGCAGATTGTGCCACCGATTTCGCGCTGGGCAACATCTACGGTTCCGTGCTCGTGCAGATCACCCTCATCCTCGGCCTCGTCGTGCTGATTCGGCCACTATCAGTGCGTCCATCCTGGATCGGGCGCGACGGCCTGATGATGCTCTTCGCCGTGGTGCTGCTGTCCGTCTTCCTGCTGCTCGACGACAAACTCAGTCGCATTGAGGGCTTCATCCTGTGCGCGCTCTACGTGTGCTACATCGGCTATCTGGTCAGCCATCGCGAGCAGATCCGCGCGGACGAGTTCGAGGTCATCGAGGAGATTCGCATCGAACAGGAGCGCACCCTCGACTGGACCGGTGCCTCGTACGTGGTGATGCTCGCGGTCGGTCTCGCCTTGGCGATGTTCGCCTCTGAGCGGGTCATCGATGCCGCGTCGATAATCGCGATCGAACTCGGTGTGCCGTCAGCCGTGGTCGGCACCACCATCTCTGCGGTGGGCACCTCGATTCCTGAACTGGCAGTGGCGCTGATGGCGGCGCGGCGCAGCCAAGGCGTCGCCATCGGGACGCTCATCGGCTCGAACATCACTGATCCGATGCTCTCCGTGGGACTCGCCGCGATGATCAACCCGATCAGCGTGATGAGCACCGGCCTCTTCTATGGCCTCATCATGCCGGCGACCATCGCCTGTGTGGCTCTCTGCCTGCTGTTCATGTGGACCGACTTCAAGTTCAACCGCTGGGAGGGTGGAATCCTCGTCGGCTGTTACGCTGTCTTCGTCTATCTGTTGCTGACCATCGCTGGATAGTGAGCGTACATCTCTCCCGACGTATTGCTTATCGGCGGTTGCCGGCTGGGGCGTCCATGGTCGACTTCTCGCTCTCCGAAGAGCAGGAGATGCTGCGCGACCTCGCTCACGATTTCGCCCGCGATGAACTCAGACCCCACGCTGAGCATTGGGACGAGGCGAGAGAGTTCCCCAAGGAGGCCATCGCCACCCTGCACGAACTCGGCCTGATGAACATGCACATCCCGGAGGAATTCGGAGGCATGGGGTTCGACACCCTCACTGAAGTGCTGGTGCAGGAGGAACTGGCGTGGGGAGACCCGGGATTCGCCACCGCGGCATACGCCAACGGACTGACGATCGCGCCCTTGATCACCGGGGGAACGCAGGAGCAGAAGCAGAAGTATCTCGGAATGCTCGTCGAGGGACCGGCGACCATCTCCTACTGCGTGACCGAACCGGCGGCAGGCAGCGACGTTCAGGGGATTCGGAGCACGGCGGTGAAGGATGGCGACGATTACATCCTCAACGGCGAGAAGATGTTCATCACCGGGGCGGGCCACGCTGACTGGTTCTTCGTGCTCGCATACACCGACAAGGAGGCCGGCTACAAGGGCATGTCAGCGTTCATCGTCGAATCCGCCTGGGAAGGGGTGAGTCTGGGGAAGAAGGAGGACACCATGGGCCAGCGTGCCTCGGACACCCGCTCCGTCATCTTCGAGAATGTCAGAGTTCCCGCCTCCAACCTCCTCGGGGGTGCGGAAGGAAAGGGCTGGTTCAACGCCATGATCGCCTTCGACCTGTCGCGCCCGAACATCGCCGCTCACGCTGTCGGGCTCGCCCGTGCTGCCTTCGAACATGCGCTCGTCTACGCAGACGAGCGCGAGACGTTCGGCAAGAAGCTGCACGAGCACCAGACGATCCAGTTCATGCTCGCCGACATGAAGACGAACATCGAGGCGGCGAGACTGCTCACCTGGAAGTCCGCCTGGCTGGCTGATTCAGACCAGAAGAACACCGAAGCGGCCGCGCACGCGAAGCGGTTCGCCGCCGACTCTGCGATGCAGGTGGCCATCGATGCGGTGCAGGTGCTCGGCGGCTACGGCTACACCGAGGAGTATCCGGTGGCGCGGCTGATGCGGGCGGCCAAGGTGATGCAGATCTACGAGGGGTCGTCCGAGATCCAGCGAATGATCATCGGGCGCGAGATCACCCGCGACCTCTGATTTCACTTTGCAGATACCCTGCGATTGTCTCAAGAACCCTCTCCCCTGGATTCTCGCGCCATGAGCGCCCACCGAGCGGTGGTTCTGGCGGCGGGCGCAAGCGAACGGCTGGGCCAGCCGAAGCCGCTCGTTCCCGTTCCCACTGAGGGAGGAGAAGTCCCACTGGTCCGCTGGATGGTCGAGCGACTGGAGGCGGCGGATGTCGAGGTGGTGGTCGTCACCCGTCAGGAACTGGTCGTCGATGTGATGCTGGCGCTTCCGGGACGAGCGATCGTCATCAATCCGGACCCAGATGCGGGGCGCACCGGCTCCCTCCAGTGCGGCATCAAGGCGCTGCTGGACAGCAAGCGCTCACCGAAGGAACTGCGAGTGCTGGTGGTACCGGTCGACCGACCGGGGTTCTCCGATTCCACGCTCGGAATCCTGCTCGAGGCCGAAGAATGCTGCTGTCCGGCCAAGGACGGTCGCGGCGGCCATCCGCTGCTGCTCATGCCAGAGGATCTCGAGAACATCCTTCAGGCTGGACGAGACATACCGCTGCGCGATCTCGTCTCGCCGCTGAAACTGATTGTGTCCGACCCCTGCCTGCACCTGAACCTGGACTCCCCCGATGACCTCGAACCCTTGTCAGAGTTCATCGCGAGTTGCGCTTGAGTTGGCTCACAGCGCCACGAACAGACTGGTCACGTACATCACCAGCAACCCAGTGAGCACACCGCCGTGCGCCATCCAAGGGTCCCATCCCTCGTGCTTACGGGTGCTGCCGAGGATCTCGACGACGACATAGAGCACGGCGCCGGCGGCGATGGCGAAGAACAGGATGGCGAGGGAGTTGGAGAACCAGGAGAGTCCGATGAACGTCCCGATGATGGTGGGTCCACCGGCGAGCGCGCCCAGTCCCGCGAGCCGCTTGAGGTCGAGATCTCGACCCTCCCTGGCAAGCGGACCGATCACCGCGATTCCCTCGGACAGATTGTGCAATGCGAACCCGAAGACCAGTGAGGCTGCCAGTGCTGCGGCACCGGCGCTCACCGCGATTCCCACCGCCAGACCCTCGCCCATGTTGTGCAGCCCGATCGCCAGCGCGATCAGCCACGCCATCGACTGAGCGCTCGTGGTGTCCGACACCTTGCGAATCCTGGCGTCGGTCCACACCAGCCCCAGCACCCCGATCGCCAGGCCGGCGACGAGGATGACATATCCCGCGTACGGAGCTAGACCCTCGCCTACCAGATTGAAAATCGTCTCATCGAGCGCCGGTACCGACCCCGTCGTTGTATCAGCAACCTGCATGGCGGCGATGAACGCGTCCGCGCCCTCCATCGCCTCGGAGCCGAGGTCGATGAGCAGGAAGAACAGGATGCCGACAGTGAACGACACGAGGAAGTTCAACCATCTCTCCGGGATCTGCTTGAGTTTGTTCAGCGGCAGCATGCCGAGGTAGACCGGAACCACCCCGATGTAGAGCCCCAGCAGGATGGCCAGCCACAGTGTCTCGAGCATCCGGTTCAAGCCTCCCTCGCAACGACCGTCAGCAGTCCGTGCATTCCCGCATCGTGGTGTCCGGGAACGTTGCACAGGTAGGGATAGGTGCCGACAGCACCGGCGGTCATCTCCCAGTCACCGAATGTGAGCGAGCCCAGCGGCACGCTGTTCAACTCCTCGAACGACGCCGTGCCATTGGTGACCTGCTCGTTGTGCACATTCTCCAGCACGTGACCGGTGACCGAGAAGTCGTGCGCATCATTCGGTCCCGCGTTGATGATGCGGAAGCGCACTCTCTCCCCCTCCTCGAGGAATATCTGCGGTGTCAACGGTGCCGCCCGGCCGTTGATGACCTGCAGACTGCCCTGACGGGTGACCTCGGGCCCCACATCTCCGAGGAAGAGCAGCACCTCATGGTCGACCGGCATCTCAGTGCCGTCGATCACGATGATCGCGCCGTACAATCCACGCTCGATGCCCTCACCGCTCTCAGGTATCGTCAGCCCCGGCACGAACGGGTCCTCGTCCAGTTTCCCCACGCTGTCGTGGTAGGCCCAGGTGCCGACCGAATCCGGCTTCGCCTCGAAGTAGTAGGTGCGCGAACCACCCGGAGGCACGTAGGACCGGGAGAGGAAGGTGCCGTCGCTGTCCGCATCGAAGGCGAGGCCGTGTGCATGGAAGGAGACGATGGTCGACAACCGGTTGGTGAGCGTGACCTCGATGGTGTCCCCGACGCGCGCGCAGATGGTGGGACCGGGAACGGAGCCGTTGAACGTCCAGATGGGAATCTCGTGCCCTGCGCCGATCTCCCACTTCGTAGGTTGGGCGGTCAACTCGTACTTGCGCACTGCATTGCCCGGCGCCAGGTCGCACAGCATGTCGGGATCGTCATGGGCTGTTGTATGACCCAGCACCTCGGGTTCGGTGCTCACCTCAGGGCCGAAGTCGAGCAGGAAAGTGGGAGTGAGCAACTCGAAGAGGACCAGCAACACGAACGCGATCGTCGAGGGAGAGAGCGCCATCATCTTGGGTGAATCAGCTGTCAATGCGCATCCTCTCCGTGGTAGTAACTCTCGACATCTCCGACCGTCAGGTGTCCCATCATGCCGGCATTGATGTGGTCATAGACATGGCAGTGGTACATCCATTCACCCTCTGCGGAGGCGTTCAGTTCGAACACGGCGACATCTGCCGCGAGCGCGTTCGCCAGCGGGATGAATCCCTCGGGAGCCGGCAATTCAGGGTGGTGAACGGCGGAATGCGGGGAGAGGAACTTGTTGTCGATCGGGCGTCCTTCATCGGCATCGAGCCAGCGATGTCCATGGATGTGGAAGGTGTGCTCCTCACTCGGCCCAGCGTTCACCAGATACACCCGGACCTGCTCATCGGTGTCGAAGTTCCAGCGCGGCATCCATGGGAAGGCCCTGCCATTGATGACGGCCGCATAGGTGTCCGGATGGTATGCGGGTTGGAATTCGCCCATCAGCACAACAATCTCATGATCCACTTCGGGAATCGAGTCACGCACGATGAGCACGCCATACAATCCTCTTCCGATGCCTTCGTTGCCGTTGGCCAGATCATGGTACAGATAGGCACCCGCGGTCGTCGCTGTGAAGGCGTAGGTCGCTGCTGCTCCGGGTGCCACGGATTCCGGATTTGAACTCCCATTGGCTGCTGGCAGGTGAACGTGGAAAGAGACCGGCACGCTGAGCTCATTGTTCAGGTTGACCTCGATGCGGTCGCCGATGTCAGCGCACAGAACCGGACCGGGAAGAGCATTCCCGAATGTCCACGCCTCAATCGTGGTGCCAGCGGTGAATTGCCATTCTGTCGCCTGCGCTGTGAGGTTGACTTCGACTGTTGTTGAATCGTCCGTGGTGCAGGCGAGTTGCGGTTCGGTGTGCCCTCCTAGGTGGCCCTCGATCGGCACGTTCGCCAGCGGGTCGAATTCCTCACCGAGCAGACCGCTCGAAGGTGAGGCGGTCACGATGATCAGCAGCACCAGCAACAGGGCGATGATCGCACGTGGACCGGGGAGTTCGAGTTTCTCCATTCTGGGCACTGCCGGTGGCTGCGGCCACCATAGGTGGCCATATCAATGTTAGCCTAGGCTAACATTATACCTCAGGCACCCTCGAACTGCTGCCACCATTCGGGATTGTCGCGTATGAACGCCGACAATTCCGCCAGTTTCTCGACCGTGTCAGGATGCAGGTGGTGCTCGATTCCCTCGGTGTCGATCTGCACCTTACTCTCTTCGAGACCCAGTTGGCGCAGGAAATCGGCGATCACTCCGTGTCGGTGATACAGCATCTCCGCCAGAGATCTCCCGCCTTCGCTGAGTTCGACCTCGCGGCCGTAGCGCTCATAGACCACCAGACTCGCCCCAGCCAGTCGCTGCAGCATCTTCGTCACGGTGGGTTTGCTCACGTGCAGGTGCTCGGCGATGTCGCCTGGGCGCGCCAGTCCATGCTCCTTGATGAGTTCGAAGATGACCTCGATGTAATCCTCGAGGCGCACCGAACTACGGCGGGCCGCATCGCCGCTTGCTGGGTCGTGCGCCCGCTTCAGCGCATCCAAGCGTCGCTCCTCGTCTGTCACGGCTGGAGCCACGCCGCTCCGGCTTGAATCGCTGTCGGTGTGGCTGGCGACCCTCCATCAGTGGAACCTGCCCAGCGCGTGACACACCCTGTGCTCAATCCGGCGACGGCGGAATGTACGGCTCGGTGGGCGCTGCTGAACGTCGCCTTCACATGATTGCCGTTACGCAATCACAAAGGCACACGACCTGTTCTCGGATTCGTGACCCACCCTGTGCTGAACTGGGCGACGGCGAATCTCGCCGCTGGCAAGCAGGTGGCGATGGCCACCGTGCTGTCCGCCTCTGGATCGGTCCCCGGCAAGCCGGGTGCGCGCATCGCTCTCACGAGCGACGGTGAGATGTTCGGAACGGTGGGCGGCGCAGGTCTCGAGTTGCAGGTCATCGAGCGGCTTGAGACGATGCTGAATGGGATGGGCGGCCAGCCGGGCGGCGGGGTCGAGACCTTCCAACTCCAGAAGGAGGCGAAGGGTGAGGCGGGAATCCCGCTCGACAGCCTGTGCGGCGGACGCGTGACCGTCGCCCTCGAAGTGGTCCATCCGATGCCCCATGTGCTGCTGTGCGGTGGAGGACACTGCGCGCAGGCGGTAGCGGCGGTGTGCGACAACCTCGAGTGGAAGCACTCGGTGTTCGACGTGCGCGCCGACTACTGTGATCGCGCAACCTACCCTGATGCCACCGAACTGCACCACAACAGTGCCGCTGACTTCCTCGCCGACGAGGACGCTGCCTCGCTCGCCCGCTTCTCCGACATACTGCTGCTCGGACACGACTGGGTGGTTGATGAGGAACTCCTGCTCGGTCTGCTCAAGGCGCGGCAGGCCGACCCGGACTCCTGGGGCTCTCGAATCGGTGTGATTGGCAGCAGGAGCAAGTGGCAGGCGTTCTGCAAGGCAGCCGAGACGCAGGGCATCGATGCAGCCTTGCTAGACGAGGTCGACTGCCCCATCGGGCTCAACATCGGAGCGGAATCACCCGCCGAGATCGCCGTGGCGGTGACCGCCCAGCTCATCTCCCGCATCAAGGAACAGGACCATGAATCACCAAACTGGAGAGAACGCCAGATTCAATCTTCGTTGTAGATCGGCGTCTCGTCGAGGTGGAAGAACAGGTTGACCACCCACCACGAGATGAGGTCGAACGACTCGCACAGGTTCTGCTGGCCGGTGCCGTTGTCGTTCTCCATCCAATCGAGCATCTCGTCGAGCGTGTCGCACGGAGCGTGGTAGCAGTCGTAGCCGCCGGTGATCGCTCCGAAGTCCATCGAGACGACGTCGAGCCGCTCGGCGAAGCGCACGTAGTCGCTCCGGCCGCGCTGCGACTCATGCACGGAGATGGTGTTCGGGTGCGTGTGGTCGTGATCCTTCATCGCCGCGTAGCCCTCGGAATAGTAGAGGTCGCGGCCGTTCCTCATCGTCTCGGCGATGTCGTTGTTGTTGCTGCCCAGCCACTCGGTCATGTGGATGAACTCCCACTGCTCGCCCAACTCGTCATCGGTGTCGGGAATGACGTCGACCACCAGGGTGTATTCACCGGGGAAGTTGACGCCCGCACTGTCGATGTTGAGGTAGTTGGTGATGTTGACGCCGCTCGGGATGTTGTCGATCCACCTGTCGACCCCGTCGTAGCCGTTCTCCTCGTTGGACCAGAAGCAGACCGCCATGGTCCTGCGGTGGTCGAACTGGGCCAGTCCTCGGGCCGCCTCGAGCATCATCGCCACCCCCGCGCCGTTGTCGTGAGCCCCGATGTGCGTGCCTCCTCCCGGCCCGCTGCCGATCTCGGCGATGTCCAGGTGCGCTCCCAGCACCAGCCACTCGTCGGGATACAGCGTCCCTTCCTTGTAGCCGCAGACGTTCACTGCGAACGGGGATGGCGACCCCACGTAGCGATGGATCTGCGCATCCAGACCCATCAAGACGAACTCGTTGAGGAGGAAGCTGAGCGCTCGCTCGTATGCCGGGTCACGCCAGATGAGCGGCCCCCAACGCTCGTTGTAGCCACTGTTGTCGTCGGTGAACATCTCCATCCACTCGAATACGGAATAACCGTCGACCAGTCCGGTGCTGTGGTTGGCCCCCTCCTCTGGCGATAGGCCGGAGCGAGGGTTGCGGAACACAGGATGCTCGACGTAGGAGTATGCCGAGCCGAACTCGCTCGAGTTGAACCACTCCGCCCAGCTCTGGTTGGTCGCCCGCATCGGCCAGTCATGTTGGCCTGCATCACCGACGAGGAAGTGGGCGGACCCGAGGTTGGAAGGTGCGAGCATCTGGACTGACTGGGTTCCCTTGGCGTCGAAGTGGAGCGTTGTGCCGTTGGTGACGAAGCCCGACTCGGCGTCGAGAACGAAGTACGGGATGTGCACGCTCATCGCCATCCTGGCGCTGAACTCCACGGATTGGAACTGGGCACCCGAGAGAACCTCAGGCGAGATCACGAGGTCGGAAGCGGAGGGCTCCGGCTCATCCTGAGCCATGCATCCTGACAGAGCAGGCAGCAGGAGAAGCACCGCCAGGTGGACTGACAGATGGCCTCGCATCGCTCCCGACACGGCCATCGGGGTTATGATTTGACATGCGACAAGGGTATTGGGATGCTCTGCATCCCACGCCCCATGCGCAGGCACGCGGCGATGCTGCTGGCGCTGCTGATGCTGGCGATGAGCCTGTCGGGCTGCTTCGGAGGGGATGACGGACCCGCACCACCGGTTGATGACCCGTTCGACTTCGAGCAGCCGATCGCCAACACCACCTGGTATCACTACGCCAACGCGACCAACGCGCTGAACACCAGCCACATGCTGAACGGAACTTCCATCCTCATCGGCAACAACACCCCGTTCCTCTCCATCGGCACCTACTACGGGATCGGGATGTCGACCTTCGAGCCGACCATCGGCGCCACTTCGGACGGAAACCTGTACATGAGCAGCTGGGGCAACGGACCGGCCGGCTCCACCGCCATCGTCAAGTGCACCGGGATGAACGACATGATCACACAACTGGAATACTCCTGTGCCAACTCCTACGACCCGCTGGTGCCTGTAGCCAACAGCAACGACCCCTACGTCTACGTCGACCCGTGGACTGACCGCATCATGAAGTTCGACATGCACGCTCTCCTAGGGATGACCGTCGAATGGTCGGACAACGAAGGCGCCTCATGGTCGCTTCCGACCCCGGCGACCTCGTATTCGGTTCAAGACCATCAGACCATTTCTTCCTCGCCTTATCCGGCAGCCCTGCACCCGACGACCTGGGTGTTCTGCATCAATGGAAATTGGGAGGCTCCCCTCTGCTCGACCAGCTTTGATGGCGGCAACTCTTGGAGCCCTGAGGTTCCAGGAGCACCACTCGGTTGCAGCAGTGGTGGGCTGAGTGCTCACATCGAAGGTGGCGAGAATGGCAACTTCTACCGTGGTAATATCGGATGCAGTGGCAGTGGATACTCGATTTATCGAAGTACCAATGGTGGCTTCACCTGGACAGAACACCCTCTGCCCACCGAGGAATCTGGAACTGCTGACACTTGGAATTTCGAAGAGGCGCAGGTCTCGGTGGATGATGGGAACAATGTCCACGCGATGTGGATGGGTCTGGACAACATGCCCTACTACTCCAACTCACAGGATGAGGGGGACACATGGAGTGACCCACTCATGATCGCTCCGCCTAACGGACTTGAGGGGAGTGGATTCCCCGCGATTACTGCGGGCGCTGCTGGAAGAGTTGCTCTGGGATACGTCGGAACAACCGGTGGCGGCATCTGGAACGGCTACCTGTCCGTGATCACCGACGCCTTCGCCGATCAGCCGTTGATCACCACGGTGCAGGTGAACGGAATGGATGACCCGCTGGATACGACCGAGGGTTGCGGCTACAACCGCTGCGGCGGATTTGGCGATTTCATCGACGTCATAGTCGACCACGAGG
>Ga0207966_1002070_pt1 | contig 10533 bp, 8 predicted proteins | sample Knorr_S23_td_NAD_FD_185611 | JGI IMG/M metagenome (GOLD analysis project Ga0207966, IMG submission 185611) | Marine microbial communities from Southern Atlantic Ocean transect - Knorr_S23_td_NADW_ad_2500m_LV_B (SPAdes) (version 2) | ecosystem: Environmental > Aquatic > Marine > Oceanic | place... | reverse complement strand
AAGCTCCTAAAACAGAAGCTAAAACAGAAGCTCCTAAAACAGAAGCTCCTAAAACAGAAGCTCCTAAAACAGAAGCTCCTAAAACGGAAGCTAAAAAAGAAAAGACAAAAAAATAATAATAAGATAATTATGTTTGTTGCAAGAGTATTTACTTTATATCCAGAAATATTTCCTGGGCCGTTTAATCAAGGTCTGTATAAAAAGGCTTTAGATAAAAAAATATGGTCAATAGTTACGGTAAATATTAGAGACTCCGCTGATGATAAACATAAAACTGTAGATGACACTCCTTTTGGTGGAGGAAATGGTATGATTATTAAACCAGATGTAATAGCAAAATCAATTGACAAAAATACAAATAAAAAAGAAAAAATAATTTACCTTTCTCCAAAAGGTAAAGTTTTCAATCAAAATATAGCCAAAAAATTATCTAAAGAAAAAACAATAAATTTAATTTGTGGACATTTTGAGGGTATTGATCAAAGATTTTTAGAAACAAGAAATGTTGAAGAAATTAGCTTAGGAGATTACATTTTGTCTGGAGGTGAAACAGCTGCCTATGTTTTACTTGATTCTATTGTTAGACTTCTTCCAGGTGTATTAGGAAATGAAATGTCAAAAACAGATGAAAGCTTTGAAAATGGACTTTTAGAATATCCACAATATACAAAACCTCAAAAATGGGAGGGAAAAAATGTTCCAGATGTGTTATTATCTGGAGATCATGTAAGAATTAAAGACTGGCGTTTATCCCAATCTGAGGCTATAACACGACGCCGAAGACCAGATTTGTGGGAAAAATATAAAAGAAAGAATTAAACCTTGCTTGCAATTAATATGAAAACAATAGAAGACATAAACAAAGCGCATGTTAAAAAAATAGTTTCTTCAAAAAAAATTCCAAAATTTTTTCCAGGAGATATAGTTAAAGTTGGCGTAAGAATTACCGAGGGTAAAAGAGAAAGAATTCAATATTTTGAAGGCGTTTGTATTGCAAAAAAAAATAGAGATATAAATTCTTCATTTACTATAAGAAAAATTTCATTTGGAGAAGGTGTTGAAAGAACTTTTGCACTTTACAGTCCGATAATCGGTTCAATTCAAGTTATTAGATCTGGGCAAGTAAGAAGAGCTAAATTGTATTATTTAAGAAATAGAACTGGAAAATCAGCTCGTATTGTAGAAAAAATTAAGAAAAAAATTGGTATTGATACGGAAGTCAAGATAGAAGAAGAAAAAGAAGAAAATAAAAAATTAGAAACATCAATTTCAGAAGATAAAAAAGATATAAAAACTCTATTAAAACAAACTGAAAATAAAAATAAAGATAACTCTGAAAAAGAAAAAAAATAATTTTTTTCTAAATGCCCCAAACACTATACGATAAAATTTGGAATGAACATTTAGTCCATCAACAAGATGATGGAACTTCATTATTGTATGTTGATAGACATTTAATACATGAGGTTACTAGCCCTCAAGCATTTGAGGGTTTAAGAATTTTAAAAAGAAAAGTAAGGCAGCCCAATCTAACATTGGCAGTTGCTGACCATAATGTTCCAACTACTGACAGGTCTAAAGGAATTGATGATATTGAATCTAAAATACAAATTGAAACATTAGAAAAAAATTGTAAAGAATTTGATATAGAACTTTTTGGTATGAACGATAAGAGACAAGGCATAGTTCATATAATTGGTCCAGAGCAAGGGTTTACGCAGCCAGGGACTATAATTGTTTGTGGGGATAGTCATACAGCAACACATGGAGCATTTGGATCTTTAGCTTTTGGAATTGGAACATCAGAAGTTGAACATGTTTTAGCAACACAAACTTTAATTCAAAAAAAATCAAAAAATTTAAGAATTAATGTTAATGGTAAATTGCCTATTGGAGTAACTTCAAAAGATGTAATTCTTCAAATAATTGGAAAAATTGGAACTGCGGGAGGAACAGGATATGTTATTGAATATTCTGGCGAAGTTATAAAATCATTAAGTGTTGAACAAAGAATGACAATCTGCAATATGACAATCGAAGGTGGAGCACGTGCTGGATTAATAGAACCAGATGAAAAAATATTTTCATATTTAAAAGATAAGCCGAAATCTCCACATGGAGAAGATTGGAAAAAAGCATTAAATCATTACGAAAAATTACAGTCAGATTCTAATTGTAAATTCGATAAAGAAATTTCAATTGAAGGAAATGATATAAGCCCAATGGTTACATGGGGAACTTCACCTCAAGATGTAGTTTCTATTGAAGGAAATATTCCGGATCCTAAAAAAGAAAATGATAAAGATAAACGGATAGCGATGGAAAGATCCTTAAATTATATGGGTTTAACTCCTAATATGGCAGTCAAAGATATTAAAATAGATGTAGTTTTTATAGGAAGTTGTACAAATGGAAGAATTGAGGATTTAAGAGAAGCAGCAAAAATCTTAAAAGATAAAAAAATAGTTCAACATATAAAAGCAATGGTTGTTCCAGGTTCTGGACTTGTTAAAGAACAGGCAGAACAAGAAGGATTAGATAAAATATTTTTAGATTCTGGATTTGAATGGAGAGAGCCTGGTTGTTCTATGTGTCTTGCTATGAATGCCGATAAATTAAATCCTAAAGAGCGAGGCGCATCTACTTCAAATAGAAATTTTGAAGGCAGACAAGGAAGAGGTGGCAGAACTCATCTAGTAAGTCCAGCAATGGCAGCAGCAGCAGCTATTTCTGGGAATTTAGCCGATGTAAGAAAGTATCAAAAATAGATGAAAAAATTTAATAAACTAAAAAGTATACCTGCATATTTACCAATTATAAATATAGACACAGATATGATAATTCCTAAACAGTTTTTGAAAACGATTAAAAGAAATGGATTAGGAAAAAGTTTATTTTTCGAAATTAGATACGATGATAATGAAAAGCCTATTTCAGATTTTATTTTGAATAAAGAACCTTATTCTAATTCAAAAATTTTAATTGTAGGTAAAAATTTTGGATGTGGCTCATCAAGAGAGCATGCTCCTTGGGCATTATTAGATTTTGGAATAACGTGTGTTATTAGCTCTAGTTTTGCAGATATATTTTATAATAATTGTTTTAAAAATGGTATTTTACCAATAACTTTAAATGAGGATAAGATTAGTGAACTATCAGAATATTCTAAAAGAAAAGAAGAAATTGAAATAGATCTAAATAATTATGTGATTAAAGCTGGAAATAAAGAATATAAATTTATAGTTGATCCTTTCAAAAGAAAATGTTTACTGGAGGGATTAGATGATATTGCCTTGTCTCTAGAAAAGTCTGATCTAATTATAAATTTTGAGAATAAAATTAAACAAACCAAACCATGGTTATATAAATGATTAAAGTTAAAAAAAGAAAAATTCTACTTTTACCGGGAGATGGAATTGGCCAGGAAGTTGTGGCAGAAGTTAAAAAAATTATTCAATGGTTTAATTCTAAAAAGTCTTTAGATTTTGATATTGATGAAGATTTAGTTGGTGGAGCAGCTTATGACAAACATAAAAATCCAATTACTGATGAGGTATTTTATAAAGCATTAGAAAGTGAAGCTGTGATTTTAGGAGCAGTTGGTGGTCCCAAATATGATAATTTAGAATTTTCAAAAAGACCAGAGCGTGCACTTTTAAAACTTAGAAAAGAATTAAAATTATTTGCTAATTTAAGACCAGCAATTTGTTTTAAACAATTAGTAGATGCCTCAAGCCTTAAACCAGAAATAGTTTCGGGTTTAGATATAATGATTGTAAGAGAACTTACAGGCGGAATATATTTTGGTGAACCAAGAGGGATTAAGCTTATTGAAAATGGTGAGAGAAGAGGAATTAATACTCATTCATATACAACAAATGAAATAATTAGAGTGGCAAGAGTAGCGTTTGAACTTGCAAAAAAAAGAGGCAAGAAAGTAACTTCGTGTGACAAATCTAATGTTATGGAAGCAGGAGTTTTATGGAGAGAGGAAGTTCAATCTTTAAAAGATAAAGAATTTAAAGATATAGAATTAAATCACATGTTGGCAGATAATTGCGCAATGCAACTTTTAAGAAATCCCAAGCAATTTGATGTAATTGTTACTGATAATCTATTTGGAGACATCTTATCAGATGAAGCATCAATGCTAACTGGCTCATTAGGTCTTTTGCCCTCAGCATCATTAGGAGCGAAAGATAAAAATGGAAATATTAGATCAATGTATGAACCCGTTCATGGATCAGCTCCAGATATTGCAGGAAAAGGAATAGCAAATCCGATTGCTTCTATTTTAAGTTTTGCCATGGCTTTAAAATATTCTCTAAATTTAGATAAAGAAGCGGATATTTTAGAAAATGCAGTTCAAGAAGTACTAGATGAAGGATTGAGAACAAAAGATATTATTTCTAAAGGAATGAAAGAGGTTTCTACATCACAAATGGGTGATGCAATAATTTCGAAATTGAAATAATTAATCATTTATTCTAGTTTAGTTTCATGAAAATTAATAATGTTGTAGTTATTGGTTCAGGTACAATGGGTGGTGGAATAGCAGCACAGTTGTGCAATGCAAATATTCCAGTAACGTTACTTGATCTAAAAACTGAAATAAGTAAAAAGGCAAGAGACATAATCTTCAATTCAAGACCTCCTCTTTTATTAGATAAATCAAAAATTAATAATATTAAAGTTGGAAATATTTATGATGATTTTGGTACTGTTAAAAAAGCGGATTGGATTGTTGAAGCGGTTGTGGAAAAAATTGATATTAAACGCAATTTATATAAAAAAATTTTTAAAGAACGGAAAAAAGAATCAATAGTATCATCTAACACATCTTCAATTCCAATAAAGGTGTTAGCTCAAAATTTATCTGAGAAAGATAAAAAAGATTTTTGCATTACTCATTTTTTTAATCCAGTTAGATATATGGGTCTTTTGGAAATTGTAAAAAATAATAATAACGATATAGAAAAAATTAATTTTTTGAAAAATTTTTGCGAAACTCTTTTAGGCAAAGGCGCAATTATTTGTAACGACACTCCAGGTTTTCTTGGTAATAGAGTCGGGGTTTATGCATTGCAGGTTGCTATGACCGAAGCTATTAAAATGAAATTATCAGTTGAAGAAGCAGATGCAATATTTGGCAGACCCATGGGAATTCCAAAGACAGGAATATTTGGTCTTTATGATTTAATAGGTATTGATTTGATGGCAGATGTTCTAAAAAGTTTTATAAAAGAATTACCTAAGTCTGACAAATTTTATGATGTTGCAAAAGAAATTCCATTAATAAGTAGATTAATTGAGGCAGGTTATACAGGACGAAAAGGCAAAGGTGGGTTTTATAGAGTAAACAAATCAGGTGGAAAAAAAATACTTGAAGCTTTAAATTTAGAAACAGGAAATTATTTTCCAACTAAAAAGATAAATATTAAATCAGATAGAATTGATTTAAAAAAATTAATAAATCGTGATGATAAATATGGGGAATATGCTTGGTCAGTTCTTTCCAAAATTATTAAATATGCATCTTCACTAGTTCCAGAAATTACCAAGGAATTTAATGATATTGATGAAGCAATGAGACTAGGTTTTAATTGGTCAAAGGGTCCATTTGAAATGTTAGAAGAAATTGGTGTAAAAAACTTTTTTGAAAAAATTGATAATTTTGAAAATAATGAATTTTTAAAAAATTTATCCAAAAGTAAAAATGAAAATTTTTATGGAGAAAGGCAAAAATATACTGAAATTGAAACTTTAGGAAAAATAAAAAGAACTGCAATTAATATTGATAAAAACGATTCTGCAGAAATATTTAGATTTAAAGATTTTAATATTGTTGAGTTCACCACAAAGGCCAATGTCTTAGATTACAATTCAATGGATTGTTTAAAAAAAGCTACAGATAAACCATTAATAATAATTAATGAAAGTATGCAATTTTCAGCTGGAGTAAATTTGAATTACATTATGGAATTTGTAAAACAAAAAGATTTTAAATCAATTGAGAAATTTATTAAATATTTTCAGGAAACTTGCAAACATCTTAAATATTGTGAAAATCCAGTGATATCAGCACCTTCTGGGTTAGCTTTAGGAGGAGGATTTGAAGTTATAGTTCAGAGCAATTTTGTAACGTCACATACCAACATTGTTATGGGGTTAGTTGAAACGATTGTCGGTTTAATACCTGCAGGTGGAGGATGTAAAGAAATGCTATGGAGATGGTCTCAAACTGAAGAAGGGAAAAAAGACCCAGATTATGCACCACTAAAAGTTTTTGAAATTATTGGTTATGCAAAAACTGCCACTTCTCCAGTAGAAGCTGAGCCTTTAATGTTTCTCACATCAGAGAATAAAAAAATTATGAATAGAAATAGTTTACTGCCAGAAGCAAAGTTATTATTGGAAAAAAATAAAAATTTTATACCTCCTAATGAATGTAAGTTTAAATTATCAGGAGAAAAGGTAAGAGAAAAAATGCTTAATTCTTTAGAAAAACTATATGATGAAAAAAAAATATTAGACCATGGCCTAGAAGTTGGTAAAAAATTGGCATATGTTTTGAGTGGTGGAAGAACAAATTTAAATAATGAATTAAGTGAAGATGATTTATATAATTTAGAATTAGATGCTTTTATGAAATTAATTCAAACAGATAAAACACATGAACGTATTAAACATACTTTGGAAACAGGAAAACCATTAATTAATTAAATGCCAACTTATACTGCTCCAATTGATGACATGATGTTTCTTTTCAACAAGTTAAGAAATAATAAAAGTTATAATGAAATAGAAAAATATAAAGAAGTTAACTCAGAATTAGCTCAAGATATTTTAGAGCAAGCAGCAAAGATTACTGAAAATATTATACTTCCTTTAGCAAAATCTGGAGATGAGAATCCAACAATCCTAGAAAATGGAATTGTAAGAACTCCTCCTGGATATAAAGCGGCCTATCAAAAATTTATTAAAGAAGGTTGGCAATCATTATCATGCGATCCAAAGTATGGTGGACAAGGAATGCCAAAGACAATCAGCGCTTTTTTTGATGAAATGTTATCTTCGGCAAGTCTTTCTTTTAAACTTTATAGCGAGCTAAGTATTGGAGCATATAACTGTATTTTTCATCATGCTACAGATTCTATAAAAGATAAATTTCTACCTAAAATGGTGGAAGGAAAATGGAGTGGCACTATGTGTTTGACGGAACCAGTATGTGGAACAGATTTAGGTTTATTAAAAACCAAAGCGATAGAACAACCCGATGGAACTTTTAAGTTAAGTGGACAAAAAATATTTGTTACTTCAGGAGATCATGATCTTACAGAAAATATTATACATTTAGTAATTGCCAGAGCCCTAGATTCACCTTCTGGAACAAAAGGAATAAGCTTATTTCTTGTTCCAAAATTTATAGTTAAAGATGATGGGTCTATTGGCCCAAGAAATGGAGTTTTAACTGGTTCTATTGAAAGTAAAATGGGAATTAAAGGTTCCGCAACTTGTGTATTAAACTTTGATGATTCAATTGGCTATATGATAGGTCCAAAAAATAAAGGTCTTAGTTCAATGTTTACAATGATGAATTTAGAAAGAATAGTGGTTGGTATTCAAGGATTGGGAATTTCTGAAATTGCTTACCAAAATTCATTGAGTTATTCGAAGGAAAGAAAACAAGGTAAGTCTAATAATAGCAAATTAACAAATGGTGCAGATTATATTATTGATCATGCAGATATTAGAAAGTCACTACTTAATATGAAATCAATTATTGAGGGCCAAAGGGCATTATGTTTTTGGTTATCGCAACAAACAGAAGTTAGTCTTAATCATAAAAATGAAAAAATTCGCCAAGAAGCATTAGATTTAGTATCATTAATGACACCAGTCGTTAAATCTCTATTTACTGATATGGGCATGGAAATTACCAGTGAAGCTATGCAAATTCATGGAGGTTATGGTTATACAAAAGATCAAGGAGTAGAACAATTTTATAGGGACAATCGAATTACTCCAATTTATGAAGGTACAAATTCAGTTCAGGCAATCGATTTAGTTTTTAGAAAATTAATAAATAAAAATGGAGATATAATTGATCGATATATATCTTTGATAAAAACAGAAAGTCATATTAATGATAAAAAAATAAAACCGTTTACTGAAAAATTAGAACAACATATAGAAATTTTATCAAAATTTACTGGCTGGATTAAAATGAAAATGCAAAGTTCTAAGGATGATGTTAGTGCAGCTTGTAATGATTATTTAAAAGTTTTAGGTTTAGTTGCAACAGGCCATGCATGGATAAAGGTTTTGGAAGTTAGTTTTAAAGATTACGAAAATAATAAACAATTTTATGAAGAAAAAATTCAAACAGCAAATTTTTTCTTTAATCGTGTTCTTCCAAAGGTTGATAGTTATTATACAACAGCAATTAGTGGCAGTAAGTATATAATGGATTTTAAATTTAATTAATATGAATCACTACAATCAAAATCTTGATAAAAATAAAGCAAATTTTGTACCCCTAACTCCAATATCTTTTCTTGAAAGAGCTAAAGATATTTATCCAAATTATGAAGCTGTTTTTTATCAAAAAAGAATTTACACATGGAAAAAAGTTTATTCTAGATGCATAAAATTTGCGAGTGCTTTAGAAAAACATGGAATAGGCTTTGGGGATACGGTTTCTATTATGGCCGCAAATACTCCAGAATTATTTGAGGCGCATTATTCAATTCCAATGACAGGCGCAGTATTAAATCCAATTAATACAAGACTAGATCCAAAAACAGTTAATTATATTCTTCAACACAGTGATGCAAAAGCTTTTATAGTTGATAGACAATTTCATAAAGTAGCTAAAAAAGCTCTTGAAGGTTTAAGTAAAAAAATTTTGGTTATTGATATTAATGATACCCAAGCAGAACTTCAGACTGTTGAAAAAATTGGTAAATTAGAATATGAAAATTTTCTTAATGAAGGTAATGAAAATTATATTTGGAAAAAACCCCAAGATGAATGGCAAGCTATTTCATTGAATTATACTTCGGGAACGACCGGACATCCAAAAGGTGTAGTTTGTCATCATAGGGGCTCTTACCTGATGTCCACTGGTAGTGCTGTTGCCTGGAATATGCCCAATCGATTAACCTTTTTATGTATTGTTCCTATGTTTCATTGTAATGGCTGGTGTTATCCTTGGACGCTTGCAATGCTTAATGCAAAAGTAATTTGTTTAAGAAATGTAGTTGTTAAAGATATTTTTAATTTAATTAATGAACATGAAGTGTCACATTTCGGTGGAGCACCAATTGTTTTAAATATGTTAACAAATGCTCCTAAAGAAAATCAAAAACCATTAAAAAATAAAGTATATGTGTTAACTGCTGGAGCACCTCCGCCTAGTATAATTTTCGAAAAAATGGAAAAACTTGGTTTTGAAGTTATGCATGTTTATGGTTTAACAGAAACTTATGGTCATATTTTACAATGTGCTTGGAATGATGAGTGGAATAATTTAGATAATAATAAAAAAAATGAAATTAAAGCAAGGCAGGGAGTTCGTTATCCAAATACTGAAGAAGTAGATGTTATTGATCCAGAAACAATGAAATCAGTTCCACGAGATGGTGAAACAATAGGTGAAATCATGATTAGAGGAAATATTGTCATGAAGGGATATTATAAGGATAAAGATGCTACACAAAAAGCTATGGACGGGGGTTGGTTTCATTCTGGGGACTTGGCCGTTATGTATCCAAACGGATATATAAAAATAAAAGATAGATCCAAAGATATAATTATATCTGGTGGAGAAAACATTTCATCAATTGAAATTGAAAATACTATTGCCAAACATCCATCAGTATCATTGACAGCTGTAGTTGCAAAACCAGATGAAAAATGGGGTGAAATACCCTGTGCTTTTATCGAGCTTATCGATGGAAAGAACGCAACAGAAAAAGAAATTATAAATTTTTGTAGAGAAACACTTGCAGGGTTTAAATTACCAAAAAAAGTAGTTTTTAGTTCATTACCAAAAACGTCAACGGGTAAAATCCAAAAATTTGAATTAAGAAAAAAGGCCAAGGAGCTAAGCTGAATTTAGAAGTTAATGAAAAGAGTGTGTTCGTCTCAACGGGTGGCATAAACTTCGATGAACAAAAGCCAACAATTGTATTGATGCATGGTAGTGGCTTGACTCATATTGTTTGGTCCCTTCATGAGCAATTTTTATCTTCAAGAGGATATAATGTTTTATCTGTCGATCTTCCGGGTCATGGAAACTCTGAAGGACCATCTTTAAAATCAATTGAAGAAATATCAGATTGGGTAAAATTATTAATGGATACACTTAATATATTAAAAATTTCGTTTGTTGGTCATTCACAAGGAAGTCTTGTTGGTATAGATTTTGCTTCAAGATATTCAAATTTAATTAGTAGTTTGGTTTTAGTTGCAGGTTCGCATAAATTACCAGTTAACCAAGATCTTATAGATCTTGCAGACGCAGGTGAT
>Ga0207966_1002068_pt1 | contig 10535 bp, 6 predicted proteins | sample Knorr_S23_td_NAD_FD_185611 | JGI IMG/M metagenome (GOLD analysis project Ga0207966, IMG submission 185611) | Marine microbial communities from Southern Atlantic Ocean transect - Knorr_S23_td_NADW_ad_2500m_LV_B (SPAdes) (version 2) | ecosystem: Environmental > Aquatic > Marine > Oceanic | place... | reverse complement strand
GCTCCCTTGCACACCGAGGTCACCGGCGGCCTCGGCGGCCTCAAACGCTTCAGTGTAGCGGGCGTCGGCTTCGGAGTATCGTTGTTTCGCCATCAGTATCTGGGCGGTGCGCCCGAGGCCAGTGGCAATTTCCCGCTGATTGCCCAGTTCCTGCCTTATAGCCAGGCCTCGCTCGGCGACCTCCAGAGCCCGATCAAGCTGGCCCAAACTGCTGTAGGCGTTGGCTAGGGAACCTAGTGTAGCGGACACGTTGTCACGGGCGTCGTGGCCTAATTGCTCGAAACGGGTGATCGCCATTTGCAGCGGCGCCAGGGCTAGGTTATTGTGACCGGAGGTGTAGTAGATTCGCCCCAGGTAGGCTTGGGACACAGCAAGTTGGAAGGTCGGGTCTGCTCCACCGGCCAGGTCTTCGGTTTCCAGGCAGGTGATCAAAGTCTTCACCATCTGGATTGCCTCGGCAGCGTGGCCTTGGGTGAGGAGGCTCCAGGCATGTTGACGGATGGAGCCGGAAGTAACCCCGTCCAGTTCACCACCCTCCGACAACTGGCCGCGTACCCAGGCCACTAGAGCATCCCGCTCTCGCAGCCTACCCGCCGATTCCAGGTAGATGCGCAGAGTATCGGCCATGTTTCCGCCTTCCTGACGGTCACCGCGCCGGAAGGCTCTATCGATGGCGATCCGCAGGTTGGCTTCCTCCCGGGCCAGCAGGGCCATCCCGTTAGTCGGCTGGTTGCCCCGCAGAGCCTGGTTAGCAGCGCCTGCTACACTCCGGTAAACCCCTATGAAGCGCCGCTCTGCAGCTTCACGGTCGGGAACCTGCTCGGTTGTAGCGGCATAGCGCAGCGTCGGGTGAAAGCGGAGGTAAGGTGGGTCTGAGATCTGGATATCCTCGTCAACACTGACAAGGGCCGTGGCCACCAGTTCGCTCCGGATCGGCTCCCAGGTTCCGGCATCCAATTCGGCGAAGTCCAATAGGAACTGCTCGAAACCACACCAGGTATGGCAGCACCTTTTGGGCGGCTTCGCTAAGCCGAGTCTTGGAGAACTCCATGGAGGCTAATAAGGAACGGTTTCGCGGTTCGTCGACATTCTCGTCGGCAAATCGGCTCAGCAGCGTGCCGAACTCCGAGCGGATTCGGGCTGGGGTCATTTTTTCCAAATGGGGAGCCACCAACTGAATGGATAAGGGGTGGTCGTCCAGGGCGTCCAGCAAGGCGTCAATTTCCGTCCGGTCGCAGCCGGGCCGGTCGGTGGCGATGTTCTTCAAGCCGGTTACTGCCGCCAGCAGGTGCAGGCTGTCGGGCCGGGCTAACCCCTCCAGGGCCAACTCTTTGATGGCGGGCAGGTTGGTGTTTGCCGGACGGCAAGTAACCAAAAGCCGGCCCTCCGGCGACCCATCGGTCAATTCCCGGTAGAGTCTCTGCAGTCGGCCCCGTTCTTCAGCGCCGAACTCCAGGGGCGACTCCACGGCGTCCGTTGTTTCCTTATCCGTGGATGGCGGCTGGCCGTTCTGGAAGATGGGCAGGGTGGACTCGAAATTGTCCCAGACCAGCAGAACCTTGCGCTGGTGAAAGAGGCGGACGGCGGTGGCCCATTGGTCCTCGGCGAGACGAGAGCTGAACGACTCTCCCTCCAGGGCCTTACCGATGAGTTGGACCACCCGGTCCGCCTCGACTTTTTGCTCAAAGCTGCAGAAGACGGCGGAGTCGAAACGCCCCTTACGCAACCACCAGGCCGCGGCTTCCCGGGCTAGGGCGGTCTTACCCATACCCCCGCAGCACGGAGGGGTAGTTTCGGAAGTCCCGCTCCAACTGCAGCATCTCCATTGCGCGACCGTGAAAACGATACATCGGCTGCAACGGGAAGCCTTCTAAAGTTCCATTCTCAGAGACCGGTTCTTCGACCGGTGAGGTAGCTGCGCTGACGGCGCTGTGTCCACCGGGGAACAAGGCTAGGTCATCGCCCACCTGGTAAAGCTGGGGGATGAACCAGTCTTGCAGTTCAATGGTCTCGGGATTGGGACCTTGGTGCAGCCAACGTTTGCGGTTGGCGTTGAGCTTGGCGCAGGCCTCTTCCAAGGACTGGCCGATGGTCAAGCCGTCAACCAGCGCCTGGTAAAAACGCTCCACGAGCAGCCGGGCCGCCTCGACGTGGACCGAATGGCTGAAGGCGATGACGCTCCCCACCCCGCTCTTGATCAACGCCGGGGCCACCGAGCCGTAAATTTCCTTGTCGGAAAGATCGGAGCCACGGCGGGCCTCCAGCAGCACCAGGGGCACCTCAAGCCGGACCAATTTTTCACCAAGTTGGGCACCAGTGACCAATTCGGTGGTAGCGTCGTCCTTCTCAAATGCTAGGGCACCCACACCGATCTGTGGGACGTAAGTGCCGTGCCCATCGAAGTGCACAATGTGATATGGCAGTTTGTCTCTGCGCGCCTGAGCAATTCTCTCTTCCAGTTCGGCCAGCGTAGGCGGGTCGCAAAAGTCCACGGATACCTGGCCCGGAGGCAGGGCGTCAAGAGCATCGAGCAAGGGAGCGATGCTGTTACGAGGGTCGATGAATCCGATATCGCTGGGTCGGCTGACGATTAGCAACACCCGGAGGGGCGGTTTCATGTCGAATTTGGTGACCTCACTACTGGTCTCTAGCTGGCGGCGGATGGTCACTCCCTGGAATGTGAGTGGCGCGGTTTCATCACGCATCATCTCCCAGGGCTGTCCCAGAACGCTGGGGTCGGATGCGCCGATGGTCAGCAGGTTGGAACTGTGTGCGTTCGCCGCCTTCATTAGACCATCTCGCATCTTGCGCCCGGCGCGGTTAACAAAGATAGCCTCGGATAGGTTTTGGCCCCAGGATTCGAACTTGGCTTCGATGCCGTGGGCTCTGACGTAATCTCCGGCTCCGGGGAATTGGAGATAGGTCTCCAAGTACCAGCGCAGCTCGGCCATGTCTTCCGCGGTCAGAGGCAGGATCAATGAGAACGAGTCGGTCTCCTCCGGCTCCACCCACTGAGCGTTGTAACCATCGTCGTCCGCTTTCACTACCAGACGGGCATGGTAGGGTGCGGGTGGAAGATCGCCTGTGGTAGCTAGAGTCTCGGCGCTGGAAAGAATGTTGCGTGTGACCAGCTTATATAAGTCATTTTCACTATTGTGAGGTTTTGCGATGGAAATATGACTGCCGGCAACTATCCGGACGCTTTCCTGGGCGTTGAACTCACCGATGACCTGCTTCATAGGAGCAAGCCAGTCATGATTTCCGACATAGTTGAAGATTTTCGGCAGAGCGATCTTACCCCGGGAGCATGACTTAACAACGGTATCCCAAGCCCGCAGGATATCTAATAATACTGGACTGTTCCGACGTAGTTCCGCAGCCAGGGGATTGATCTTTCTGATACCTTGCAGAGATCTCGGTGCTCTCGAAGCTCCCATGTCGGGCACGCCTATAAAATGAACATCTCGTATCTTCTTGAAGAACTCTCGCTGAGCCAAGTTGTTGAACGTTTCGATCAAAAAGCGGCGGGTCACCAATCCACCTAAACTATGCGCGATGATAAATACGTTCTTGTTTTCGTGAGCGTGCGCGTCTATAAAGGTCAGCAGCCGCCCAGCAATATCAGCTATCCCCTGGGAGTTGCGCACCATATGAGACTCATAGCCGAACGAGGCCACATCGAAACCGCTGTCGAATCCTTGATCAACTTGCCGAATCAAAGATGGGAACTTAGCCCACGTGGCTTCGGGGTGTCCGGTGTAGCCGTGGATAAAGAGCACCAAGTTGGGCTCGCGGGCGTTATCGTCCTTCCAGATCCACGACCCATACTCATCAACTTCGATTTCACGCTTGACCATAGCCCCACTCCGCTGCTACTAAGCTGGCTCATGCTACCCGTGGCCCGTCGGGTAGACCGTTGCTTCCTAATTTATATGCTGTTGGCTATGTAATTACCATCTTGTTCAATACCTATTTGACTATATTTCACACCATGCCGAGCCTGTCGCACATAGGATTTCTGTTTTCGAGTAACTAATCGTAGAGGAATCAACGTGTGCATTGTTGCCTACATATTAACGGGCGTGGTAACCGCCTAGTCCGGTGGACAAGCCGTCCACTCCGACGTACCATTCCTCCGTCATCGCCGGGCATGTCTCCATCGGTGCAGCCGGCTAAATCGGATCATGGGGTAAGTAGTTATGGCCGAAAAGCAGATATTGTGCGCCTTCGGGGTAGACTTGGACGCCGTCGCCGGGTGGCTGGGGTCGTATGGCGGTGAAAACTCACCCGATGATATCTCCCGTGGCATATTCGCCGGGGAAGTTGGCACCCCTCGCCTGATTAAACTGTTCGACAAGCTGGGAATAAAGACCACCTGGTTCATCCCCGGCCACTCCATCGAAACATTCCCCAAAGAAACGGCGATGATAGTCGAGGCCGGACACGAGATTGGGATGCATGGGTACTCCCATGAAAACCCGATCGACATGTCTCCCGAGCAGGAAGAAGCGGTCCTGGTGAAGTGCATCGACCTGATTACCAAGATATCCGGGAAGCGGCCCACCGGATACGTCGCCCCTTGGTGGGAGTTCAGCCACGTCACAAATGAGTTGTTGCTGAAACACGGTATCAAGTACGACCACAGCCTGATGCACAAGGACTTTGAGTGCTACTACGTCAGAGTCGGCGACCGTTGGACGAAGATTGATTTTTCGCTAGCCGCCGGCGATTGGATGCAAGGCCTGGTCAGGGGCCAAGAAACCGACTTGGTCGAGATACCCGCCAATTGGTACTTGGACGATCTGCCTCCGATGATGTTCATCAAGAAATCGCCCAACAGTCACGGATTTGTGAATCCCAGAGACATAGAACAGATGTGGCGGGACCAGTTCGACTACATCTACCGGGAGTACGATGAAGCGGTTTTCCCCATCACGATACATCCAGACGTGAGCGGACGGCCGCAGGTATTACTTATGTTGGAGCGGCTGGCCGCCTACTTGATGTCCCATCCCGGAGTTAGGTTCTGTAAGTTCGATGAGATCGCCGACGACTTCGCCCAACGCCATCCCAGAACCAACCCTAGCGGATAACAGATAATCTTCGATTCACCTTATTAAAGAGCTAAATCAACAACGTTAGGGAGGAATTCATGGTAATGGAATGGGAACATGTAGCCGGTCCATTCAGCCGGTTGACGGAAGGACCCGCCTGGGACGGGGAAAAGCTTCTGTTCACCTACATTCCCGGCAGCCGCATCATGGCCTATGACCCGGCAACCGGCGAGTGTGAAGTGTACCGCGACAACACCAACCACACCAACGGCCTGGCTTTCGACATGGACGGCCGCCTATACGGTTGCTGCTCCGGCGGACGCTCCATCGTGCGCTTCGAACCCGACGGCGGCACAACAACCATCGTCGATTCTTTGGACGGACAACCGCTCAACACACCCAACGACCTTGCCATCGACCGTCAGGGACGCATCTGGTTCAGCAACCCGTGGAACGCGGGAAACATCGACCCCAGCCAAGTACAGGTGATGACCCGCAAGGACATACTACGGGCCGACCCTCAGCCCGACGGGAGCTGGACCTGCCGGCAGATGACCTTCGACACAACGGGAACCAACGGTCTGCTTATCTCTCCGGACCAGCGTAGCCTATACATCATCCAGACCGATCCCGATGGTGACCGGGAGTTAAGGTCCTACCCGATCCAGGACGATGGCACCCTGGGCGAATACATCGTGCTGCACCAGTTCGGGCGGGACCACCGGGGACCGCAGCGGGCCATCGACGGCATGTGCCTGGACTCCGAGGGCAACATCGTCGGCGCCGCCGGGAACTGGGTGAGCGGCCCCGGCCCTATGATCTACGTTTGGACGCCGGCCGGCCGGGTCCTGGAGACCTACCCTATGCCTGTAGGCGTGGAAGGTCCCACCAACTGCGCCTTCGGCGACTACGACCAGGGCACCCTTTACGTCACCTCCGGCCAAGGCCACCTCATCCGCACCCGCGACACCGGACGCCGGGGCTGGATCATGTGGCCCCCGGTCCGGTAAGTCCCAGAGCAGACCAGACTTGTTAATGTCTCAAGCACAAGCTTCATCTCACATTCTGCCATGAGGCACGGAGAGGTTTATGTCAACCAGCATCAACATGGAAACCAGCGCGACTTTTGACAAGGCGGGGGTGAGATTTAACTTCAATCTATCCACTCCGTCCAGCGGGAATCAGGCCCAACTCAACATCACGGTGGACGATCTGGCCAATGGCCAGCGGCTGCCCTTCAACCACCAGGCCTGCCCTGCGGTGCACGATTTCACCCGGGGATTCACCCGCTGGTTGGGCACCAAAGGATTTCGAGCAACCCGCAACGACGATGAGATAGTCGCCGAGGCCCGCTCGGAAATGACTTCGGCTCAACTCACCCAAGGGTTCCGGGATGCCTTGGACATGGTGGACCAGAAATTCTCAAACTACCTGGGGCCGATCATCGGCTCGGACTCATATTCCGACGTTGTCTACAAAAAAGAAGACGGGGTCGCTTGGCTGCTGCTGAACCGTCCGGAAACCTATAACGCCAAGCGGGGCATCACCATGGATGAGATGGCCACTAGCCTGTTAGACGCCGCGGGCGATTCCAGCATCCGGGTAGTAGTGATCTCCGGAGCCGGCCCCAACGGCTTTTGCACCGGCAACGACCAGAGTTACGACCCGGAGTTAGAGCACTCGGCCTACCGGGGAGAGGCCGAGGTGCGGTATAGCCAGGTGGTTCAGCAGATGGCCCAGCCGGTGATAGCAGCCGTGGACGGCTTCGCTATCGGTTCCGGAAACATCTTGGCCTATACCTGCGACTTCACCATTGCTACCACCAGATCCAGGTTCGGACAGACTGGGCCGAGAGTTGGCAGCCCGGCCAACGGTCATACCGTGGCCATGCTGGCGGCCAGGGTGGGCCAAAAGCGGGCGCGGGAAATCTGGATGTTGTGCCGCCAGTACACTGCCCAGCAGGCCTATGACATGGGATTGGTCAACATTGTGGTGGAGCCGGACCGGCTTTGGGCCGAGGTTGACCGGTGGATCGCCGACATCAAGAATGTCAGCCCGGTAATTCTTCAGACCCAGAAGATGTCATTCAATCGCCACGACCATTTCCAGGACCCGGCAATGACCCCGATACAGGAATACATGCCCGACTACCAAGCAACGGAGGAAGCCCGGGAACGCCGGACGGCCTTCATCGAACGGCGGCCGATAGACCCGTCCAAGAACGTGCCGTACATCAAGGTTCCCATCGGCTAGTATCCGGTCCGTTCGTCCGCGTCTTTCCCGCCCTTCCGCGGAAGGGGAACCCAGTGATGTAGCTACCCCTAGGCATTCACCATATTCCGAAATCTCCCCTGGATTCCAGCCTGCGCCGGAATGACGTGGGGGACGCGGCCCGGCAAGGGTATCGGCAACCCCACACCGCCTGGGACGTTAAAACTCGATTATGGCGCGGCCCGCAATCTCGCCGGCCTTCAGAGCGTCGCAGGCTTCGTTGATGTCGTCCAGCCTGTAGCGGCGGGTGACCAACTTATCCAGTGGGAACTTCCCTTCTTGGTACCACCTCAAGAACATAGCAAAGTCCTTGTCCGGGTAGGTCGCACCCAGGCTGCCCCGGTATTGCCGTTGGTGCGTCACAAAGAGCCGGGAATTTATCGTGATGTCCCATCCGGGCAGGCCGATCAGCACCGCCATGCCGCCATGGTTATCGGCGCCTGGGCCGCCGCCTCTGGTCGACGGCAGGATCTGCTCGTTGGTGATCTTTAAACCGATGGCATCAAAGGCGTAGTCCACGCCGCCGCTGGTAATCTCCTGGATGGCCTCAACAGGGTCCCCTTTGGAAGCGTTCACCATGTGGGTCGCCCCGAATTCTTGGGCCAGTTGCAACTTCTCGTCCGTGAGATCCACGGCGATGATGGGATAAGCCTCCAAGATGGCGGCCATCTGTATCGCACACAGACCCACGCCACCGACCCCGTACACCGCCACCGAGTCCCCAGGCCGGACCTTTGCCGTGTTCAGCACCGCGCCGGCCCCGGTGAGGACGGCGCACCCGACGATACAGCTGATGTCGGTGGGGGCGTCTTTGGGGATCGGCACCACGTAATCACCGCTGATCAGGACATCTTCTCCCCACGTGTAAGTGCTGCCGTGAACCGGCTCTTCATGGTAGGTGATGCCAGAAGGCAGTGCCGCCGGCCGGCCCCTGACGGGTGTTCTGGGGACCCAAGTCACTATGGCGTGGTCTCCTTCCTTCAGGTGGGTCACGTCGCGGCCCACCTGCGCCACTATCCCGGTCCCTTCATGGCCAAGCACCAACGGGCGGGGAAGGCTGTCGTTCTCCATCTGATGGAGTTGGGAGTGGCAGACCCCGCTGGAGTAAAGTTTGACTATGACTTGATCTGCCCTTGGTTCGGGGACTTCCAGTTCGTCGACCAAAAGTTGGCCGCCTGGAGCGATCTGAATCGCGGCTCTGGTTTTCATTACATCTCCAAATATCGCAAGTGAAGAAAGGTCTCACCCTCCGTCTATCGATGGGCGGCCAGAAACTGAAGATTTCGGTCTCGAATCATCTGATCCGCCACCAATTCTACACCAATTCTACACCTGGCAAAGCTACGCCGCGCGGAGTTTATCATGTGAAGCGTCCCAGGCTCCCGCAGTGGACAATCCCGCCCGCTCCGACGTACTATTTCCCCATGCCGGTTCCTAGCACTCAAATTATACGAATAGCTGCAGCGGCCCCATAGTAGAGTCCAATCCCCCTGGCAGCATAGCCCGTGTCTTCATTGGCCGCCAGACCGAGTTGGCCGAACTGGAAGCGAACGTGGCGGAAGCCGTGGCCGGGCAGGGTAGGCTGGTAATGCTGGCCGGTGAGCCAGGCATCGGCAAGACCCGGACCGCCGTAGAATTGGGTGTGCTAGCCGAACATCGGGAGCCCAGGTGCTCTGGGGCCGGTGCTATGAAGAGGAAGGTGTGCCGCCGTACTGGCCTTGGGTGCAGGCCATCCGGTCCTACATAAGAGAGAAAGATCCAGAGGAGCTTCGGTCGGTGATGGGCGCCGGCGCCTAACACATTGCCGAGATCGTCGCCGACGTTCGGGAGCGATTGCCCGGGTTGAGAACACCGCCCCAAGTGGAACCGGACCAGGCCCGCTTCCGCCTCTTTGATTCCATCACGTCCTTCCTGAAGAACGCGGCGCAAGACAAACCGCTCATGCTAGTCCTGGACGACCTGCAATGGGCCGATCGGTCGTCTCTGCTGCTTCTGGAGTTTCTGGCCCGGGAGATTGGCTCCAGCCAGTTGTTCCTGATCGGCGCCTACCGGGACGCGGAGCTTTCGCCGGAACACCCCTTGGCCCAAAGTTTAGATGCCTTGGACCGTAGAGGGCTGCTCCGCCGGGTAAACCTGCGGGGCCACATTCGGAATGACGTGGCCCGTTTCATCGAAGTAACCGCCGGTCTATCTCCACCGGAGGAGCTCGTGGAGGCGGTCTACACTCAGACCGAGGGCAATCCCCTATTCATTACAGAAGTGATCCGGCTGCTGATGCAGGAAGGGGACCTAACTGCCGGCTCTGGCGCCGGGCTAGAAACGTGGATCGGCCGTATTCTCAAGGGTGTCAGAGACGTGATTGGCCGCCGGCTTAATAGCCTGTCGGAGGAATGCAACGATATCCTGACCATCGCGACAGTCAGCGGCCGGGAATTTGAGCCGAGCCTGATTGCCCCATTGGTCGAGAACACGTCTGAAGACCGGCTCCGAGAGGTGCTGCAGGAGGCGATGGCGGCATTGCTCATCGAGGAGTTGCCCCGGGGCCGCTATCAGTTTACCCATGCCCTCGTTCGAGAAAAATTCGCGGAAGAGATGTCCCAGACCAGGAAAGCGGGACTCCACGCCACCATTGGAGAGACCCTGGAAGAGATTTACGGCGATGATGTCGAACCACACGCCGCCGAATTGGCTCATCACTTTAGGGAGGCACAGACGGCTGTAGGCAAAGAGAAGTTAGTACATTATTCGTTGTTGGCCGGGGATCGTGCGTTGGCTTCCTATGGCTACGAAGACGCGCTGGATTATTCTGAGCGAGGACTAGTTGCCCGGGACATAGACCTATCCAGACCAGAGCCGGCTAATGACGAAGAGGCCGCGGCCCTGCTGTTCGGACTGGCCCGGGCCAAGTCCGCCACCGGCGTTGGACATAAGCTTTCTGAAGCATTTTACGCCTTAAGCCGCGCCTTCGAATACTACGCCGGGGCGGGAAGTGTCGCCCAAGCGGTGGCCGCGGCTGAATTCCCGATCGCGCCCCCGCCATACCGAATCTCAGGTGTCGCCCAACTCATGGCTCGTGCTCTCGCCATGGTACCGGCCGATTCCCACGAAGCAGGGCGTCTCCTTTCCCGCTACGGCGGGATTCTTGGGGCCGCGGACCGTGACTATGAAGGGGCTCAACAGGCGCTGGGGCGGGCGATCGCCATCGCCAGG
>Ga0207966_1002067_pt1 | contig 10538 bp, 9 predicted proteins | sample Knorr_S23_td_NAD_FD_185611 | JGI IMG/M metagenome (GOLD analysis project Ga0207966, IMG submission 185611) | Marine microbial communities from Southern Atlantic Ocean transect - Knorr_S23_td_NADW_ad_2500m_LV_B (SPAdes) (version 2) | ecosystem: Environmental > Aquatic > Marine > Oceanic | place... | reverse complement strand
TCTTTAGTAGGCAGCTATAAATCAGACGTTGAACTGGTAGAGCCAGACCAACTCCCCTTCTCGGATCAATGGCGCCTCGGTCATGTATTCAGCCATTCCGGCAAGAGCGGCCTGCACGGTTTCCGTTGCAGCGTCTGACGATGCTTTATCGATATATCCACTCGCCGCAAGCATTCTGTCTTCTGTTGTACGCGTGATAAACAAACGGCTCAGACCCGCAACATCTTTGAAGCTCTCTAGGTGCCCGCTATTTAGATAGGACATTATTGCGTCGTATTTGGTTGGATCAATAACAACACTAACGAATCGCATGTACTTGATGTCATTATTTGGGACTTCCCCAATGACCCTCGCAACACGTTCGCCCGTTCTAACCAACGGCTCTCCTACTATGTACTCGGCGAAGTCAGCAAATATCGAACTGTGAGCTTCTGTTGCTGCGTCCAAAGCATCTCTGCTCCGGTACCCAGACATCACCATCATCCTATTTTCCAACGTCCTAACTACACGGACATTCAATAGGTCAGGGATATCCTTGAGCCGATCTCTAACAGTATCAAACGAGGACATCGTGGCGTCGTATTTTGCGGGGTCAAAGTCAAATGCTGTATATCTGAAATCGGATGGTCCCTGCCCTGACGTGGTCATAAGCTTCCTCGAGGTCTCAAGCCAGATTGGGTGCAAGTTATATTAATTACTAGTACAGAAGTTGTCTAATCATATCTTGGTCTTGTTTTTATTTTCCAATCCTTAGTGAATATCTGCCTTGTTTGGCTTAAGCTCATCATAAGAAAAAGCATCCTCAAACGTATCACCAGCGTGGGCTGGGAGGACCTTCAGAGGAACGAAGAAGCGCTGTTGCTACCCGGTGGCCTTTGTATATTGCCGAAATGCTGATTAGCCAAGTAAGGAAGTTTATATTTTTTTAAATTTAGTAAAAAAATGAGCCTGAGAATTATTACTATTAGCCTAAATATTCCATATACTCCCTAAGGTATCTAGTGGTTAATCAGCTTTGTGCATAAGATTGTTTCCCCTTTGTAACAAAGCTTATCCACAACAATATCTAGATTATTCGTAGAGGAACTAGGGAGGAAACCATATGAAACTCATCGTGATCGGAACAGGCCAAGGTGGTTCGAATATCGCCGATGAGTTCGTATCAATGGGTGAGTGGGTTTGGAAGAATCGGGGGATACGAATTTTTACTGGATCCGATGAAGATCCAATTAGTACAGGTGTATTTGCTATCAATCTAGGTGCCGGGGACTTATACGGATTAAAGCACATTCCTCAAACCTCAGACCACACCATCCTAATGGGTAACTCTGACGAATTCCGCGGAAGAGGCGCCGGTAAGATCAATGCCAACGGGGCAGAACAGGCTAGAAAAGATTCGAAGAAAATAATTTCAACCATCCGGGATTCTGGTGATGTCTCCACCGCTGATGCAATATTAGTAATAGCAACAGCCGCCGGCGGAACGGGCTCGGGTTCGATTGGCGTTATTGTTGATGAGCTTAAACACAATTTCAATAAGCCTGTATATGCGATGGTCGTCCTACCGTTTGCTTATCAATATGACGATCCGGATACGATGATGAACACCGGCACCTGTCTAAAGCGCGTTCTTGAAAATAGCTTGGCTGATGCAGTGTTCCTAATGGATAACCAAAAATTTGTGCGATCAAATGACAGTACTTCCACTAATTACGGTGAGATTAACACAAGGTTTGCGCAGTCATTTATGGATATCCTGTGCGTGGGCGAAGAGAGTGATCAGCGTTTTGTAGGGGAGGTTCTAGACGCTAACGATGTAATCACCATGCTTCATGGGCCTTCCGCTATAGGCGTTGGCCAGGCTTCGATACCGACGAAACAACAACCCGGATTTTTTAGCAAGTTCTACCAAAAACCCGATACCGCTGATCATTTCTCGGACTCAAAGGGCCAAATGGAACGCGCGAAGAATGTTCTAACCCGTACTTTGGCCGACCTTTCAATAGACTGTGAACATCATGAAGAAAGCAGCACGAGCTATGACGCACAATACGTGCTTGGGCTGTTTTCAGCACCGAGTGATGAGACTACTCAGGAGATTATCGAGATGGTGGACTCAAACCTCGCCGAACAAGTCCCAGGGGCAGGCCGCAGAAAAGGAACTTATCCCGGACGGACGTCAGAAACTTTAAGTATCACGGTGATAATGTCTAACCTCGGTAAAGGCGCAGCCATGGATAAAGTAGAGTTCTTTTATCAATCCGCCATTGATGCTATTGCCGCGAAAGAAGATCAACAAGACGCCAGAAACCAACTATGGAATCAAACAAATCGCGTAGCGGCTCAACTTCCAAACTTGTAGCGAAGAACGACCGACATTCAGTCCCTTAAGATGGAGTTATGAGGCTTACTAGAGTACCCGAGCGGCGCAATAATCCGAGCGGCCCAATATTATTAATTGCGGTCATGGCGATTGTAATCGTAGTGCTCTTGATTCTAGTGTATTGGTTTTTCATACGTAGTTCTGGGGAATCGAACGCACCAGCTTTGGGCAATTCCACCACTGCGCAAATTCAAGATCCCACACCGGTACCAACACCAGTACCGACGTTGGTACCAACACCAGTACCGACGTTGGTACCAACACCAGTACCGACAGTTTCCTTGGCGCCCACAATAGTACCTACAACTGTTCCTACGCCAGTGGCTACCTTGGTACCCACACCGATTCCAACAACGGTACCCACTACCGTCCCGACACCAACTCCAGTACCAACTCTAGCTAGACCTAAATTGCCTTTGCCAGCAGTCGTAAATGAGAATCCACCTCACGTATTTATCGGTACAGTTACGATTGGTGGGGAACTTGCTCCAGAAGGGACAGAGGTAACTGCGTGGGTGTTGAAATATTCAGATCCGGTAGGGAGCTCAACAATTCCAGCGGTGGCAGGAGAGCCGGGTTCTTACACTTTATTGGTGCCTCAACGCGGCGATGATTTCACTGGTACTGTCTTAATAATAAAGGTCAATGGCACCTTTGTAACTAATGCTATCTGGAAATCCGGAGGAGGAGACGAATTAAATCTAGCCCAGTAGCTCTAAGCCGATACGCGGTTGAAGGAATATACAACCGACTGACCTTCGAAACATCACCTGATTTTACCGATTTGCCTCGGTTACTTAGGATTACTCGTTTACCATGAACGTAACTGCCTATTGTGGGAGTATTTTGATTCTCTTCTCCGTGAGTTAGGAATTGGTGATAGATTAGCGCGAACAATACTAATTCTCTGGGTCGGTAGGAAAAGGAATCACGCCTATGCCGTCCACTAAATGTTTGGGCATGAAGTACTCGCCGCCGTGCGACGGTACCAATAAGGAGATTGGTTTCATGGCTCCGTAATATTGGGGCGGCGCGCTCGAAACGGGCTTGATAACCGAACATCAACCTCTTCAATATTCTTAAGGTAGTTTGGAAGTGACCAAACCCGAAATAAACCGTCACCGGAGGCCCCAGACAAACTCAAGGCCGCGTAAGCGGCCTTTTTTGTTGCCTGACCCTTGGTTCGGATATAGTATCGCCGAAATATCCGTCTATTATGGACAGGCTGAAATGCTACAAGACTTTGTAGATAAAGACCGTTCTGGAATTCTGAACCTTACGGCAGCCGGGCTGACGGAGCTGCCTCCCGAGATAGGCGACCTGACCTGGCTGAGTGCGCTGCTCCTGGGCGAGAACCAGCTGACGGCGCTGCCCCCCGAGATAGGCAATCTTAGAAACCTGCGCCGGCTAGGGCTGGGTCGCAACCAGCTGACGGTGCTGCCCCCCGAGATAGGCAACCTGACCAACCTGTACCGGCTAGTGGTGGGCGAGAACCAGCTGACGGACCTACCTCCCGAGATAGGCGACCTGGCGAACCTGAAGGAGCTGCACCTGAACGACAACCAGCTGATGGTGCTACCCCCCGAGATAGGCAACCTGGCCAACCTAGACTGGCTAGGGCTGTACGGCAACCAGCTGACGGCGCTGCCTCCCGAGATAAGCGACCTGACCAACCTGAAGGAGCTGCACCTGAACGACAACCAGCTGACGGAGCTGCCCCCCGAGATAGGCAACCTGACCTACCTAGATTGGCTAGGGCTGTACGGCAACCAGCTGACGGCGCTGCCTCCCGAGATAGGCGACCTGACCAACCTGACCGGGCTGTACCTGGACAACAACCGGCTGACGGCATTGCCTCCGGAGATAGGCAACCTGACGAACCTGATCGGTATGGAACTGAACGGCAACCAGCTGACGGCGCTGCCGCCCGAGATAGGCGACCTGACCAACCTGCGCTCGCTAGTGCTGGGCCGCAACCAGCTGACGGAGCTGCCCCCCGAGATAGGCAACCTGACAAACCTGTACCGGCTAGAGCTGAACGGCAACCAACTGACGGAACTTCCCCCCGAGATAGGCAACCTGGTCAACCTGGCCTTTCTGAACTTGGACGACAACCAGCTAACTGACCTGCCCGCTGAGATATGGAACCTGACCAACCTGGTCGATTGGAACCGGCATGCTCGCGTCTTCTCTGAGTTAGTTAGGTGCTAGGTGGCATGGAGATTTGGGTATTTTGTATTCAATTTGTACCCAATGTATTTCCGTACTGTAGGCAGGGTTTTAGCAGTTAGCCTCAAATTCGTGTCTGGTATGGACTGTCCCGTTTTCTACCCGCCACCTCCCGTTATAATCCGGTAATATCTGCATAAATCTGTCTACGGTCCAATAGCAATCCAAAGACTTTCACACGTAAGGAAACAAACCATGACCGCGCAAACCGATCCAGACCTAATTAGCAGGTTAGAAGAGTTGGAAAGCAGGGTTCGCACGTTGGAGGATACCGACGCTATACGGAACCTCAAAGCCAGGTACGCTGAGTTATGCGATGATAATTACAACCCGGATGGAATAGCCGCATTGTTCGTTGAGGACGCGGTGTGGGAGAGTGGCCCTCTGGGCCGGTTTGAAGGTAGAGAAGCGATCCGCGGTTTTTTTCGTGGTGCGTCCAAGATATTCACGTTCGCTATCCATTACAGCCTAAATCCCCAGATCGAAGTCACCGGCGACACCGCCAGGGCACGTTGGTACCTGTTTATGCCTTGCACGGTGAACGAGGGCAGCCAAGCGATGTGGCGGGCCGGCATCGACGACGAAGAATACGTCCGCGTGAACGGGCGGTGGATGTTCAAGAGCAAGAAGTCTACCGGCGTTTTCAACACACCCTTCGACACCGGATGGGCCAAGGTCCGTTCTGCTTGACCCAGGGGGACGATGTTGGACAAGATAGGCAACTGAACATGGCGAATCACCACTGACTGAATCTGGACGAGGTGTAGTTTGCTTGACCTTTTGATCAACAACGGACTTATCGTGGACGGCTCCGGCAACCCTGGATTCTATGGATCGGTTGGAGTGGAAGGGGAAATGGTCCACGTCTTCCGGGGAGACTCGTCCGGCACCGAGGCCGCCCGGGTCATTGACGCCACATCGAAAGTTGTCTGCCCAGGGTTCATAGATGTGCACGCCCACTCCGGTCTGATGATTCTGGCCGAACCGGAACACCACGCAAAAGTCCGGCAGGGAATCACCACGGAGTTAGTGGGGGTAGACGGAAATTCTTACGCGCCTTTCACTTTCCACGATGATTTTTTGGCATTCTTTGAGCTGAATTCAGGGTTAGACGGCGCTCCCCAGCTACCTGGGAGCTGGTCTACCGTTGCGGAATACCTGAGCATGTTCGATGACAAAGTTGCCATCAACATCGCCTATATCATCGGTAACGCCCCGCTTCGAATCAGCGCCGTAGGTTGGGATGACAGACCGGCCAGCGAAGCCGAGCGAGCGAACATGCGGGCCATGCTCCGTGAAGGCATGGAGGAAGGCGCCTTTGGGCTGTCCACGGGCCTCGATTACCCTCCAGGCAGCTACGCGGACACCGATGAATTGGTGGAGTTGGCGCAGGCGGCGGGACTCCACGGCGGTATTTACCACACTCACCTCCGCAATAAACTTGGTGACCAATTCCTGGACCCGGTCAAAGAGGCGTTGGAGATTGGGCAACGAGGAGAGATTCCCTGCCATCTGACCCACTTCTACCAGAAGTTGACCCATTCAGGCAGCGCAGGGCAGTTGCTGGGATTGGTCGATGAAACTGTTGCCCAAGGCCAAGACGTGACTATGGACTGCTTCCATTACGCCTACAGCAGCACCAGGCTGCTCATTCTGATTCCCGAATGGGCGTTCAATGGAGGCCCGGAAAAGCTCAAACAAGTTCTCCGCTCCCCGGAAGGCAGAGAGCGCCTTCGGCAGGAGATACGTCCACGGAGCGGCTCGTTCACGGACCTGATGTTGACCAATTTCAAGCAGCCTCATAACCGAAAATTCGAAGGAAAGTCTCTCGCTGAAGCAGCCGACATGATGGAGAAAAGGGAAGTCGACACCATCTGCGACCTGTCGTTGGACGAGGACCTTCAAATTTCCTACGTTTCGCCTGGACCCAACCTGGCGACACTGCCCGACTTCATAACCCATCCCAGGACCATGATCGGCACCGATGCCGTTCTCCTGGGCGAGTACCCCAACCCCCGCAGCTATGGGACATTCCCGACGATATTGGCCGAATATGTGCGTGAAGAGGGCAGATTGACCCTGGAAGAGGCGATTCGGAAGATGACATTCATGGCGGCCCATCGTCTGGACATTCGCGACCGGGGAATGTTGCGCGACGGCATGAAAGCGGACATAGTAGTCTTCGATCCTCAGACCGTGAAGTCTCCCTCCACCGTGCGAGACCCTAAGCAATTCCCTATCGGCATTGAATACGTTCTAGTAAATGGCAGAATCGTGGTGGACCAAGGCCAGCACACCGGAGTTCTAGCCGGCCGGGGTTTGCGCCACGGCCGCGCCTGATTGTGGGATAGGACCGTTAGCATGAACCCAGAACAGTTAAAGGTCATTGACCAAGTTGACGAGCAAACGATCGTAGACCTGGCTAGTGATCTGATAAAGATCCCCAGTTTCAAGCTGGAAGAGACTCCGGTGGCCACGTTCTTGGCCGATTTCTTTGTAGACCGGCAATACGAAGTGGGCCTTCAGGAAGTTGAGCCGGGGCGGTTTCAAACCATCGCCACCCTGAAGGGGACCGGCGGTGGACCTAGCCTGATGCTGAACGGACACACAGATATCAATTCGCTTACCCGGCGCTGGCGTCGGGACCCTTGGACTCCCGTGGTTGAAGGAGACCGGCTGTACGGTCACGGGGTCCAGAACATGAAGGGCGGCCTGGCCAGCATCATCATGGCTGCGGAAGCGGTACGCACGTCGGGTATCCGGTTGAAGGGCGACTTAACGGTCGCCTGTGTGGTGGGAGAGACCCAGGGGGGCGAGGGCACAAACTTCTTGATGAAAAGCGGCTTTCGGACCGACATGGCGGTGGTTGCCGAACCATTTGGCGCCAGCAACCTGGTTACCGTCCATTCCGGAATCGTCCACATGGCCATCCACACCTACGGCGTCACCGGGCATGTTCGCCAGCTTGAAGGGACCGTGAACGCAGTAGTGAAGATGACGGGAATCATCAACGCTCTGCAAAAAGTTGAGTTTACCTATCAGCCTCGAGAAGACCTTCCAGACCTGCCCAAACTTAACATTGGCAGCGTAATCGGCGGTTTAGGCCAGGATTACATCCTGGTGGAACCTCCGTACATTCCCGATATGTGCACCATCATCGTGGACGTCCATTTCCTGCCGGGCCAGACGGTGGAAGGCATCGTTGCCGACATCCGCGAAGTCGTGGATCCATTGCTGGCAGAGGACCCAGAGTTATCCTACGAGATCGAGATTCCACCACCGGAATTCTTCAAGGGCCGGCGCCGCCTGGTTATGGACCCGTTGGACGTGCCCCGTGACGAGGAAATAGTCCAAGCCGTGGCCCGTAGCCACCAAGACGTAACAGGACAACCGCCCAAGGCGATCGGGACGGTGCTGCCCTTTTCGTACACCGCCAATGACACCTGCCATCTCTGGAACGCCGGTATACCTTGTTTGCTGTACGGGCCGGCCGTCGTCCGAGGGGGGGGTGGAGAGGACGACAGTTGCGTCATAATCAGCGAGATGGTCCAGTGCACCAAGGTGCTGGCCCTCACCGCCCTAGACATCTGCAAAACATAAATTCCGCGTCCGCTGTAGACAAACCCTAGCTGTAGTTTCAGACCATGAGGAGGCTGTCCATGGGGGTCATCCCAGGCATCGAGTTCAATACTTTCTCCATCACCGGCCGGTGCTCCCGGACCGGAATGCTGGGCATCGCAATCACCACCAGCGACATCACTGTCGGCTCCCGTTGCCCTTACGTGAAGTCCTCGGTCGGAGCCGTTGCTACCCAGGCGTCTACCGACCCCGGCTTGGGCCCATTTGCCTTGAATCTATTGCAACTTGGCTACTCGGCCAGCGGAGCTCTCCAGCAGTTGGAGGCCAGCGACCCGCACATAGAGCGGCGTCAATTGGGGATTGTCGACCACAACGGCAACGCCGCCGCCAGAACCGGGGCCATGAACAATCAATGGGCCGGCCACATCACCGGAAAGGACCACGTCACCATGGGTAACGGTCTTGTTGGGGAAGGGGTGGTCAAGGAAATGGCCGACGTGTTCATGCATACTCCTGAACTGGATCTGGAAGAGCGCTTGTTGAGGTCTTTGGAGGCCGGGCAAAATGCCGGTGGAGAGGCTCAGGACTCGACCACCTATCACTCGGCTGCTTTGCTGGTCTACGGCGCGGACACGTTCTCCAGGGTTGATCTTCGGGTTGATGAGCATGCCACGCCGGTGGTGGAACTGCGGCGTCTCCTGGACATATTCGCGCCCAAGATCGAATACTTCGCCCTGCGCGCCACTGACCCGGAAGCGGCACAGGCAGCTAAGGACGCGGCGGTCTGATCCGAAAAGATAGCTAAGGCATTGGTTCCAGTTTGATTGTTCGGCCGGTTTTGGCCGACTCCACCATGGCTTCAGTCAACTGCACCAACTTGAGGCCATGTGCCCCTGAGGCGGCCGGTTCACAGTGCTCGGCTATGGCCCGCTGGAAGTCCTCTATGTTCTTGGTCACGAGGTATACGAAGTCCGGCTCGTAGGCGACCGTGGTGTTCACCGTTTCGCTGGACACCCGCAGCTCTCCTTGCAGTCGCGGCCACGAACCGTCCGCCAGCATCACCTTGCCTTCGCTGCCGTAAAGGGCGACGTCGTTCTGAAATTCAGGAAGGCGCATCCCGCAACACATTGTACCGATGGTTCCGCCATCGAAGCGCAGGGACATGGCAGCCAGGTTTTCCAGAGGCCTCTCTGGAGTTTGTCCGTCGGTGATGGCAGCAATCTCCACAACCTGTTGCCCCAATAAGAATTGCAGGTCGTCTATGGCGTGGACGCCAATGGTCGACATGGCAAAGGCCCCGCCGACCATCTCTGGATGCGTCCACCAATCCCGCAGCCCGGACCGGGGCTCCGGTTGGACGTTGCCCCGCTTGCCCTGACCGATCTGAGCCTGGGCGAGGGCGATCGTGCCCAGGGCACCGTCGGCAACCAGCCGCCTGGTTTCTATGTGCCCTGGGTGGTGCCGTAGGTGTAACCCCACACCTAGCTTAACGCCCCGTTTTCGGCAAACCCGCATAGATTCGATACCTTCCGCCACGTTTAACGAAAGTGGCTTCTCCACCAACACATGTTTGCCGGCGTTGGCGGCCATCACCGTATACGGGCCATGCAGGTGGTTCGGCGAGGTGATGTAGACCGCATCGATTCGCGAATCGCTCAGAACATCCTCAACGGAGGAGTAGGCGGTCTTGGCCCCGTGTTTCTCGGCGAAGGCTTCAGCCCTGCCTTGGTCACGGCTGTGTACGGCCACCAACTCTGCGCCCTCGGCTTGGTTGATACCCGGAGCGCCTCTGGAGTCAGCAAAGTCGCCGGCGCTGATGATTGCCCACCCGATTGACATCATTCACCCACTTAAATATTTGCCTGCACCAATCGGCATTTGACGACGAAACGGGTCAACGCCCTGCGACCACGGCTTCTTGGCGAGGAGCCTACGCTCCCACACCGACTCCGGGGCGTAAGCCCTGGCTTGGCGAAACTTTCTCATACCCATCCGCCACTTGGAACAGCAATCCCTCTTCAAAGGGGCCGGTGATGAACTGGACACCGATGGGCAGACCCGCGTGAGTGACACCGCAGGGAACGGTGATTGCCGGTAACCCGACGGCGTTGAAAGGGCTGGTGTTCCGGGAAACAAGTCCTGATCCCGGCCCTCTAACCCGGTGGTCTTCACCGTTAATCTTTATGTACTGGGCGTCGATACGGGGCGCGGGCACCGGAGCCGTCGGCGTGACCAGGAAGTCCACTTGCTGCATGACCTGGGCGTACTCTTCTTGGATCAAACGCTGGACTCTCAATGATTTGGAGTAGTCTTTCCCCAACACGAACTGTCCGGGAATGGTGCGGTA
>Ga0207966_1002064_pt1 | contig 10545 bp, 13 predicted proteins | sample Knorr_S23_td_NAD_FD_185611 | JGI IMG/M metagenome (GOLD analysis project Ga0207966, IMG submission 185611) | Marine microbial communities from Southern Atlantic Ocean transect - Knorr_S23_td_NADW_ad_2500m_LV_B (SPAdes) (version 2) | ecosystem: Environmental > Aquatic > Marine > Oceanic | place... | reverse complement strand
AAAAATTGGCCTATTCGGAGGCGCAGGAGTTGGTAAAACAGTTATCATTATGGAATTAATTAATAATATTGCAAAAGCACATGGAGGGTTTTCAGTTTTTGCAGGTGTTGGTGAAAGAACTAGGGAAGGAAATGATCTTTATCATGAAATGATCGACTCTGGTGTAATTAAACCAGAAGGTAAAGGATCTAAAGCAGCATTAATATATGGCCAAATGAATGAACCTCCAGGAGCAAGATTAAGAGTAGGTTTAACAGGTTTAACAGTAGCTGAATATTTTAGAGACCAAGAAGGTCAAGATGTATTATTTTTTGTCGATAATATTTTTAGATTTACTCAAGCTGGATCAGAAGTGTCAGCTCTTCTAGGACGAATTCCTTCAGCAGTTGGATATCAACCAACTCTTGCAACGGATATGGGTAACCTACAAGAAAGAATTACTACCACTAACAAAGGATCAATTACTTCAGTTCAGGCAATTTATGTTCCAGCAGATGATTTAACAGATCCAGCACCAGCAACATCATTTGCACACTTAGATGCAACAACAGTTTTATCAAGACAAATTGCAGAACTTGGAATTTATCCAGCTGTAGATCCACTAGACTCTACTTCAAGAATATTAGATCCAAGAATAGTAGGAGATGAACATTACAGAGTTGCTAGAGAAGTTCAAAAAATTTTACAAACATACAAGTCCTTGCAGGACATAATTGCAATTTTAGGAATGGATGAATTATCTGAAGAAGATAAATTAACAGTTATGCGAGCTAGAAAGATTCAAAGATTTTTATCTCAACCATTCTTTGTAGCCGAAGTGTTTACTGGTTTTCCTGGAAAGCTAATTGATTTAGAATCAACTATTAAAGGTTTTGATGCGATTTGCAAAGGTGAATATGATCATCTACCTGAAGCAGCTTTTTATATGGTAGGTACGATAGAAGAAGCAGTTGGAAAAGCTGAAAAAATGGCAAAAGAAGCGGCAGCATAATGAACAACGGATTTAAACTTGAAATAGTAAATCCAGAAAAGTCTTTTTTATCAAAAGAAAATGTTTCCGAAGTAGTGGTTCCCGCTTATGAAGGTGAAATGGGAATTTTAAAAAATCACATATCAATAATATCTTTTTTAAAACCTGGTTTAGTAAAAGTTTTTGAAACTGATTCTAAAGAAGAAAATTATTATGTTGAGGATGGAATAATAGAATTTAAAAATAATTGTTTGTCTATACTAACAAGCAATATTTTTGATATTAAAAAAATAGATAAAAAAGAGGTCAGTAATATTTTGGCTAAAGCAGAAAAAGATGTACAAAATTCAGATATTTCCGATCAAGCAAAATATTTAATTGATCACAAAATTGAAGTTTTAAAATCTTTAACTCTAAATTAATTTAATATTTTTTCTATTTCAGACTTAACTTGTTTATATACTTCAAGTTTAAAATTTACTGCTATTTTAGTTAGATCATCTATATCTATCCATTTCCAGTCTAGAAATTCAGGATGTTTAGTATTTATATTAATCTCCGATTCATTTCCAACAAATCTCATAACAAACCATTTTTGTTTTTGACCCTTAAATTTACCTTTCCAAATAATACCAATCAAGCGATCTGGTAAAATATATGTAAAACTACCTTCAATTTCTTTAATAAGTTTTACACTAACAATGCTTGTTTCTTCTTTTAATTCTCTCAATGCAGCAGAATAATAATTCTCATTATTATCAATACCACCTTGTGGCATTTGCCAAAAATTTTTTGGATTATCTATTCTTTTTGCAACAAAAACTTTATTGTTTCTATTTAAGACAACAATTCCAACCCCACTTCTAAGTGGTAGCTTTTCAAATTTTTGATTCATGGTTAGCCGTTAAGAAGTTTTAATGCAAAATTCAATTGATTATCAGTTTTAGTATTCATTTTAAATTCTTCAGAATCTTCAGCAACTTCTATATCTGGCGTAACACCAACTTCTGTAATTGATTGACCAGAAGGTAAATAGTACTTTGATATAGTCAATCTAATTGCGCCTCTATTTTTTAATGGAATAATTGATTGTACTGATCCTTTGCCAAAACTATTTTCACCAATTAAAATTGCTCTTTTGTGATCTTTTAAAGCACCAGCTACTATTTCTGCTGCAGATGCCGATCCATAATTAATTAATACAATTAATGATTTTCCATTTATAATGTCTCCTTTTTTAGCAAACCATTTTCTATTTTCTGAACTTTTTCTACCTTTAGTAGATACAATTTCACCATTATCTAAAAAAAAATCTGAAATTTTAATAGCCTGTGTTAACAATCCACCTGGATTATTTCTTAAATCAAGAATGTATCCCTTAATATTATTATCTTTACTAAGTTTCTTTAATTTATTTTTTATCTGATTACTGCTGTTTTCATTAAAAGAAGTTAGTCTTATATAACCAATATTATTATCTATGAGTTTTAATTTAACAGACTGAACTTGTATAAAGTCCCTTGTAATATTAAATATTAACGCTTTTTTTACACCTCTTCTTCGAACAGTAATTTCAATATCAGACCCAACAGGACCTCTCATAAGTTCAACAGCTTCCATCAAAGATTTACCTTGTACTTGAATGTTGTTAATTTTTACAATGTAGTCTCCAGCTTTTACTCCAACCTTTGATGCAGGAGAATTATCAATGGGAGAAATAATTTTTACAACACCATGTTCCATAGTAACCTCGATGCCTAGTCCACCAAATTTACCACTAGTTTCTTCTTGCATGTTATCAAACATATCTGGGGTCATATAAGATGAGTATGGATCTAAGGATTGTAAAACACCATTTATAGCAGCGTCCATTGCTTTACTTTGGTCTACATCATCCACATATTCTTTATTAATTTTATCTAGAACTTCACTAAATAGATCAATCTTGTCATATATATTTTCATTCGGAGCAGCAATGCTTTTGCTTAAAAAGAATAAATAAACAAAGATTATAAAAAAAGATTTTTGTAATTTTTTCATATTAACACTTTTTCTTTAGGAATAAGTTCAGACCATATTTTTTCAAGTTCATAAAATTTTCTTTTTTCTGGATTAAAGATATGTACAATTACATCTATGCCATCAATAAGCTTCCAATCATTACTTTCTTTTCCTTCTATTTTACAATTTTTAATTCCACTACTCTTACATTTTTCTAAAACTTGCTCAGATAAAGCTTGAATATGTCTTGACGAAGTACCACTAGCAATAATCATATAATCAGCTATTGAGCTTTTATTAGCAAGATCAATACTTACTATATCTAAAGCTTTATTCGAATCTAGTGTATTTAAGATAATTGTTTTTAGATCGAAAATTTTATTCATTAATTATTAAAAGTTTATCAAATTTTTCTTAATTGAGAAGATGAAATATTAACTTTTTTGAATTTAACAAACTTTAAACTCTTATGATTCAGTAGTTTAAATGTAATTGATTTCAAAGATTTCGCTTTATACCCTTGTCTATCAAATACTAAAATATTGCATTTTTGTGAAATTGATTTCCATTTATGCCATTTATGAAAATTGATTAGATTGTCTGCTCCCATTATAAAATAAATATCTAATTTTTTATTAATTTTTTTAAAGTAATTTATAAGATTGATAATTTTATTTGATTTAATTTTACTTTCATAAAATTTAATTTTAATAAATTTTTCTTTTTTTGTAATTTTTTTTGCATATTTAATTCTTAAATTTAAATTTAATTTACTTTTGTTTTTGAAAGGATTTTTTTTTGTTACAGCCCAAATTATGTAATCTAGTTTAAATTTTTTTTTTGCTTCTCTAGATATTTTAATATGTCCAATATGCGCAGGATCAAAAGTTCCTCCCAATATACCAATTTTTTTATGATTTTTTTTAAATGGTTTTCGCAAAAAATTATTTCCTTATTTGTCCTTTTCCTTCCAAAATATATTTGTAAGTAGTAAGTTGATCAAGACCGATTGGACCTCGTGGATGAAGTTTACTTGTTGATATGCCAACCTCAGCACCAAATCCAAATTCTCCACCATCGGCAAATTGTGTTGATGCATTATGGATTGCTATAGAACTATTAATATTTGAAAGAAATTTTTTAGCAGTTTTTCTATTTTTTGTTACTATTGAGTCGGTATGTGAAGAACCATATTGATTTATATGATCAATAGCTTCTGTTACTCCATTTACACTTTTTACAGAAATTATGGGGGAAAGATATTCTGTCTTCCAGTCTTTTTCTGTTGCAATTTTCATTTTTCCAGAAATAAATTTTTTTATCTTTCTATCTCCTATGATTTTGCATCCTAGTTTGCTTAGATGATCTAATATCGGTTTACAGTGGGTTTTTAGGCACATTTTATCTATCAATAAAGTTTCGGCAGCCCCACAAATACTAACGTTTCTCATTTTTGAATTTTTTACAACTTTGATTGCCGTACTTAAGTCTGCATCTCTGTCTACAAAGACATGACATAAGCCTTCGTAATGACCAATGATTGAAACTGAAGATTTTTTTAAAACTTTTTTGACCAGCCCTTTACCCCCCCTGGGAATGATTAAGTCTATGTAATTTTTCATTCTAGATAAAAGATAATCAACGTGGTGTCTATCTTTACTTTCAACAAATTGAACACAATTTTCATCACATTTTTTATTTTTAAGAGCTTTTTTAAAAAGTTTAGCCAAAATTTTATTGGAATGAAATGCTTCTGACCCACCACGTAAAATGACTACATTTCCACTTTTAAAACATAAAACAGAAACGTCCGACGTAACATTTGGTCTACTTTCATAAATTATACCAATTATACCAATTGGTATTGATACTCTTTTTATAATTAAACCATTTGGTCTTTTCCAGGAAGATAAAGTTTTTCCTATAGGATCTCTAAATTTTATGATTTTTTTTATCGCACTTCTAATTTGTATGATTTTTTTACTATTTAACTTAAGTCTATCAATCATACTATCTTTAATCTTTTTAGACTTTGCATTAAATATGTCTTTTTTGTTTGCATTTAAAATTAATTGTTCGTTCGTTTTCAGATAATGACTAAATTGTTTTAAAACAGAATTTCTCTTATCGATACTTAAGTTAGATAAATTTAAGGAAGCAATTTTTGCTTTTTCACCTATTTTTTCCATGTATAAATTTTTAGTCATTTTTTAAACTTTCACCAAGTCATCCTTGTGGATGATTTCTTCTCTACTAGAATATCCTAATATATTTTTTATTTCGCTGCTATGCGAACCTTTTATTTTTTCAATTTCGATTGAAGAAAATGATGCTAAGCCTCGAGCACATTCAATATTATTTTGATCTTTAACCAGAATATGATCTCCCTTTTCAAAAGTTCCGTTAATTTTTTTAACTCCTGCTGGTAATAAACTTTTCCCATTGTTTATTGCTTTTATTGCTCCATGATCGATAATTACTTCACCTTTAGGAGCAACTGATCCGATTATCCACTGCTTTCTTGCATCAAGTTTAGAAATTTTTGGTAAAAACCAAGTACATTTTTGACCTTCAATTATTTTTTTTATTGGATTTTTATGAATTCCACTTGCGATGGCCATATAACATCCAGATAGTTGGCAAATTTTTGCAGCCTCAATTTTTGTTTTCATACCTCCTGATCCGTAGATATTTTCTGCTCTAGATGCATATCTTTTTATCTTTTCATCTATCTCTTTAACAATCTTAATTAATTTTGTTTCTTTATTTTTTTTTGGATTATCAGTGTAAAGCCCCTCAACATCGGATAACAAAATTAAACAATCAGCACTAATTATTTGTGATACTCTTGCTGCTAGTCTATCGTTATCTCCGTATTTTATTTCAGTTGTAGCAGTAGTATCGTTTTCGTTAACAATCGGCACAATTCCCATTGTTAGTAAATTGTCAATAGTTCTTCTTGCATTTATTGATCTTCTTCTTTGCTCTGTATCTTCCAAAGTTAAAAGAATTTGAGATATTTTTATTTTTAATTTCTTAAATACATTTTGATATAAGTTCATCAACTCTATTTGACCAATTGATGCTACAGATTGGCTTTTATCAAGTTTTAATTTTTTTTTGTTTAAATTTAATTTTTTACATCCAAGTGCAATTGCACCAGAGCTAACAATAATCACATTTTTTTTGTCATTTAATAAATCTTTTATATCTTTTGCAAATTCAGATAACCATTTTTTTCTTATAGTTTTTTTATCATTTATTAATAATGAAGATCCAATTTTAATTACAATAGTTTTAAATTTTTTAAAATACATAAGAAAGTAATTTAGATTTAATTTTTGATATTGATTCTTTTTCAACAGTTGAAAGAGTCATAACTTCAGATTTTTTATTTTTTGAAAAAGCACTTGTGATTTTTTTAACTGAATTTTTATCTAATAAATCAGTTTTATTTAATACTATAATTTCTTTCTTATTTAAAAGTTCTTTACTATAGCTTTTTAGCTCTTTTTTAACTTGTTGGTATGAATTTTCCAGGTTATCTTCAGTAATATCTATTAGGTGCAACAAAGTTTTGCACCTTTCTATGTGTTTCAAAAATTTTGTTCCAAGACCAACTCCTTCATGTGCCCCTTCTATTAATCCAGGTATATCTGCCAAAGTTATTTCTTTATCATTGTAAACTGCTACTCCAAGATTTGGATTCAGTGTTGTAAATTGATAATTAGCAATTTTTGGTGTTGCACTTGTAATTGCTGCTAATAAACTTGATTTTCCTGCATTTGGTAATCCAATAATTCCTATATCAGCTATTGTTTTTAATTGAAGCCAAATTACATATTCTTCTCCAATTGTTCCTTTAGTAAATTTTTTTGGCGCTCTGTTTGTAGAACTTTTAAATGTAGTGTTACCAAGTCCACCTTTGCCACCATTTGCTACAACAAATTCTTCATTTTCTTTTTTAAAATCATAAATTAAAGTTTTATTATCCTCTTCAAAAACTTGTGTTCCAATTGGAACTTTTAAAATTAAATTATTGCCACCACGACCAGTACGATTTTTGCCAGCTCCATTTCCACCACGTTTTGCTTTGTGATGTTGTTGGTATCTGTAATCAATAAGAGTATTTAAATTTCTTTCAGATCTTAAAATTACTGAGCCACCTTTGCCACCATCACCACCGTCTGGTCCTCCATACTCAATGAATTTTTCTCTTCGAAAACTAGGTGAGCCATTACCACCATCACCTGCTTTAATATAAATTTTTACTTGATCTAGAAATTTCATAATACAACTCGTTTCTTTTAGTTGTACTAATTAATTGGGCTTTACAGAAACAAATGTTCTATCTGACCTGGTTTTTTTATACTCAACTTTGCCTTTAACCAATGAAAAAATTGAGTGATCTTTACCTATGCCAACATGTTCACCAGGGAATATTTTTGTTCCTCTTTGTCTAACGATAATGTTGCCAGGTATAACAAATTGACCACCATATTTTTTTACACCAAGTCTTCGCCCTGCACTGTCGCGTCCGTTTCTCGATGATCCACCTGCTTTTTTTGTTGCCATAATTTACCTAATTTTATTTACTTGTCTTTTGTACTGTTTTTTTTTCAATTTTTGTAGTTGTTTTTGTGTTTTTTTTAGCTTCTGAAATTACACTACCATCTTTAGAATAAATTTTGTTAATTTTTATCAACGAGTATTGCTGTCTATGTCCATTTTTTCTTCTAGAATTTTTTCTTCTTCTTTTTTTAAAAATTAATATTGTTCTATTTTTTCCATTTTTAATTAATTCTGCTTCAACCTTCGCACCTTGAACCAATGGCAAACCTACTTCAATATTTTTGTCATCACCATAAGCTAGGATTTCTTTAAATTCTATTTTACTTTCAGGCTTTGAGTTTTCTAATTTTTCCACTTTTAATATTTCACTAGCCTTAACTTTGTATTGTTTTCCACCAGTTTGAATTACAGCAAATGACATTATTACCCTTTTTGTTTGATCAGCAATATAGAGATAGACTTAACATAGTCAAGCCGAATAAACTAAAAATTATCCTTTAAATCTCTCAGTTTTGAAAAAGTTTGAAGAGAACTAATGTTATTCAAATTTAAATTCTTTTGTACTGATTTTTCTTCAGATCTTAAAAAAATATTACATTCAAGTTCCTCTTTAATAGTTGAAGGTATCGTTGGCAAACCTTTGTTAAGTTTATCTTTTATTGAATCAATTTTTTTTTTTAATTTAGAATTACTTTCATCATACTTGATACAAAATTTAGAATTTTGAAGTGTATACTCGTGTCCACAATAAACTTTTGTTTCTAAAGGAAATTTTTTAATTATATTTAATGACTTAAACATCATTTCATAAGTTCCTTCAAATATTCTTCCACACCCAAGAGAAAAAAGTGTATCACCAGAGAATAACAACTTTTCATTAAAAAAATAAAAACAAATGTGTCCTAGTGTATGTCCTGGAATATGAAAAATTTTTGCTTCAAAATTTTCATTTTTCCATACCTCCTTATCTTTTAAACAAATATCAATCTCAGGTATTCTTTGTTTATCATCTTCAAATCCTACAACTTTTGCATTATATTTTTTTTTCAATTCCTTGTTTCCTCCTACATGATCATAATGATGATGAGTATTTAGTATAAATTTTAAATTTACTTGATTATTATCCAAATAGTTTATAATTGGTTCAGATTCACTAGGATCTACTACACATGCAGTATTTAATTTTTCATCGATAATCAAATAAGAATAATTATCTTTTAAACACTTAATAATTTCTATAATCATTTTATTTTTCAATAAGAAAAATACCCAGTTCAGAAAATAAATTTTTTAAATTTAAATTCTTTTTATTTATTATTGAAACCTTTTCTTCATGTAACGCAAGAGATTTAAACAAATTAATATTTTTTTTTTTGCATAAGTTAACAAAATCTTTAATTGTACACATATGTAAATTTGGGGTGTTATACCATTCGTTTGGTAGATGTTTTGTCACTGGCATTGTACCTTTAAAAAATAAGTGAAGTCTTACTTTCCAATATCCAAAATTTGGAATTGTAACTATAGCTTTGTTTGCAACCCTTAACAGATCATCCATTACTTTTTCTGGATTATAAAATGCCTGAAGTGTTTGGCTTAAAACTACATAATCAAAAGATAAATCCGGAAATTGTTGCAAATCTCTTTCTGCATTACCTTCAATAACAGGTAAACCTTTTGAAATACATATTTGAACATTATTTTTTGAAATTTCCAAACCTCTAGTATCTACATTTTTATTATCTTTTAAATGTTTCATTAATATGCCATCTCCACACCCAACATCAAGTACTCGCGTGTTATTTTTAATTAATTCTGCAATTATTTGAAATTCTTTTTTCATAAATTTTTTAATAATTTGCCTTTAAAAAATTTTTTACCGATTTTAAAAAATCGGGAACATCTAATAAAAACGAATCGTGACCTTTGTCACTTGTAATTTCGATAAAACCAACGTCCGCACCAGCAGCATTTAAAGCAATAACGATTTCTTTATTTTCAGATGTTGGATAGAGCCAATCCGATGTAAAAGAAATTATAAAAAATTTTACTTTACTGCCTTTAAAAGCATCTGAAAGATTTCCTTTATATTGTTTTATCAAATCAAAGTAATCCATTGCTCTTGTTATATAAAGATAGCTGTTAGCGTCAAATCTATCAACAAACGCTGAACCTTGATGTCTAAGATAACTTTCAATTTGAAAATCAGCATCAAAACTAAATTTTAAATCATCTCGTTCTTGAAGTTTTCTTCCAAATTTTTCTTGCAAACCTTTTTGAGAAAGATAAGTGATGTGTGCAGCCATTCTAGCAACAGACAAACCTTTGTCTGGAGAATTATCTAAATTAAGATAATCTCCTTTTTTCCAGTTATCGTCTGCCATTATTGCTTGTCTGCCTAATTCGTTAAGAGCAATATTTTGTGCTGAATGACTAGCAGTACAAGCTATGGGAATAGCAGTTTTGGTTTTGTCAGGATAATTTGCAACAAATTGTAAAACTTGCATTCCTCCCATTGATCCACCCATTATACTAAACAGCCTATCAATTTTAAAAAAATCCAATAAGTTATATTGAGCATTAACCATGTCATTAATTGTTATTACTGGAAAATTTGTACCAAGTTTTTTATTTGTTTTTGGATCAACACTGTTAGGACCATAGGATCCCATGCATCCTCCAATTACATTTGCACATATTACAAAAAATTTATTTGTATCTATTGCTTTATTAGGTCCAACTAGATATGGCCACCAGCCGCTTTTGTTTGTTATTGGATTTGTACCAGTTACAAATTGGTCGCCTGATAAAGCATGGAAAGCTAATATTGCATTATCTTTTTTTTCACTTAATTTGCCATATGTCTCATAAGCCATAGGGTAATTACTTATAGTCTTTCCACAATCTAATTTAAGTGGTTTTTCTATAATTATTTTTTTTATGTTTTCTGTAGCATTCATAATATTGTGCCGAAGATGAATTGTGAGAAAAAAACTTATTTA
>Ga0207966_1002047_pt1 | contig 10611 bp, 8 predicted proteins | sample Knorr_S23_td_NAD_FD_185611 | JGI IMG/M metagenome (GOLD analysis project Ga0207966, IMG submission 185611) | Marine microbial communities from Southern Atlantic Ocean transect - Knorr_S23_td_NADW_ad_2500m_LV_B (SPAdes) (version 2) | ecosystem: Environmental > Aquatic > Marine > Oceanic | place... | reverse complement strand
AACTTCATGATCCGCGACGCCCGAATGCAGGCCCTGATTGCCTCTAATCAGGAACCGATCACACCGCTGGTCGACCGAATTGGGGAATTGCACAAGGATCTCGGAGTCAGCACCCTTCTGGTAATGGGAGGAAGCGGGGATTATTTCGATTCAGCAGATCAGGTCATTGCCATGGAATCGTTTCAACCTAAGCTGGTGACGGCAAAAGCAAAACAGATTGTTCAGGAAAATCCCGGCAGTCGCAAAACCGAAACCAGTCAGCCCCTGCCCAAAGTACCAATGCGGACCCGCAATTTATCGACATTAGATTTCAGCCGGGGGAAAAAAACCTGTGTGATTCAAACGCAGAAGTTGACCGCGCTCATCCTGGGACGAACCGAGATTGATGTGCGTTATGTGGAGCACCTTGTGGAAATGGGACAATTAGAACTTTGCGGCTGGATTCTGAAACAGCTTAAAGACCGGCAGGGAAAAGACCCAAATGTATCTAACAACGAAGCAATAAAAAATATTCTCGAAGCGATTGAAACCGGGGAATTGGAATCGGTCACGCCTTTCAACAATGGCCTTCTGGCTCTGCCCCGCCTCCAGGATGTGATGGCCGTCCTCAACCGACTGCGTTAGAAGAAGTCTCAATAAACAGAACCTATTTCTTCACCAGTTCCAGAGCAATATATAAACCGGCATCGGTCACCGTATATTTGCCTTCGACCTTATCTTTCTTTTTCAGGTTAGATAAAGTTTTCAGGCCATCCGGTTGGGTTTTTTCGTTCACGATAACCGTGAACCGCTTTTTAGTCTGCGGGTCTTTAATTCCCACCTTGTTTTTGTCCGCAAGAACTTTTTTGACCACTCCTGAAAAAGGAACCGCATCTGCCGCTATCGCAATCCCTATAGCGGAGAAATAAAACAAAACCACTATTAAAAAACTTAACCGAGTTATTCTCGTCATTTTGTTCTCCGGGTTAAAACCTACATCCCTCTATTACAGTATTCTCTTATTATATAGTGGATAGACTATTTTGTGAACGGTATGAATTGAACCAAGGGCTTTTGTTCCGACAAAAGGCGGGGGTATCCCTCTTTTAAAACTTTTTGCATGCCCACCGGGTTGGAAGGCCAGATTCCCTTCATCCTATTTTCAGGAGCGGTCCCCTCAAACACCAGATAGCCATACTTGCCGTAATGTGGCAGTTTACGCATCAGACCGGGAATGCTTTCCTTGTTACCAGCAATAACCCAGGTCATCGTTCCTTTTATTTTATCCGTTCTATCTAAGGTAAAGATAAAACTATGATCCTTCCAGGGATAGGAATGGTCTGGAAACCGGATTTCCTTTTCGTCCACCTCTATTCCAGATTTTTGCAATTGGGCAATGAAGGATTTTTTCAATGGATGGTCCCACCCAAAAACCCATAAACTGCCTTCCGGCAACGAGGCGTTTTCATACCCTGATAAAATATTTTCCGGTTTTGCTACCCCCTGTGCAAACTGCTGGTAGCCTGGATTATCTTTCTCCGGAAGGAGTGCCGTTATAGTTTGGGCTCCGTAAGTCTGCCCCAGGCTGGGTGGGGTTTCCTCGATTCCCAGCAGGCGGAACACATCGTTATAAGGGTCCAGCCGAACTGCTATAGGCTTCGCCGATAATTGAAATTGAAACTCCCGCCTGTTCGTTTCAAGTTCTACATAATGAATCCCCCCCACCGGGGATCCGGCGGTCCAAATGGCTATCGGAAGCAGTAACTTAAAAGCAGGATTCTCCTGCTTCACCGTCACCTTCAGGTCATATCGGCCCTGATTGGCCACATAAGATGCATGTTTTAGACTAATCTGGGGAGCCCCTTTACGATGGATCCATTGCTTAAAAAACCCGATCAAGTTTTGCCCTGACACCTTTTCAAAAATCCTGCGTAGGTCCTCATAACCGGCATATCGGTACTTATAGGTCGCATAAAACCTTTTCAAACTTTTTAAAAAGTTTTCATCCCCGACTTGGGTTCGTAGCATATGAAAAACCATAAGGAGCTTGGCATAGCCAATAGCCTGGGAGGCCATGCTATCCCGATAGCCGAACTCACTCAGGGGGAAATCGTTCTCTTTGTTGACATAGTTTAAAAATTTCATCATTTCCTGAAACCGGTACCCACTACCCTTCCCTTTAAGTTCCAGAAGCAGGTGATCGGCAAGATAAGCCGTCAAACCTTCCGACCAGCTGCCCTCGTTCATATCGGGAAACACCCCGTTGCCCCACCAGTTGTGCAGAATTTCATGTGGATAAGAACTATGCAAAATAAACGGGAAACGAATGATCCTTGATCCCATCAAGGTAAAAGAAGGCATGCCATAGCCGGTCTGCCGGGAATTTTCCACCAGGGCAAACTTTTCATACGGGTAAGGCCCGAGCAACCTGGAATAAAAATCGATATATCCCTTCGCTGTTTGAAGATACCGCTCGGCCAATTCCTCTTCCTCTTCCAACAAAAACGCATACAGGGGAAGGCCGTTATGCTCCACCTCGTAAATATGGAACTTATTGCCAATCAAATAAATTTCTTCAGCCGGATGAGAAGATTCCCATGAAACAATTCTTCTTCCTTCGCTAACGCTATCATTAAACCTCCTCCCCTGACTCACCGACTGCCAGGGTTCTGGAAGGGAAACCTGCATCTCAAATATAACCAGAGCCCCCTTCATCTGCGGATAAAAATAACTGTCGCCGGAAAAAAAGAAACCGCTGGAAACTGGGGGGCCTTCGGAGTCTTGGGAAGGATCGTAAAGAATCCCGGAATAATTCAACGTCATTGAAAATGTTTCAGGGCAGATTGCGGAACTACTTTTACTGATCTCGATCCTGACAAGCCCATCGGATTTATATTTGGAGGTTTGCATCTGCCAACCGGCTGGAACCTGGTGCCTGTTCAGCTTCAGGTCGGCATGAAGGTAAAAGGCAAAAGACTCACAGTTATTTTTGTGGGAAGGTTTGAACTGGATAGTGTCTTCTATTCTGGCAAACCGGGACGAGGGTTCCAGTTCTATTTGTAAGTGGTGATGGATCGGGGAAAAAGACCAGACCTCATTGGGAGCCACGAACAAAGCCAGCATTAAAACCAGCCCAAGAAATAATTGCCCACTTCTTTCACAACTCGGAGGCTGGATCGCCGCGCTCCTTAACAGTCGCTCGCGATGACGACTAGAGGGGATCGATAAAATTTTTTCATTACCCGACGACCGCATCAAGACCTCTTTGGCTTTCTCCTTCGATCCTCACCACCACTTTATTCGGCAGGCAGGCTGAGAGGCGGTCGGCATACTGAATGTATCCCGACTTGATGCAGACCTTGAGTTTGCAAGGGGAGCGGACTATCCTCGCCCTGCCCTGGCTGATCTCCACTTCCGTAGTACCCAGAGGTCCTTGCACCTGGATGACCCGATCTGACAGAAGGGGAAAGCGGGCCACCTGTTTCTCCGCTACCTGGATGACGACCCAATCGCCCCTGTTAAATCCAGTGCCAAAATAATAAAAAAGACCGGCATTGAACAACACCAGCAGGACTATCAGAAATTTGTCGCTCCAGTTCATCGAAAACCAACCCCCCTCAGTCCCCCCTTATCAGGGGGGAAGATCACTTTTTCACAAAAATATTGTCAATCGTTCCAACGCGCATCCCGCAAATGAATTTGAGGATTTTTATGCGATGCAAAATAATTTCTTAACGCATCCAGTCCAGCTAAATAATTGCCGGAGGCAAAAAAGTTTTCTCCCGGCCCATGATAACGACGCACAAACAGGCCAAACCTCTGCGCGGTTCGAACAGCATAATTTTGCTTAAAAACTTCCATCTCCGGCATTCCTTTCACATCGGGAAACTGATCCAGCCGGTGACGCAGGAGGTTCAAAAAACTTTCATCGGTCTCCCATTGTAACGGAGGCAGGAGCGAAACAGAAGAAAACTCCAGCAAGGGTGCATCATCGGTGATCTCACCGGCCCCGGCCAAAAAAAGTGACAGGTGTTTTCCATCGGTAATAAAAAAATCCGCGAAATCCAGAAACGAGTTCACTTTCATTTCCCCGGCGATCTGCTTTATTTCATCGCTCCGCATAAGTATATCAAAATAATTTTTATCCAGTGTTATCGACTCCCGACTTCCCACAAGCAGGACAATGCGCGTGAGAAAACTGTTCCAAACCGAAAACTCGGGAAAGACCTGCCGAAACGTGTGAGTGATGGACCGGGCATCTTCCGGCCCTATCAGATGCAAGGGGAGCCATTGCACCAGCAAGCCATTTTCTTTTAAATGGCTCAAAGCCAGTTCATAAAATTCCCTGGAATAAAGGTTCACCACTCCAGCCTGCAGGGGAGACATCGGTTCCATAATGATGACATCGTAAGCAGACTTCGACCATTTCAAAAAAGTCCTGCCATCCTGAATAAACATTTTTGTATTGGATCGGCTTAAAACATCATGGTTCCAGGTGGCAAACCATTTTGAAAACTCCAAAACATTTTTATCAATTTCAACCCCATGAACTTCAGCCCCCGGGAACAGAGAAGCCGTTCCCATAGTGCTACCGGTGCCAAACCCTATCACCAGTACACGCTTTTTGGGTGAGGGGTGCAACGCCATCGGCACGAACCCCATGGCCTGCATATAAGTACTGCCGGAAAACGAGCTGGACACAGTAGCGGTGCTGAATCCATCCAGATATATCGTACGCGCCAGGCTCTCCTTATCCTCCACTACGCTGATGGTGGAATATTCGCCCTCCTTGTAATCCAGCAGGCGTATGCGACCTGCCGGAACATTCACTTCCAGCCGTGCAAAGTTGCCCAGCCCGGCTTTACGCGTTTCTATATCCGGAACCCAAAAACCTTTCCCCGCAACCAGAACAAAAAACACTCCGCCCAACACAGTCGCCATGGACAAGGGCCTGAATTCCCGGACTCTTCCCAGGATATAAAAACCAAATAGTATCAATACCGCATAAATCACATAAAGGGATAAACGAATTCCCAAAAGCGGTATGAATACGAAGGGTGTCAGGATGGTTCCCAATACAGCGCCCGCCGTATTGATGGAATAGGTATTGCCCAGGATTTTCCCGACTCCCTCAAAACGGTACGAGTAGATATGATTGGCTAACGGAAAAAGCAGACCAAAGCCAAAAGTGGGAAGAAACATCAGCCCGAATGCGAACAACGAGCGGATCAAAAAGGTTTTGCCGGCAGAGGGTTCCAAACTGTAAAAATAGCGGTCCGCCAGAGAGGTCCACTCGGTCAGGTTGTCCAGCGCGGGAAGCATGGCGATACAAAAAGCACCAATGGCAATTTCAATACCGACAAACTTGAGAACCCGGTGGGACCGCCCCAGCAGTTTGTTTGCGGTCAAGCTGCCTAACGCGATTCCCAGCAAAAACGTGGCAAGGATGAGCGCGAACGAATACAGAGTACTACCAAGCGGGAACACAAGAATCCGGGTCCATAAAATCTGACTGGATAAGGAAGCCATTCCAGAATAGGCAAACATGGCAAAAACCAACACGACAATGGCAGGAGAAACTATCGTATCTTGTTTACGTTTTACCGGTTTAGCTTCGATCTGGATGGAACTGGAATCCACCGCAGCAAAAATTCGTGGACGACCATAACACAGCATAAAAACTACGGCGTTGAGTCCCACCGCGAACCAGGTCGAACCTTGGACTCCCAAAAGGCGGATGGCAAAAAACTGGGTAAAAAGACAGCCAAAAACCGCACCGAAAGTATTGACTCCATACAACCGCGAAACCTGGGTAAAAACCTGCTGTGTCTGATTGTTTGTAGCCCAGCATCCTACCAGCGGTAAAGTAGCCCCCATCAAAAGGGTAGCGGGAAACATCAAGAGTGTACTCAGGAAAAACTCCAGCATATGCACCCCAAAGTCCACCTGCCCACTTTCGGGTAAAATCAAAGGATACAGTTTTTCCAGAAGATCTAATCCAAAAGGAAAACATAGGGCATATAACCCGATCAACCCCTCCAGCAGTCCATATCCGCGAATCAGTTTATCCGGTGCTATCTCAACCCTGGCCAGAACCCGTCCCATAACCCAGGCCCCTGCCGCAAGCCCCATCATGAACGCACACAGCACGGCACTCAGCGCATACAAACTGGCTCCGAACACCAAAGCCAAATGCCGAAACCATATCAACTCATAGCCCAGGCTCGCGGCCCCCGAAGCGAAAAGGCAGGCATAGGCAATCCAGGGAATTTTATATGCAGGGTGAGTCGCCATAAGAAAGGGGATTTTCCCACAGCCTCATCCATCCGTCAATTTACCCAACAGGTATTGCATCACAATTTCATGAGTGCTATTCTCCCCCCTCTAGCGAGGGAGGCAACTAGCCATAGCTTATTTGGCAAGCAAAGAGTTATCTCGGCTTGACGAACTCTTACCCAGCTGCCATTGAATTATTAAAAAAGACCTTTAAAAAACCCTTTTACCCATTGACAAAATAATGAAAAACAGATTCTACCTTTTAGTTTTTGTTGTCTTTTCCCTTTGCACCCTCACCTTTCCGGAGGTGGAAAAAGCCTCCGCGCAATCCTCCACAGCAAACCTGAAAATCCCCGATGTTGTAGCGCGGGTCAACGGGGTGGATATCCAATCGAAATATATTGAGTTCAGGCTGAATAAGATTTTAAAAAACGTGCGGCGGCCTCTGACCATGCGTGAAAAAACCAGTATCGTGAAAGACTTGATAGAAAAAGAAGTTGTGCGGGAGCTGGTCCATCAGCATGGTGAAAAAAAGAATTTGGAGGTGGACTCCGATTTGATCGAAAAGGAGATTAAGGCCCTTCGCGAACCATATGCCAGCGATGAAGAATTCGAAAATGCCCTGAGCGCAAGAAACATCACCTTGCAGGATCTTAAAAACTCCATGGAAGTGGATATCCATGCCAGGCAATTGTTAAATGAGCAAATTAAAGGCAAGATCGACATTTTAGACAAGGATGTCAAAAAATACTATGAGGACAACAAGCAGAAATTCCATCGTCCCGAATCTTTTCGAACCCGCCACATTCTCGCCGCACTATTTCCCCCCGATGCCTTGCGAAGACAGTCCATCAGCGAATTACAAAAAAATCGAGAGTATTTTGCGCGCATAGCGGAAGAGAAGATAGACGATATTATCAAAGAGCTTAAGGAGGGCGCAGACTTTGAAGAACTGGCAAAGAAAAAGTCGGATGATGAATACAGCCGGGATAACGGTGGCGACTTGAATTTCATGTATAAAGGCGTGTTTGACCCGGCTTATGACGAAGCCGTCTCAAAGTTGAAACCCGGTGAAACCAGCGGAAAAGTAACAACCCGGTTCGGCTTCCATGTCATCCAGCTCATTGAAAAACATCCGCCGGAGCAGGCTCCTTTCGATGAAATGGAAAACTCCATTCAAAAATTTCTATTCATGGAAGAAGCCAAAAAATTAGCTGAGGTATATATAGAAGGCATGAGAAAACAGGCAAAGATTGAAACCTTCTTCCGCTAGGCGCGGTCGGCGAGCCGCCGGTGGCCGTGATATTCTTCCTTAGCCCTTACCCTTGCTACCCCTGCGGGGCACGAAAGTTAAGGTAAAATACCACGGGGCATGAAGGTTAATGAAAAGGACATCACGCATGCCCCGGAGGGGTAAAATGGCAATAACTTTTTCAGGCTAGCCAGAAGTCATCTCGACTCAACAAGCTCTTGCCCAATTGCCTCCCTCGCTAGAGGGCGGCGAATTTCTTTCAGGTGATTCAGCACTTGGTCTAAGAGTGTGGAGGGGAAATATTTTCCCACCATATTTTTCCGGGCGGCGACCCCCGCTTCACGAAACCTCCTCATTTCTTTTTCATCGGGAAGATCCACCCATTTCACATCATTTTTTTCTAAAACCTTTTGGGCTTTCAAGTTGTCCTCCTGGATGAGCTGGACCAGTTCCTGCAGGCACTCGGTTGCGATTTTTTTCACAGCACTCTGATAGGGTTGAGGAAGTTTGTCGAATTTCTTTTTGGAAATCAAAACTCCGCCTGTCGCGTACCCCATACGCAGTCGGGTAACGTACTTCACTTTGGTGAACCATTGCAAAGCCAGGGCTCCTTGGGTGGATGAATAAACCGTATCCACCATGCCCGTTTGCAAAGAGAGCAGGACATTAGTAATAGAAAGAGGAATCGGTTGGACCTCCATCCCTTTATAGGCCTGTTCCACCAACGGATCACCTTCCCACATCCAGGATTTGGACCGGCGCAGATCTTCCACGGAACGAATGGGATGTTGGGAGAAAAAATGTATCCAACCAACCGGCACCCAGCCCAATAACACAAAACCTTTATCTTCATACCGGGCTGAATAATAGTTACTCATTTTGTTATATATGTGCTGGATTTCCTCATCCGTATTAAACAGGAAAGGAAGATCAAGAACCCTCACCTCCGGCAGAATCTGCCCCAGGCCCACTCCAGTGAATCCGGCACCATGAAGCTGGCCGATCCTCATTTTACGTATCACGTCCTTTTCATCCCCGGACACGCCTCCAGGATAGAACCGGAACGTGACATTACCATCGGTGGCCTTTTTGACTTTTTCGGCAAGACGGCGCATGGATTTCATCCACGAAGATCCCTCAGGAGCCAGCGTGGCAAACTTGATAATATGCTTTTTGTCGGCCTGGGCCGGACTCACTCCGATGCCAGCAAACAACGCCGCCAGCAAAACCAGTAAACGGATGGTAGATTTAAAATAACTCATCAATTTGACCTAATAGTTGAGCGGCTTTTTTGCGGGCCACCTCATTGGCAAGACGTTGCTCGGGAAATAGATTGGGTGGAGCCTTCAAAACCGCCTGCAATTGCGAATCAAACAACACCCGGTCCTGATTCTGCACCGCATAGGTTTTGGCAAAAAGAAAACGCACCAGCAAATATTTATTTTCGGTCAACTCCAACGCCTTCTCAAAATGGTGACGGGATTTTTCCGGGTTCCCTCCCAGCATTCTACTGCGTCCCCCATAAAAAGCGCCGAGAAACAAATTTGGTCCGGCATGATGAAAAGCGGGATTCAATTCATGGACTTTTTTCATCAAGGTTTCCAAACGGGGAATGTCCGCAAAAGCCTCGACCGAGTCCAGGTTCTGCATCAACCAGCCTCCCCAGCATTGCCCCAGCCAAAATAAAGGGGGCTGGTGTGCAACCTCCACCTCTTTAAGGACAAGAGACCACTCGTCTAATGAGAGGTCTTGCCATTTCTCCCTTCCTGTCCTGATAATAGTCGCACGCAGGGCATAATCCTTACCCCTTTCATATAAAGAAGAAGCTCGACCGGGTTCTGTATCTTCCAGAAAACTGAATGCGTAACCGCAAAAACCTTCAGCGAGATTTTCCAAAATCCAGGTGTTTTCGGGATCTTGCTTGAGGAGTCCTTCCAGCATTTTCAAATTAGCAGGGATGGCTTTTTCGGCGAAATCAGGATCGCTTTCCTCCTGCATGGCCAGGATCTGGCTTTCTACCAACGGCAACGCTGCCTGAACTGCAAAACGGCTGGCGGAACACCCCGCCAAACCCAAAACTAAAAATAACAACGCAAAACGTGTCATGAATCAATCTTATCAGAATGACTCAACTGCATCTCTATTTATTCGATAATTTTCTCTGCGGCAACTCGCAGGCCCTTATTTTATAAGGGCTGCTCATGGCCAAAAATAGTTTCTAGAGATCTCCACAACACAACAACCGAAGGACTAATGTTTTGACATAAAATGGGCCATTTGCTACCATCACTATGGGTTTGCCCCATTGGGTTGAACCCACCCCGGGGCGGTGACCTCCTGATTTGGCCCCGCCTGTTTTTGCAGAAAAGCAACCCTACACTCCGGTGCCGAGAAAATTGGATACCCCAAATAACGACTGGATGAAAAAAGTCCTTTTTGTGCTGGGCGCGATCTTTGTCGTGGTGGGAATCATCCGGCAATGGCCCCTGGCAGGAAAAACCTATATGGAGTTTATAGAGGGGAAAGGTTATCTCGCCCTCATGCTGGGTTTGATCATGATAGTACTGGGTTTCGCGGTTCCCTTGTTGATGGGGGATGAGGAAAACTCTTAAATCAATATTATATTTTTCAGGGTGTGCCATGAGTGATGAAGAAATAGAAGGAGAAGGATTCGTTTTCAAAGACAGCCGTTCATCGCAACTTTCTGAAGACGAGGCCCTGGACCAGGACTCCCAGGCAGAAGCCCAAAAAAAAGACCCCACAAAAGAGCAGGCCGCCAGTCAACCTTTCAAGATCGATTTTTCCACCTTTATCATGTCCCTGACTTCATCGGCTTTTTATCACCTGGGCGACATCGCCGACCCGGAAACCGGAAAAACCGAAACCAACCTGCCTGCTGTCCAGCAGACCATCGATATGCTGATCATGCTGAAAGAAAAAACCCAGGGTAACCTTAGTGAAGAAGAAGGGAAACTGCTGGAACAACTCACCTATGAATTGCAGATGAAATTTGTGGCCAAAAACAAAAAATAACCTCCTCTTTTCAATATCCCCTAGATTTTGTTTTACCCTCCGTTTGTGGAATGCTACCCTGCCTGAACCAT
>Ga0207966_1002046_pt1 | contig 10612 bp, 9 predicted proteins | sample Knorr_S23_td_NAD_FD_185611 | JGI IMG/M metagenome (GOLD analysis project Ga0207966, IMG submission 185611) | Marine microbial communities from Southern Atlantic Ocean transect - Knorr_S23_td_NADW_ad_2500m_LV_B (SPAdes) (version 2) | ecosystem: Environmental > Aquatic > Marine > Oceanic | place... | reverse complement strand
GTTCCGATATCGCGCTCTTACCTTCCATAGTGGTCATCACCGGGACCTGCAGGAATTCTGCCAGTTCTACCAGCTCTTGCGTTCCTTCGGCGTACAAAACTCCTGCACCAGCGACAATAAGTGGCCGGTCCGCCGACAACAGGGCCTGCGCGGCTTTTTCAACATCCTCGGGGTCCGCCTGAGAGAGAACGGTCGGAACCGGCCTGTAATTGTCCACAATCGACGAATCCACAGTGGCGTCTGTCAGGTCTGCCGGAATTTCGACCATTACCGGACCGCCCCGACCGTTTCGCAGTGATGCAAATGCTCTGCGCATTACATCGACGACCCTTTCCTCCGTGTTCATCTGCTCTACAGATTTTGTTACCGACTCATAAGTTCGGAGCGAGCTGAACAGCGGCAAGACGCGGTCTTGCTGGCGAGTATGGCCCAGAGGGAGAAGGAGCAATGGGGTTGAATCGGAATATGCGGTCGCGACTCCGGGAAAAGCATTCTCCGCTCCGGGTCCGTATTGCATTGCGAAAACACCAGGCGGGCGTCCGTTTTTTACACGCGAAAATCCATCGGCAATTCCGACCCCTACCCGTTCTTGGCGACAGATTATTGGTCTGATGCCCGCCGCTGCCGCCGCTTCAATCAAAGGGGTCGTTGGGAAACAACTGAGGTACTCGATACCTTCAGCCTTCATTATTCGTGCAATCGCGTCGACGGTGTGCATTCGATCGGTGCCTTACTGAGATTTTGGTGCAGTATAAGGTACTTGAAAGATCATCTCGTCTGATTAGGGATGTACCCCAGTCAAGCCATCGCTCCCTCCGACATTCGAGTGATGATCGAGTAACCTTCGGCCGGAAACGAACTAGGCTCTCCACCGATCTCAACCGTCACGGTAACCCTCGAGAACAATCGATGAAAATCATAGACGTAACTCCTTACGTGGTTCGCGCAGAAATGCCGGGCGTCCCAGAACGAGACTGGGCGTGGACTTTTGTTGAGATAAAAACAGACGAAGATATCTCGGGATTCGGTGAATCCACAAACTGGACGGCAGGCGGAAGTTTTCTCTCAGCGAATGCCATTATCCAAATGAGAGAGCTGCTAATCGGGGAAGATCCATCGGATATCGAGCGCCTGTGGCAGAAGATTTTTCGTGCCTATTCCTACCTGGGTTCGAGAGGTTTGCCCACGACGGCACTGAGCGGCATTGACATTGCCCTTTGGGACATCAAGGGCAAGGTGGCGGGAATGCCTGTGTATGAGTTGCTCGGCGGAAGCATCCGCAGTGATGTAGAGCTATATGCCAACGCCTGGTTTACCGGTTGCAAAACGCCGGAAGAGTTCGCCGCCGCAGCAGAAAGAACGATCGCGGCCGGTCACTCAGCGATCAAGCTCGACCCGTTCCTCGAAAAAGCATTTACCAACTTCAGCGATGGAGGTCGAATTTCTGCTGAAGGCGAAGAGCTCGCATATGACATTGTTGCCGCGATTCGGGATGCTGTTGGCCCCAAAATCGAGATATTGATCGACGCCCATGGGAACTTCGACGTCCCCACGGCTATTCGCCTTGCCAACAATCTGTTTGACCGATCGAATATAGGATGGTTTGAGGAGCCGGTGCCTCCGGAGGGGATTGACGCCCTCAAAGTGGTTCGGGAAAACTCTCGGGCGCCCATCTGCGTCGGTGAGCGACTATTCACGCGCTGGGACTTTCTCCCAGTTCTGAATTCCGGACTCGCCGATTATTTGATGCCGGACGTGGTATGGACGGGTGGCATTAGCGAGCTGAAAAAGATATCGATAATGGCTGAGCCGTACTTTGTTCCGATCAGTCCACACAACGCGAACGGGTCGCTACAAATCGTCTCCGGGATACACGTGATGATGACGGTGCCAAACTTTTATCGCCTGGAACATTGTGTAGTTTTCATCCCGACGTACAACAATTTCCTGGTAGATCCGATCATTTTCGATGGCGGTCGCGCATCTATTTCTGGCAAGCCGGGTCTCGGACACGATCTCGATATGGACAGCGTGAACGCGAACCTGCACCCTGATTGGATTTCGTGAATCGTTCAGGGTTGCGTTGCCTAAAAAAGCGACAGAGCGTCGTCACGCTGTACTTGATCGACCAGGGAGCGACATCTGCGCCATCCGCTGACCCGCGAGACACGTCGAGCAGTTGGCCGGCAACATCGGGTACAGTTATAGGAAATCCCATCGATCGGAATGAATCAACCTAGGCAACGGCCGAACAGGGTATCCAGCACGATCAAGGTTGATCGCGTCGACGACGGGAGGCAGTCGTAGCGCCACCTGACTCCGGCCAGGGGCCTCCAAGGTGTGCTTCTGACCGAAGTGGCATCGCTGCAGTTCCGGCAATGTTGTTCCAGGTCCTGACCCGGAGGGCATGGTCGGTCTCGTACTCGTTTCTCGAAAGTGTCGTCGGGTGTTCGCTGTCCAGCCGCATCCGGACCTCGGGAATGTTCCTGGCATCGTGACCCCAGGATGGTTCAGTATTCTCTTGAGTCCTGGAGAATGGGAACTTGATCATGTACCGCACCTTGTCACTTCGGTTGCCCGTCCCGGCATGCCAGATGTCGGCATGGGTCACAAGGACCGAACCCGAGGTAACAGTGGAAAATACCTGCCCTCGCAGGTTCACAAGGGTGACCATAGTTTCAGGCGCGGCGACCCGCCTTTGACTGCCCGGGAGCAGTACTGTGGGGCCCATGTCTTCAGTCACATCCTGCGGGTAATACATCAGCATCAGATGTTTGATGTGATCAATATCCCGGTCCTGGTGGCTCCTGCCAAATCGTTCGTCCTGATGCCAGGGCTGTGCGCGCGTGTGGGGCGGATTCATATGGATGTGCCCGCCCGGATCTCTGACGTAGTCCGGGCCGAGGAGGCTGGCCAGAGTACCGACCACCGCCGGGTGCTCCAGCAGCCTGGTGATTGCCGGCAACGCCTCGACGATATGCTCGCCGGGGTTCTCCGGCATTGCCCGCAGACTGTTGCGGATCTCCTCGTTGTAGCCTGGCGCAAGGTCTGGCTCGATAATGTGATATCCGCTGATGATGAACGATGCGATCTGATCGTCACTCAGCAGATTCGAGGTGTCATGTCTATTCATCGACTTCTACTATCCGGTCCAGGATGAACTCGTAGCCGAAAACTCCAACCGCCTCCGGGTCGCCGTCTGCTCGCTGGGCGGGGAAGCTGACTACCCTCCAGCCGTCGAGGATCGCACTGTGCACGGTTTCGTACGGCATCTCAACACCGACTTCAATCTGAGGAGGATCAGACTCGACGGGCTCGTGGACAGCAAAACCGACAACGGGAGCCCTTAAGCTCCTCGACGCAGCGTTCAAATACAGAATTCTCTGTCGCTTCATTAGGGCTCAACCTTCAGCACGTCTGCTGTTCTGCGTTCTTGATCGCGGATCGCCAGCATCATCTTCTGCGCCATATAGTCCCCCGATCATATTACGAGTAGCTTCCTATGCGGGTGCCGGATCTGATCTTCCTATTACTACCAGCGCCCGTCAACGGATCCAAAACGGACGAGCACTAAGTCCCACTTTAATCGGCAGAGCCGCGCACTCGTCGCCTGTTGTACTCAGTGTCACTCATGGGGCTGTCTGGATCAGGAGACCAATGTGGATCTACAGAGACCTTCCCCAACGCTCTTGCCATCTCACGAACGTGCACTGCGCCTGAACCGCAACAATTACCGATGTAATTAACGCCAAGATCGCGAGCCCTAACTGCAAAATCGGCCATCTGGTAGCGGGTCATCCTCGTGGGCTCCAGACGATCTGGGAATGCACTGCTACCCCGTGAACCAGGGTGTCGCGTTCGAACATGCGTGGGCGACGGGCTGTGCAGCCAGGTATGTGTCGGTTGCTCCACGCATCTCCCCAATGATCGGATAGGTTCGCTCTGGATCCCGCATGCAGTGTTGACACCGACGATGTCGGCGCCTGCGTCTGAAAGCTTCGCCGCGCACTCCCCGGCAGTAAAGCTGTCAGGTGTTGTTGCATCGGCGCGAAACGACATCGTGATCATTGCTGGTAGCCCCGGCGTGTGCTTGATACGTTCGAGACACAACAACGCTTCGCCCAGATGATGGAATGTTTCACCAATGAAAAAATCAACGGCTGCCTGCGCTTCAATCTGCTCATCAAGCATTCGAGAGGTCAGTTGCGCCGCGTCAGCATCGTCTTCCCTCCAGCTCAAGGTTGTGCTGAGATCGCCAGCTACTTCCCGCGCCACGCGTGTGGCCATCTCGTTGACCACCTCCGTCAGGTCGCCTTTGCCGACGGATTCCAATTTGGCCCTGCTCCCATAGAAGGCCATTACCTGGATACGTCAGCTCCGGCGTTGACCATCTCGCTGTAGAGTTCTCGGATCGCTCCGGGGTGTTCTAGCGCAACCTCCGGAGTGAAAGCGCCTGCGGCGACCCATCCGCGTTGTTCGAGTTCGACAACATAGCCGCCGTCACCGAGCACCACCCCTTCAGAAAGTTGTTCAAGAATTCCCTTCGCCATCCTAAATACCCCTTTGGTGTGTCAACTTTATTCGTGCCAGTGGGCCACCACATCAACTTCGCAGCCGTTTGTTGTTTGGATCGAACAGTGGCATAGATCTGAGAGTCGCGGGCAGCCGTTCGCCAAAGTATTCGATCTCCACTCGGCCGCCAAGTTTGGACCCAGCTACCGGCAAATATCCCAGAGCGATGGACTGCCCGATCGAGTATCCAATTCCTGCACTCGTGACGTACCCGGCAATCTTGCCATCCAACCAAATGGGCTCCTTGCCCATGACAATTCGAGAGGGATCGTCAAGGGTCATGCACCTGAGACGATTCCTTACACCTGCCGACCGAGCGTCGACCAATGCTGCACGTCCAATAAAGTCGCCCTTGTCCAGGTCCACACCAAAACCGAGTCCGGCCTGAAGAGGGTTGTACTCGGTATGGATATCTGCGCCCCAGAGGCGGTAACCCTTTTCAAGTCGTAACGAATCCTGCGCGCTGGTCCCAGCCGCGAGGGCGCCATGTTCCTGTCCGGCTTCCCAGACGATGTCCCAGAAGCGAGCGCCATGATCGGCCGGACAGTAGAGTTCCCATCCCAGTTCACCGACATACGAAATCCGAACTGCCAGTACCTCGACGTGATTTACCGTGAGTTTTCTAGCAACCAGATAAGGAAACGCCGCGTTGGAAACGTCATCGGTTGTGATTGCCGCGAGTATCTCTCTCGATCTCGGGCCCCACAAGCCAATGCAGCACAACTCGTCCGATATGTCATTAAATTCAACGTCGGATCTCATGTTGCTCTGGGCTTTAATCCAGGACAAATCGTAGGATCCGGTTGAGCCGCCGGTAATCAATAGAAATCTGTCCGGGTCGGTGCGGATGATTGTCACGTCACATCTGATCCCCGCGGAATGCGTCAACAATGCGCTGTACGTGACAGTTCCTACGGGACGGTCCATCTGATTGGCAGCGATTAACTGTAGAAACCTGAGCGCCCCTTTGCCCCGGATTTCGAACTTCGCAAAGGTCGACATGTCGAAGATCCCGGCTCGTTCCCGCGTCCCCAGGTGTTCAGCTGCGGCGGCTGGGGACCACTCAAGAGCCTCCCACCCAGTTCGGAGTGATGACGGGGGTGCTGCAGCCTCGTTCACGGTGAACCAGCGCGGGCGTTCCCACCCACCCGACTCTCCAAAGTGGGCTCCAAGTTCTACAAGTCGAGTATGAAACGGTGTTGTTCGAATGTTTCGTGGCTCGGTAGCCGGCTCCAAAGGGTGAACAATGTCGTAGACCTCTCGATATTGCTGCATTGAGCGCAAGTGGATGTAGCGATCTTGCAAAGCATGCGGCTCGAAACGGGCGATATCACATTCCCGCGTGTCCCACTCGGTCTGCCCCGATGTCATCCACTCGGCCATCGTCTTGCCTACACCGCCTGCATGGGTAATCCATATTGCGGCAGCCACCCAGAGCCCCTTGACGCTCGGCGATTGGCCCATGATGGGCATCCCGTCCGGAGTGAACGAAAAGATGCCATTTAATCTCTTATCCAACTCGACCGATCTAAGGGCCGGAAGCAGTTCGCGGGCGTATTCAAATGCCTGGTCAAATTCTTCGTCGATGAACTCGCGTTCAGCAGGCGCTCTTCCATCCTGCCTGGTTGTGGGCAACTTTTCGGACTTGAATGGCATAGGCTCGTGCCTGTACGTACCAATCCCGTACGAATCTCTTTCCTGACGGAAGTACATTGAACGATCCTGATGGCGGAGGACAGGATGCCGTACTTCCTCTGTTTCGCCGGGTAGCTGTTCGAGGGGTGTCGTAACGGCGTACTGGTGTTGCATCGGTATCAGCGGGATCGTGATTCCGGCCATCGCTCCAGTGGTCGGCGCCCATATCCCGGTCGCGATCAGAATCTGCTCGGCCTCAATCGGGCCTTTACTTGTTTGGAGACCACGAATCCGGCCATCGACAATGTCGAACCCCGTGACTACGACGTTCCCCACGAACTCGACGCCCATTGACTCTGAGTCGCTCGCCATCGCTTCAACTGCTCGGACAGCACGTGCGATTCCATCACTGGGGACATGCAGAGCTCCTTGAATCTGACTGGAAAGGAGTGGAATCAGGTCGTTGGCATGTTGCGGTGACAGGAGATCAGCAGCAACACCCCATGAACGTGCAACTCCTAATTTGCGTCTGAGGTCGATCAACCTCTCGTTACTCCAGGCAACCTCGAGACTTCCCACGGGGTACCACGCTGGAAGACCGTCTGACTCGAGCCCCGAGTACAACTGAGTCGTGTATCGAGCGAACTCGGTCATAGTCTTGGAATAGTTGACCTGGAACACTCCTCCAGGGGCATGCGAAGTCGAACCACCGGTATCAAACAGCGGGCCCTGGTCAACGACGAGCACATCTGTACAGCCGCTCTGAGCGAGATGATATGCAGTGCTCGCTCCTACGATACCAGCGCCGATTATCACGACTCGTGCGCGATCTTTCATCCGATTCCCTTCCGTTGGTGCGAAGCAACTGGATTCAACGGCATCATACAAGTCGAACCTGGGAGGGTGTTACATTGCGTCTGGACCTTCATCAGACGGACGAAAAGGAATTCGAGAACTGGAATGCCAACTCAGACGATTACGCAGCGGCTCGATTCAGGTGATCTTCTCTTGATGGACGGAGGGACTGGTTCGGAACTGCAGAGACGCGGAGTTGACGTGTTGCAGGGGGCGACGGCACAGCGTCTTGGCGCATGGTCTGGGCCTGCCAACATCGACGCGCCAGATGTCGTGGCTGAAGTACATCGCGACTATTTAGTAGCACGCGCCGACATTATTATCAGCAATTCGTTTTGGACGAATCGTCACCGGCTCGCGCCAATCGGTCTCGGAAACAATTGGGAACGTTACGCCCGGGCCGCTGCTCGAATTGCTGTGGAGACGCGGAACGATACGAATCTCGAGGCGTTTGTAGCAGGGGGTATTGCCGCACCCTGCGTGGAGGTGGCGCTCCCTCGGGCGGGGCAAAACCCCTCGTCCGATGTGGAATCGCTAGGAGCAACTTCAGTCCGAAAAATGTTCTCAGAAGTGGCCAGTGTTCTGGCCGATGAAGGAGCCGATTTCATCCTCCCCGAATATATCGGACATATCGAAGATGCAGTGGCTGCGGTCGAAGGGGCATCTGAAGCCGGGTTGCCGGTGCTGCTCGGCATGCGCCACGTGACCACCAACGGCAATCTCCAATACGGTGAATCATTTGAAGAACTTGGTGCTGCTTTATCCGGTCTCGGAGTTGCCGGAGTTATGCTCATGTGCAGCGAACCCGAGGAAGTCAGCGGAAGCTTGCCGAACTTGCGAAATGCTTTCGATGGGCCGATTGGAGCTTATTCGCAAATCGGCTATCGCCCGATTGCACCACTCGGGGGTGAAGAATCGAAAAATCCACTCCCCCCGGGTGAAAACAGTCCGGTCAGGCTTGCCGAGTTCGCTTCTGACTGGTTAGCAATGGGGGCTCAGATCGTTGGCGGGTGCTGCGCTACGACTCCTGCCCATATCAAAGCGATGAGTAAACTTTTGGATTAACCGCCAGGCGGAGTAAGTAGTAGAACGGCTTGTTGCTCCATATTACCTGGTCGATGAAGCGACGCAGATCGTAGGTGTGTTCTGGCCGACGAATACCAGTCAACCGAAATACGACTACCGCGATGCGGCCGTGCTGGCACAAAGAGAGACACTGAAGACCTGGGAGATCGAAATGAAAATCACAGATGTAAAGTTATCCGACCCCTGGTATGTCCACGGCAAGGAGAGTACTGACGCAACGGTTGTGAACCCTGCAATTCGTGCTACATCGCTCCTGGAGATTACGACTGACGAGGGCGTGTCGGGATTTACTGCCGTCAGTGAACTCCATATTGGGCCCCAGGATGGCTCGTTGAAGAAGGTGCTCATCGACCATGCGTTCAGGCCGCTTGTCGTCGGCGAGGATCCCCTCGATACCGAAAGGATCTGGGACAAGATGTACTGGGGCAGCGTGCGGTGGGGTCGGAGAGGTGTGGCTCTGGCGGTGATCGGTTCGATCGATATCGCGCTATGGGACCTGAAGGGGAAAATTCTCGGGCAGCCGGTACACAAACTGTTGGGGGCGCACCGGGACACGGTCGCGGCCTACGGGAGCAGTGTCAGCTTGAACGTGAGCGAGGAGGAGCTGGTCGGGATCTACTCTGGATACGTAGAGGCCGGGTTCAAGATGGTGAAGATGAAGGTCGGGAAGCGAGACTCGAACGAGGACCTGGAGCGAGTCAAGCTGATCAGGGAAATCATTGGCCCGAACGTGGATCTTGCCCTCGACGTGAATTCCGGGTGGAGTCTTAACGCGGCATTACGAATGTGCGAGAGGCTGGAGCCGTACAACATTTACTGGCTGGAGGAGCCGCTGCCTCCTGACGAGATCGACAATCACGTGAAACTCGCTCGGGAGACGAGCATTCCAATTGCTGTTGGCGAGACCCATGCAACTAAGTGGGAGTTCAAAGAGCTGATGGAGAGGGAGGCCATCCAGATCGTCCAGGCGGACATCGTGAGATGCGGCGGCGTAACCGAGTGGGTTAAGATCGCGGCCATTGCCGATGCATACGGCCTGCCTATGTGCCCGCATGCAACCACCGATCTCGCAGCGTCTCTGGTGGCGGCGGTGCCGAACGGGTTGTTCGTCGAGTGTTTCAGGACGTCGGCGGATCCGGCAGGAGCGTCGCCGTTCGTTGATCCAGTTCTTCCGAAAAACGGTGAGATTTCGCCGAATCAGAAACCTGGCTTTGGGATCGAGATAGATGATGAGGTTCTGGCGAAACTCCAGGCTGGACCTAAGCCTGATCCGGAGGAGCTGTGGTTCGCTACGAAGAGGGGTTGGCAGTGGCCTCCGTACCTGTAGGATGTGAATCTCACCCCATTCAGAGCCCGACAGAAAATCAACCTGGCCGAAGTTACCGCAGGCCTTTCCGTTATTCTTGCCAGTCTCTTTAATCGAGTCTCGATTGTCCAAGGATTTGCTCCTGATGCACGGCATAGAGTCCCTCAAAACGCGAATACGCAACGGTGATCGAGTTGTCGGAGCGTCGGTACGCATGTGGGCTACACAATCCGACGTTGACAGGACGTTATCGTTTGCTGATTACGACTTCCTTGCTGTCGATGCTCAGCACAGCCCGTTCAGCGAAGAAAATCTTGTAAACATTTGCGAGATCGCGAACGACATGGGCGTTCCAATTCAACTGAGGATCAAGCACACCCGGCTTACGTTCCTTATAGGCAACATGCTGGACCTTGGACCGTCGCTCATCGAGGTTCCTCAAGTCGAAAATTTGGGTACTGTTCAGGACGCTCTCGACAACTTTTATTACCCACAGCGGGGGCGAAGGAGTTGGGGCCCATCACGCAGCCCTCAAACAGGACTGTACCCAGATCGTCATGAATATGCTGAATGGTGGAATTCTCATGGCATCTTGTGGATGCAGCTGGAGTCGGTACTTGGCGTCACACGAGCCCGCGAAATGGCCGATCTGGGAGTCGACGTGCTCTCCTGGGGGCCAAACGATCTTGCTTTCAATCGCGAGGCGAACCCCGACCATGCACTGAAGACGGATGATGACTGCGTCGAACATGTCATCTCATCGCTCAAAGGCTCCGACGGAACGTTGTGCTTGCGGACCTACAGTGACGCGCAGCTGGGCAGGTACTCCGATATGGGAGTGACAATGTTTCTGGACGAAAGCAACCTGTTCACCGCACCGAGATAGCCAACAACGATATCTTGCTGTCACCGGTCAGTGGCACCCTTCGCCCGCGGCACAATCAGAACTTGGCTCAATTACTAAGAAATCGCCCCGACTAGCCGATACCAAACCCGTTCATCCCGCCGAGGCGCTTGCGCCCACTGCTGCGTTCCAGTGAACAACTCAGTGCTGTGCAGCTGTCGGACGTCAGCAAAAGTGGGACAGTTTTCGGGCCTGAAATAAGAGAGAGATCGGCGGGATTGAGCTCTCTGGGATAGATTCCAGATGAAGGAGCA
>Ga0207966_1002044_pt1 | contig 10612 bp, 5 predicted proteins | sample Knorr_S23_td_NAD_FD_185611 | JGI IMG/M metagenome (GOLD analysis project Ga0207966, IMG submission 185611) | Marine microbial communities from Southern Atlantic Ocean transect - Knorr_S23_td_NADW_ad_2500m_LV_B (SPAdes) (version 2) | ecosystem: Environmental > Aquatic > Marine > Oceanic | place... | reverse complement strand
GATTAGGACAGCTCTACGAACAGTATCTTGTCTACCGGCCCGATTGGATCTGCCGCTGGCAGCGTCAAGCCGCGGAAAATTGGCAGGGGGCATTGTGGCGGCAGTTGATCGACGACGGCAATGACCGGCATTGGCTGATTGCACAACAGGAGATGTTGAGGCGCTTAAACGGTGACCCGTCTGCGGTCGAGCAACTACCCCAGCGGATCAGTTTGTTCGCATTGCCGACGTTGTCCCCGGCGTACTTGGAGCTTCTTCAGGCCGTATCTAAGCATATTGACGTCACAATTTATCACCAGAATTTTTCCAGGGGTTACTGGACCGAGATCGTCAGTGAGAAGGAACGTGCGCGCCTTATCGCTGACGCCGGAGGCGCTGTGGATGAATACCTCGAAACCGGCAATCCACTGCTCGCAACGATGGGCCGGCAAGGCCGGGACCAGCTGGCCGGGCTGCTGCAGCTTGAAGCGGTGGAAACCGAAGTTTTTCGATCACCGCCTTCGAACACGGTACTGGGCCGGATTCAATCGGATATTTTTGAGCTGCGAGAATGTGATGATTCACAACGGTTTGAACTAAAACCGGACGACAATTCTCTGCAACTGCATTGCTGTCACGGCATCATGCGGGAGATAGAGGTAGTACATGACCAACTGCTCGGTCTATTCCAGGCCGATCACACGCTCGAACCCACCGATGTTCTGGTGCTGGTTCCTGAAATCGATGTCTTCGCACCCTACGTCGACGCGGTGTTTGGTGCCGCGACAGGTAATCGCTATATACCTTGGCGTCTGGTGGGCCGGGGATTGGCGAACGCGAGCCCGTTAGTTGAGACGTTTCTTGCCTTGCTCGATTTGCCCTTTAGCCGATTCGAAGCTGACAAGGTCACTGCGTTACTTGACAGGCCGGCATTGCGCCGCCGCTTTGGACTCGTCGAGGCGGACGCGGAGCAGGTGCGGCGCTGGGTACGAGAGCTTGGCATCTGCTGGGGGATTGATACGCGCGATATAGCTGAACTCGAGTTCTCAACTGGAGGTAAACATACGTGGCGAGCCGGCACAGATCGCCTGTTGCTCGGCCACGCGCTGGGAGAGGCGGGCGCTCTTTTTTCCGGGATTCTGCCGAGGGCGCCATCAGATGGGGGCGAAGCCCAAGTTGTCGGTCGCCTGCGAACTTTTCTGGAGCAACTGATCGAATTGCGCACCGATCTTGGCGGTTCCCGCACGGTTGTGAGTTGGATCGAACTGGCAAACCAGGTCCTAGAGCGTTTTTTTCGAGTTGAGAGTGATGATGAGGCGGAAGCGCGCCGACTGCGAGAACACCTTACGGCAATTGCGAAAGTCACAGCTGTTGCTGGATTCGATGGCGAAGTGCCACTGGTCGTTTTCCGAGATGCGCTCAAGGCCCGATTTTCTGGCACAACAAGTGGGCAGTTCATGACGGGCGCGGTAACGTTTGCACCTCTCGCCCAGGGGCGCTGCTTGCCGGTCCGTGTGTTGTGTCTATTGGGAATGAACAACGAGGCTTTTCCGGGTCGTGAAACGAAGCATAGCTTCGACCAGATAAAGGCCCAGCCTCGACCCGGGGACAGGCGACGGCGCGATGAAGACCGCCACGTGTTTCTCGAGGCTTTGCTGGCAGCCCGCGAGCGGTTGTATATCAGCTACGTCGGCCGGGATGTGCGCGACGACAGCGAAAAGCCCCCGTCCGTATTCGTCAGCGAACTTCTCGATTACATTGATTCAATGTGCAAGATCAGCGGGAACGGGCTACCGAGCAACGCGCTGACCATTGTTCACCCGTTGCAGGCTTTTAGTGCTCGTTACTTTAACAATGAAGACGAAAAGCTCTTTAGTTACGCGACCGATCTCATACCGCCGGAAGGCTCTCAAGCGAGGCGATCTCGGTCCCTGCTGGCAAGCGTGTTGCCATCGATCGAGAACGAGACCACGGTTCTGGAAACCGTAGCACGGTTTTTTGCCAATCCAGCCCGAATGTTGCTGCGGGACCGTTTGGGCATTCTCCTGGAGCGGCGTGACGGTCAGTTGCCCACCCGAGAGCCAGTTGCTCTTGACTTTTTTGCGCGCCGGACCTTGGCCGAGGCGTCACTCCATGCACGCCTCACGGGTGAGCCGCGCGAGCTATTTGTCGCACGGTTACATGCAAGCGGAAAACTTCCGGCAGGCACGCCCGGCGATCTACTGTTAGAAGCGGCGTGGCAGCAGGTAACCGAACTGGCGCCGCGCTTAACGACGCTTTTGGCGAACGTCAATCCGGAGCCCGTCATGGTAGATGTCATAGTAGACGGCATCCGGTTGCAGACAAGCTTGGATAACGTGACCGGTGAAGGATTGATCTGCCATAGCGTGGGGAAACCCAGCCCGCACGATCTCTTGAAATTCTGGTTCTCTCATCTGGCTCTAAACACGTCAGCAGGCGTGACGTCTGGCTGCAGTCGGATGTTAACGCCAGGCAAGACCGTGATATTTAGTCCGGTGGACAATGCTTTGGAAATCCTTGGGGATCTGGTTTCGCTTTATCGGGAAGGGATGACTCGGGCGTTGGCATTTTTCCCACGCTCGGCTTGGGCGTACGTCGCGACCACCGGCGATCCGAAGACGGCTTCTGCAAGAGCATGGCAAGGTTCGGAATACAAGACGGGTGAGGGAGAAAACATGTATTACGCACTCGCCTTTCGGGACACCTGGGATACTGTGTTGGTGGGCGAGTTTCCAAGACTGGCCGCCAGAGTCTACGGCCCGTTGCGTGACCACCTGGCCGAAGAAGAGATGTCGTGAGTTTGCGACCACTTGATGTTTCCACTGCCCCACTTAAGGGCATGAACCTGGTTGAGGCTGCGGCCGGCACAGGCAAGACTTGGGCCATCACGTCGATCTACCTTCGCTTGCTGTTAGAACACCACCTAACCGTCGCCAACGTGCTGGTCGTGACCTACACGCGCGCCGCAACCCGTGAGTTGCGAGGAAGAATTCGTGAGCGTCTGCGCCAAGCGCTGGATGCTTTCGAATCCGGCCTCGTGAATGACGACCCAGTACTGCAGGCGCAGTTGGAAATTTGTGGTGACCACACCCAGGCCGCTGGAGATCTGCGGCGCGCATTAGCGGATTTCGATGAGGCGGCAATTTTCACTATCCACGGGTTCTGCCAGAGAGTGCTTGCCGATAGCGCTTTTGAAAGTGCGATGCCGTTCGAATCAGAACTCTTGGTTGACGAATCAGAAGTACTCGCCGAAGTAATAAATGATTTCTGGCGTAGAGAGATCTACCCTGCTGGGCGCCTTTGGGTCAGTTGGCTGCAGAACCGCGGGGTTTCCACACCAGACGACCTACTCAACATGCTGACCAATCTGACTGGCAGGCCGTACCTCAAGATTGAACCGTTACCCGAGCCAGCGCGCCGGACGCCGCTCGAAGATGCATTGCAGGAAACGTTTGAAAACGTTGTCGGCCTCTGGGGGGCGGAGCGCGCGACGGTGGCCACAATACTTGAGACCGACCCCGGGCTGAATCGAAGATCCTACCCCCCGCGCCGAGTACCCGAGTGGGTTGGCCAGATGGACTTACTGCTGGCGGGCGGCACGCTCGATTTTCATCAGTGGAAAGCCTGTAAAGCTTTTACACGCTTCCAGGCATCATTTCTTGGTAGCGATAAGGCGCTTCGAAAGGGCGCGACAGCGCCCCGGCACCGGTTTTTCCATGCTTGTGATGAGTTGGCCGAACGGTGTAAAGGTCTGGAGCGAGTCTACGAAAGTCACTATGCGACATGGCGGCGCAACCTTTTCGACTACGTCGCCAACGAGTTGCCGCGGCGTAAAGCGGAACGCCACCAGCTGTCCTATGACGATTTACTCGTCAACTTGCAAACGGCCTTGTTGGCACCTGGAGGCAACGTGCTTGCTGAACGATTGCGCTGCGACTACGCCGCTGTTTTGTTGGACGAATTCCAGGATACGGATCCAGTGCAGTACGAAATCTTCCGCAGCATATATGCCGGCACTGAACAACCGGTTTTCATGGTGGGCGATCCCAAGCAAGCGATCTATTCTTTTCGCGGCGCGGATATCTTTGCTTATCTGGGTGCTCGAGTGGATGCGGCCTGTAAATACACCCTCGATCGAAACCACAGGTCAGTGCCCGGTCTCGTAAACGCCGTGAACGCCCTGTTCAGGCGGCGTCAGAATAGTAGTGCATTTTTGTTTGATGATATTCACTTCAATCCGGCCGTGGCGTCGGCCGAAGTCTCGGAACTCAGTGAGCACAATAAGGATGTCGCGCCGCTTGTGATCTGGCCGATTCTTCGCCAAAGTTCGGATAAACCGGTGCCCAAGTACCGCGCCACAGACACTTGTGCTGAAGCCGTCGCAGCAGAAACTGTTCGTCTCTTGTCGATGCCGGCCAAACTGGGAGACAGACCGTTAGCGCCCAGTGACATCGCGATATTGGTACGTACCCATCACGAGGGGCGTGCAGTAGAAGAGGCTCTACGCGACGTTCAGGTGCCAACGGTGCGTCTCGCCCAGGAGAGCGTCTACGCGACGGAAGAGGCGATGGAACTCGAGCGGGTACTGGTTGCCGTGGCCCAGCCAGCCAGGGAGCCATTGGTCCGCGCGGCCTTGCTGACAGATTTACTCGGCTACGATGTCGATGACATTTCGTCCCTGTCCCAGGGGGGCCAACCTTGGGATGATCGGCTGGAGACGTTCCATCGCTATCACGAACGTTGGCGCGACGCCGGGTTTATGTGCATGTTCCGTGATCTCGCCGCAACCGAAGGCATTTTCCAACGACTGCTGGGCTATGCGCAGGGCGAGCGCCGGGTTACCAACTTGCTGCATCTTGCCGAGAGAATCGAAGCGGTGTTTGGTCGCCACCATGACATGCCTGCGGTACTTAAATGGTTCTCGGCTGTGCGTGATCGTCCCCCGCCTGGAGATGAAGAGTCGCTGTTGCGGTTGGAAAGCGATCAGGATCGGGTCCGGATCGCGACCCTGCATGCCAGCAAAGGTCTGCAGTTTCCCGTGGTTTTCCTGCCCTTTGCCTGGGGTGGAGGTTTACGCACACCCCGGCGCGAGCAATTTATTTTCCATAGTGCGGGGCAACCCCACCAGGCAACAGTCGATTTTGGTTCCGCGAGGTTTGAAGAGCACCTGTCGCAGGCCTGTAACGAGGAACTGGCAGAGAACTTAAGGCTTTTGTATGTCGGGCTGACCCGAGCACAAAGTCGATGCTATATCGCCTGGGGTGCCGTGAACGAGGCCGGTACCTCCGCGCTGGCATGGTTGTTGCATCGGCCATTGCGGGATCCGGCGGTGGACGACAGCGATGCGCTAGCGAGCCACTTCTCCTCACTGACTGACAACGATCTGATGGCTGCGTTAGAGCACCTGTCCGCGCTTGCCCCAGGCCACATCACGGTCGACGAGCTTCCCATTGTCGATACCGAATCATCGCACTCAGGCACCACCAGGATTGGCAAACTGATGGCCCGTGACGCCCAACGCCGTGTCACGCAAACCTGGCAGTTGACGAGTTTCAGCGCGTTGACCACGGGTCACGATACCGACCTGCCAGATCACGACGTCAGGATGATCGGTACGACCCCCGTCGATGATGAGAGCCCCACGGGTATTTTTGCGTTTCCCCGGGGTGCTCGCACGGGCACTTGTCTTCATCAGATATTCGAAGAGATTGATTTTGCGCCCACAAAGGACAAGGCAAGGCAGGCCACTGTAAAACGCGTATTGGAAGCACATGGCTTTGCCAGCAACTGGGTGGATGTGATTGACACGATGCTGGAGAAGGTGCTTCGCACTCCGCTTGATGGCGCAGGATCGCTCTACCTATCGCAGATCAAGAGGTCACGCCGGGTAGACGAAATGGCCTTCTACTTCCCACTACTGGAGTTGCGGGCAACGGATCTTCGACGGCTTCTGTCCAAGCACAATTTCGGCGGCAGCAACGTCACTCCAGAGGGCATCGCACAAATCGACTTTAAGCCCGTGTCAGGTTTCATGCACGGTTACATTGATCTTGTATTCGAGACAGACGGTCGATTTTTTCTCGCAGATTACAAGTCCAATCACCTCGGGAACCATTTTGAAGACTACCGGCCCGAGGTGCTCGAGGCCGTTATGGTTCGCCAGCAGTACACCCTGCAGTACCTGGTGTACACGCTTGCCGTGCACCGATTTCTGGGACAGCGAGTGGTGGGTTATGACTACGACCGGCACTTTGGAGGCGTGTATTACCTTTTCCTGCGAGGCATGGATCCTGCTCGCGCGGGTAATGGTGTTTTCTTTGATCGACCATCACGACAGCTGGTAGAAGCGGTAAATGCACTGCTGAGGGGAGACGGTTGAACGCGATGCTGCAACAGCTTCGTGCAGCCTGGCATCAGGGTCAGCTCAGTGATCTTGCGTTACATTTCGCTGATCTCATTGCCCGTCTTGATCCTGTCGCTGACGAAAAAGTTCTGCTCGGTGCGGCACTGACCAGTCAGTACGCCGTCTCGGGTGAAGTGTGTGTGAATCTGGGTGAGATCGCTGGCACATCGGTACTGGTGGGTGTAGATGGTCGCGAAATCATCGCGCCCAAGTTGTCGTCATGGCTGACTTCACTTCGCCGTTCCAGTGTAGTCGGCACCAACGATGCGTACCAGCCATTGGTGCTGGAAAACGACAACCGCCTGTACCTTTATCAATACAGGAATTTGGAAGCGCGTCTTGCGACAGCATTGCGTTCACGTGCCGAAGCGCCAGATTTTGATGTAGATCCTGCTCGACTGAACCGAGCGCTGTCTATTGTCTTTCCAGTGGTTGCCGAGGCAGTGGAACAACGCGAAGCTGCGGCGTTGGCCATTCGCCGACCCTTCGCAGTGATCAGCGGGGGTCCGGGCACAGGCAAAACCACCACCGTGGTGCGCGTTTTGGCGTTGCTGCAGGAATTAGAAATCGTGGTGCCAGACCGGGTCGCGTTATCCGCACCAACCGGTAAGGCTGCGGCGCGTCTGCGAGAAGCCATGGCGCAGGTGTCTACTGAATCGAAGTTGCTTGATGTGTCCCCGCTGTCCGACGCAGTAACCCTGCACCGGTTGCTAGGATGGCGCAGTGGCGGCAGGCCACCGACGTATGGGCCTAACAGAGCGATCCCCTACGATGTCGTGGTGGTCGACGAGGCTTCTATGGTGGATCTGGCGCTGATGACACAGTTGCTAGAGGCACTTCCCGCGAAAGCCCGTTTAATTCTGCTGGGCGATCAGGATCAGTTGGCTTCGGTAGAAGCTGGCGCTGTGCTTAGCGATATATGCGCCGCAGCGGAGAGCAAACCGTTAGTGGGCTCCGTGGCACGGTTACGCCACAGCTGGCGGTTTACACGGGACAGCCAGATTGGCCGTCTGGCGACTGCTGTTACGAATGGTGATACCAACGAAGCTCTTGCAACATTGTCTGAGCCCGGCCAATCGGATGCAATCATGAGGCCCGCGGCGAAGCGCGCCGATCTTGTGGATCTTCTGGAAGAGCATTGTGTGGGCGTTTTTGCCGAGGGGTTACGTCTGGCCGCGACAGGCGCACCGGCCGAGGCAGTATTCAACAGTATCTTTCGACTGCAGTTATTGGCCGCACATCGAAGCGGTCTAGGTGGAGTGGACGAACTGAATCAACAGGTAGAAAAGCAACTCGCTCTTCGAGGTTTGCTACGCCCGGGAGACACCTGGTACCCCGGCCGTCCCGTGCTAGTAACGCGCAATGATTACAACTTGCGCCTCTTTAATGGCGATATTGGCGTAGTGTTACCGGATCCAGATCAGCCAGAGCGCCTGAAAGCGGTTTTCGCCCAACCCGAAGGAGGTTGGCGCGCTATAAGTCCGGGACGTTTGCCTGAGCACGTAACGGCTTACGCCATGACGGTACACAAATCCCAGGGCTCGGAGTTCAATTGTGTCATTATGGTATTGCCGGAGAGGGCATCGTATGTATTGTCACGCGCACTTCTTTACACTGCTATTACCCGCGCGACTGATCGACTCGAAATCTGGGGGAGTACCGAAATACTAGAGGAAGCGATCCGCCGTAGAGTGCGTCGCGCCTCGGGGCTTCGGGATCGTCTCTGTGCTGTGGGCATTACCTAAAGCGGCGGGTTTATATTTCGACGGGGAAAATGCAACTGGCGGCGCAGGTGCGCCGGTTGATCAAGCGCTTTGAATTTCTCGGGGACGCAGGTGAGCAAGCCAGTGTTTCTCCCAGATACGAAACCCCCGGCTGATCACAAACACCAGAATCATATAGAAAACCATCGCGGTGACGAAGCCCTCATATGCGAGGTAATACCGACCATTTAACCAGCGACCCACACCCAGGATATCCTGCAACGTGATGGTACTGAGGACAACCGAACTGTGCAGCATGAAGATCACTTCGTTCGAATAGGCCGGCAGCGCACGACGAAAAGTGCTTGGTAATACGATTCGCCACATCAGCGTAAATCGTGACATGCCACAGGCTCTGCCCGCCTCGATTTCTCCACGCGGTGTGTTTTCGATCGCGCCACGCAGGAACTCGGCAGTATAGGCGGACGTGTTGAGGCTGAACGTAATGAGTGCGCACCACCACGCTTTGGACAGGATTGGGTCCCACAGGAAACTTTCCCGCACGAAGTCGAACTGCGCCAGACCGTAGTACACCAGGTAGACCTGTACCAGCAGCGGTGAGCCCCTAAAAAAATATGTGTAACTCCAGATGGGACCATTGAAGATTGGATGTTTGTAGGCCCGCGCGATTGCCAGAGGAATCGACAACACGCCGCCGATTAGAAGTGATATGAACGTAATTTCAAGCGTTAACAGCGTGCCGTACAAAAATTTGTCGATGTGATCAGCGACGAGCACAAAATCAAACGGGGAATGATGCTCACTGACATAGGCAAGATACTCCCAAAATGTCCGGTCCGATGATTCGGCCATTACATCAAGTCCGCCGCACCCCAACACTGTATCGTCGGTCCAGCCAACGGAGGCCGACGTCAGAAATTGCAGTCAAGATCAGGTAAATAATCAGCACAGCAAACATGAACGTGAAAGGCTCGCGAACGGACCGGCCAGCTGTGGATGCATTCCAGACCAGGTCGTGCAGGCCGATCACAGAAACCAGTGCGGTGGCCTTAACCAAGACAAGCCAATTGTTGGTAAAACTGGGCAGGGCGTGGCGCACCATCTGTGGCCAGGTGATCCTATAAAAGATCGTGAAGGGCATCATGCCGCAAGAGATGCCGGCTTCGATTTGCCCACGTGGTATCGCAAGGATGGCACCGCGAAAAGTTTCGGTCATGTACGCGCCAAATACAAAACCGATCGATGCGATCCCGGCTGTGAGCTGGTTGATCTCGACATAATCCCAAAGACCTGTGGCATCGCCGAGATCATTGACGATTTGCTGTCCGCCGTAGAACAATAGCATCATCAGCACGAGGTCGGGAACGCCGCGGACCAACGTTGTGTACCCTGCGGCGATACGCTGCGAGACTGGATTGTTGGCTAACTTCGCTGAAGCGCCAATTAGCCCTAAGACGACAGACAGCAATAAAGAACCGATAGCCAGTTGTATTGTGACCGCAGTGCCCGTGAGCAGCAGGAAGCGGTATTCCCAGATCAACTCCATGAGGCAGGGCAGAAAAATAGGACGGGCCCCGTGGGGCCCGTCCAGATTATTACTAACTCAGGCGATTAGCCGCCGTAAATATCGACGCCGAAGTACTGGTCATTTATCACTTTATAAGTGCCGTCTGCGCGTATATCGCCGATAGCCTTGCTGAGTGCATCTCGCAGTTCCGAATCTTCCTTACGAACCGCAAAGCCAGCACCTACGCCTTGACACTCGACATCGTCAAGCGCGCCTCCCAGGAAATCAAAACCCTGGCCTACATCGAGGACTAGAAAACCCTCATATGCCTGCAGTGAATCAGACAGCTGGGCATCGAGTCGGCCTGATCCAAGGTCTTGCCACACTTCGTCTTGAGTCGCATACAAGACCAGTTCAGCCCCGGGGTAGAGTTTCTCGGCAGAACACTGGTGCGTTGTGGCACGTTGTACGCCCAGACGCTTGCCGTCGAGACCCGCAGCAGTGCCTTCAAACCCTGGGTTCTTTTTGGCGACCAACTTGGCAGGTGTGTTGTAGTACTTGACGGTAAAGTCGACTTTTTTCTTGCGCTCTTCCGTAATCGACATCGACGCAATAATGGTGTCGAATTTTCTGGCCAGCAAGGCTGGAATCATGCCATCCCACTCTTGTTCTATCAGTACACATTCTCGGTCCAGTCGTTTGCAGACTTCATGCGCGAAATCGATGTCGAAACCCTTCAAACTACCGTCTGCCTCCTTCCACGAGAATGGAGGGTATGCCCCTTCAACGCCTACACGGAGCGCGTCAGCATTAACACTGGTGACTGCTAAAGCCAGCAAGCCGGCGATCGCAAGACCCGCAAGTTTCTTGAATTTCATTACTCTTACCTCCTTCGGTTTTATAGTGTTCCCAGGTCAATTGTACAGCGGGAAAAGATGTCGGCAACCCGGGCTAGTGCAGGGCCTTCGACAAAAACTG
>Ga0207966_1002039_pt1 | contig 10618 bp, 6 predicted proteins | sample Knorr_S23_td_NAD_FD_185611 | JGI IMG/M metagenome (GOLD analysis project Ga0207966, IMG submission 185611) | Marine microbial communities from Southern Atlantic Ocean transect - Knorr_S23_td_NADW_ad_2500m_LV_B (SPAdes) (version 2) | ecosystem: Environmental > Aquatic > Marine > Oceanic | place... | reverse complement strand
GGCCTAGGCTCTAGCAGAACTTTGGTTCTTTTGGACGGCAGAAGAATGCCTGGCTCACCGCATCTAGGTGGCGCGGGTGCTGTAAACATCAACATGATTCCAACGGTGGCTGTCGACAGAATTGAAATACTCGCCGACGGAGCATCTTCTGTTTATGGATCCGATGCGATAGCAGGTGTTATCAATGTGATTACCAAAAAGAACTTTGATGGACTGCAAATCAATTATAGAAGGGGTGATCGTGACAGAGACGATGGAGAGGAGAATTCAGTTTCTCTGATTTATGGTCAAAGCGATGACGATGGTTACATCACTTTTATGATGGAACACAGTGTGCGGGATGAAATTTACCTTAAGGACAGATGGTACACTGCCGCAAGAGCTTCCGACCAAAATGGCGACGGGGTTATCGACTTGTATAATGAGACCTACGGTTTAAGTTGGTACTCACGAAACCTTGCTGATCCCAATACCGGAAACATTTTTGCTTCACCTGAATGTCAGGGTAGTATTGATGGATCCACAACTCCTTGGTGGGGCGGTGGCTTTGGTGGAGCTGCCTTTGGGCAACCAGCAACAACCACTCCTTCCTATGCTGGAGCTGTACCTACAGGTATTTGTGGATACGCGTGGGCAGACATTATGGTTCAGGACGCAGGAACGACCATAGATACCATAACGGCTAACATTAATCGTCAAGTTACAGATAGAATCAACCTCTACACTAGAGCGAGCTATGTTCGCAATGAGGCAGTTGGACGTTTTGCACCTCCTGCTGCTCGATACCCTGGAATCCTCGCTTCCGATCCTGCAAATCCATTTGATATTCCAGTCACAGGTTATTGGAGATGGACAGGAATTGGAAACAGAGGCATGCACTATGTTGACCAAGCCACTGATTTTGTTGCTGAAATAACAGTTGACGTTTCCGAAAACATTGAACTTAGAGTGGGAACTCAGGTTAATAAGTTTTACGGAACAGACATAGGAAGGTACTACCTTGACTATGCTGGTTTGGCTTCAAACATCTACTACGAAACTCCTTTTGGATCTGAAGATGGCCTGTATGCTATGTCTGCTACTACAGTAGTTGAGTACGACAACCATTATGAAAAGGCGGATATTGTAGTCCAGTTCAGTAATTTGATGCAGCTAAAAGGCGGCTCAGTTGACGCTTTACTTGGATACGAAAAGTTCAACAACATATACTCAGCTCAATACGACAAACACTCAGAGGGTGGTTATGTTGGTGGATCAGCTGGTAATTCAGGAACCGGAACAAGGGAAGTAGACTCATTATTTGGTGAGATTATTTTCCCAGTTACTGATGGCCTTGAAGTGAATGCTTCGTTCAGAAGTGACGATTACAGTGACGTTGGTTCAAGTGAATCGTTCAAATTTGGACTGTTGGCAGATGGTTTCTTAACAGGCACTACACTCAAATTTAACTACGGTGAGGGCTTTAGAGCTCCTTCCATGGACACACTTTATGGAGTGACGACTTTTAGTGCAAACACTGCATACGACTACAAAGCTTGTGCACAAGCTGGATTAAGCACCACCGAATGTCCTTCCAAGCAAATATCAACTTTGATTGTCGCGAACGCTAACCTTGCAGCCGAGGAATCTGAAGGGTTAACACTCAGCGTAGCACATGATTTTGGTAGCTGGAATAACAGGCTACAGGGATTGAATGCTAGGTTTGACTGGTACAACATCAAGATTGCAGGCGCCATCGTTAGTGCTGGAACGCAAAGTGTAATGTGGACTGATTTCATAGGCGGTTCTCTGTTGACCAATAATGTGGAATTCTTTGATGCCGCAGGTATTGCCGGAGACGGATCAGCAGCTGGAAACCCAGTAGGTTCTGGTACAGTAGGAAGTGCTTGCCCTGCAGGTGCTACATACGTCAAACGTTTGGGTGTGTCACCTTCGATATACTCAATCAGAAGTTGTGCCAATGGAAGAATCGACTACGTCGGTGCCAGTTATGCTAATGCCGGTGAAGTTGAAGTTCAAGGTTGGGATCTGTTTGTTAGTTACACCAGGGATCTTGGTCCAGGTACTTTGAGCACAAGCATGTCATATTCCAACATGACTGATTACAACACCGATGCCTATACAGGCAGTGCAAGATCAATCAACAACATCAATTTCGATGGAACCCCAGAAGCTAGATACAACCTATCAGTAGGTTATCAGTGGGGTAATTTCGGAGTTTCTTTAATCAACAGGCACATCGGTGATTACCGACAGTCTTCTGAGCCTGAAGAGGTTGGCGGTGAATTGACTGGTGGTCTTATCAAGGCTGGGAATACTCAGGGCAAATACGACACCTACGATTTCCAAGCATTCTACGACGCTGGGGCTTGGGGTAAAGTATCTCTAGGTATCCAAAATCTAACTGATGAAGATCCGTTGACTGATAATGGAGGCCAGAATTACGATGCCTACACCGGTCTCTATGACAACAGAGGAAAAATAACTTACCTTAAGTGGAAACTGGACATCTAAGAGAAGTTAAACTTTCCGAAAGAATAAAAAGGGCGGTTTTACCGCCCTTTTTTTTATCCAGTCATTTGTGCTGTCTTCATCCTCTCCCATTGGAGAATATCAGCTTTGATTTGTTTTCTCTGATCCAGACTAAGCGTATGCTTTGCCATCGAATAATTGCCCAACTCTCCCGATGTATGAATGACTCGGTGACAAGGTATCAGGAAAGCAATTGGGTTGGATGCTAACGCTTGCCCAACCGCCCTGGGTGAGGCGCAATTGATATTGTTGCCAAGCTGCTTGTAGGAAATTGTTTCCCCAAAAGGGATACGGCAAGTTTGCTGCCATACCAGGGCTTGGAAAGGAGTAGCAAGAATATGAGCATTGAAAGGCGGGTACAGGGGTCGAAAATAAAGATTTAGGTATTCAACCGCTTGGTCGTTGTTGGTTACACATTCTGTTACAGAGAAAAGCTTTTTTAGTTCTCTGATATGCCTTTCTCGATCGTCTATCACCATATTTGAATAGACCAAACCCAAGTTGCCCCAAGCCAAGCACCAGGGGCCGAAAGGTGAATCGCCGACCCCAAAATACAAGATCATCGACTCTGAGTGATTCACGGGTGTTAACTCGAAGTCAGAAGTTAAAAGATAATGTTGTTTCACTGATTTTTTTTGCTACTGAATCCTTTAGCTAGGCTACTACAAAGTTCAAATTACGTTTAAGATATTTACCTATGTGGCTTGATATTCCAATGAAATACCTCCCCAGTGCATCTATGATCTCTCTGGTGTTGATCTGCTTGTCTCCTGTGCAAGCAGAAAATTCTGCTCCCGAACAATTGGTGGGTTGGAAGCAAGAGTTGATAGAAATTGAAAAAGTCCTAGGCGAGAATGTCATCATTAACGCCTACTTAGCAGATACCCCTGCAAAAAGAGCACAAGGACTCATGCATGTAACTGACTTACCCGAAAACGCAGGGATGTTGTTTGTCTTTAGCCAGCCAAGACAGGTATCAATGTGGATGAAGAACACCGTCATCAGTCTTGACATCTTATTTTTAAACCCTAACGGTAGGATTGTTAAGATTCACAAGAATGCGAAGCCTCTGTCTTTGGCTAGCATTCCATCGCATGCCAAGGTCAAGTGGGTGCTTGAACTAAACGCAGGCGTTGCAGCAAAGCTGGATTTACAACCAGGTTACAGATTAGTCCAAGGTAAAACCGATTAAAGTGGACCTTTTCTAAGAATGGTCCACCATCTTGCCACGTTAATCAAACTCATTAAAGATGCGGCCACGTAGGTGCAAGCCGCAGCGGTCAACAGACGTCTGGCATAAACCTCGTCGCCTTCTTTGAGAATATTGCCTTCCTCCAGCATGGGCAAAGCACGGCCAAAGCTTGCATTCAACTCGGTGGGCAAGGTAATCAGATGAACCACAGCACCTAGGCCTAGAGTTAACAAGCCACCCAAAAACATCAACAATCCAGGCCCTGGGACTCTGGTTATCAAGGCAATGAATGGCGCCGTCATTAAAATGAGAGCTCCAAAGCGTTCTGCAGGTGCCATGGTTTTGACAAGAAGCGTGCGTAATTTGAAAGGTTTATAACCGGTTGCATGTTGATGTGCATGGCCTACTTCGTGGGCTGCAATGGTAATGGCTGTCAATGACTTGGAGTCGTGTTTGTCCGCGGTTAAGCGAACAGCCCTAGCAATGGGGTCGTAATGATCCCCAATCTCTGTTGGTTCAATTTTAATGTCTTGCAGATTGAGGGCGGTCAAGAGCTTGCTTGCGAATACAGCACCGGTAAATGGGTAACGGTCGTCGGGCTGGCTGTATTTTTTCATGGTCCCCTTTACCCACAAGCTAGGTCCGATCAGAACAACCAGAACAATGGCAATTATAATCACGTAAGACATCTACATTTATAAATCTATGATCAAACTTTATTTACTGTATTTTTCTCACTTTTATACTTGAATTAAAACCTTCTACATTGAGCGTGTAAGTGCCAAAAAAACTTTTTTTAATGATCACTGTGGGATTGTTTATTCGCACGATTAGAAGGCCTTTGCTTGATTGTTGCCATACCTGGCCATTCTCCAACTGAAATTTTGTATAGCCTGACCAACCTTTGAATTCGCCAAGGATTCTACTGGTAATTTGGTCGGGCTCCTCATCGACTTGAGCCATTGTTTCATTGCCAAATTGATCTATCTTCTGAGACAAAACTTCTGTGTTCTCATCGGCCACTGATTCTTTACGGACTTCTTGCGTTGCTTGATTCTTATTTCTACGCAATCTAAATTTCTTGCGAGTAGTTTGTGCAGATTGTGTGACGACAGGTTCTTGAGTCAATCTGTCGTAACATTGCAAGCGAATGAGGGAAACTTGGGTTTTAGAACATGCTTCTAATTTTTCCTCCAGTGTTTGAGCATGGGCTGATCCACCAATACAACAGAAAATCACAAAAAAAACAAAGTGTGAAAAAAATTTAGTATTCGTCATGTAAACAATTCCTTAACCGAAAAGATTGTGCCTGTATGATACTCCGACTGCAGACGAGATCACAACACAGAATAGGGGCTTTCATTAGACTTAATTGGGATATAAAGGGATGAATTGTTGTTGTTATAATACAACATTCTACTTCAATCCATTTAAATCCAGTCAATTTCGAAAGATTTGACTGATTTTGTTGTCAATATTTAGCTTGCTTAAGTCATACAATTCCATGAAAATGAATTTAGTTTATGGAGAAAGGCTCTGCTGTACATGCATAGTGGGCGTTGAGTCTGACTCAGTTTAGTTTAATAACTCTGAAAATCAGGGGGAAAATAATAATGAAAATGAAGCTATTTGGAAAAGCTTTCAGTGCCTTTGTCGCTTGTGGAGTCGCAGCTGCTTTGTTTGCAGTTCCTGCATGGTCCCAAGACGAAGACGAAGATGCTGCAGAGCTTGGAACGATTGAAGTAACTGGTTCTCGATTGAAACAAACCGATGTTGAGACCGCGAGCCCCGTTACCATTATATCGCGAGAGCAAATTGAATTGTCAGGTTTCGCAACGGTTGCGGAAGTGTTGCAAACAACACCTTACAACTCATTTGGATCCTTTAAGGAAACTTCCGGGTATGCCAACGGACAAGCAGTTGTTAATAACATTTCATTGCGTGGCTTGGGTTCTGCAAGAACTTTGGTATTGATAGACGGGCGAAGAATTGCTTCAACCGGTTCATCTGGAGGAAGTGCTCAAAACTTGAACCAGATACCTACATCAATAGTTGAACGAGTTGAAATCCTACGCGATGGTGCATCAGCTATTTACGGTTCTGACGCAATTGCAGGTGTTATCAACATCATAACCCGTAAGGACTTTGACGGCATGGAATTCTCTGTGACTTCTGGAAGACCTCAAGCAGGTGCGGAATACATCAGAGCAAATCTCACCGGTGGTATTTCAAACTCCAGAGGCAACATGTATTACACCGTCCAGCATTACGGTCGAAACCCACAATATTACCGCGACATCGAGTATGCGGCTCATGCCTACAACTACGATTACTTTAGTTCCTTTGGCTACCCAGGATCTGCTTATATCTATGGTACGAATTTGGGAATTAGTGGTTATGTTGTTGATCCAAGATGTCCTGAAAAACCAGTTGGTGGAGCAGGAGATGATGGAACAAACAGCGATCCTGCCTTCCCTAATTCTTATAGATGGGCGGGTGCTGAAGGTGGAAGTTCATATGGTAGATGCGGCTATGACTTTGCCCAGGACATCATGTCAATACCGCGTGTGAAACGGAATGCACTCTTGTTGAAATCAACTATGGAGGTAACACCCGATGTGGATGCTCACGCAGTACTGATGATTTCTCAAAACGATTCTGATTCCAGGTTTGCAGGTACGCCGATCACCTCACCCTACCCAACTATGTATTCAGACAACCCACACCATCCGCTAAAAGCTTATGGTATCGACTGCGATGACCCTACTGTCAATTGTGGTACAGCCATTTTGCTTGCCCGTTCTGTCCCTAATGGAACACGTGACAACAATGTTATTGAAAACATTCAAGATATAAGACTTGGTCTTAGTGGAGTGTTGGACATGGCTGGTGGTTTGGATTGGGAAGTAAATGTTCAAGTTGTCAACAACGACATCGACAACATGACGCAAAATCTTGTTAACAAGTCGCTGTTACAAGCAGATTTAGATGCTGGTGTTCTTGACTTGTGGAATGTCAGCGGAACCGGCTTGGACGCCATTCAAGCTAGAATGCAAGGCTTCAATCACACTAAGCTTTACCAAGCAGACCTAAAACGCAGTCAAGCTGACTTTGTGGCAAGACTTGATATTGGTGAATTGGCCGGTGGGCCTGTTGGCTTGGTTGTTGGTGTTGAGTATGCGCATCTGTCCTTTAGCCAATTAAATGACCCTGCATCCAATGCACTGATTATTGCTGGTACAGCAGGTGGTGACAACATCGGTGCTGAGAGAAGCCAAAAAACTGCTTTCTTTGAAGTTGGTTTACCCGTCATGGAAAACTTGGATCTCAGTGTCGCAGGTCGTTACGACGACTACAGTACTTCTGGCATTGGCAGCAACTTCTCACCGCAAATCACACTTGCCTACAGACCTATAGACTGGGTCTTAGTCAGAGGAACCTATGGTGAAGGATTCCGTGTAGCTGCAATGGATGAGCTGTTCGGCAATATGTCCGAAAGTTTCCCAAGCGGTATAGATCTCGTGGGTTGTCAGACTGGTGCAGCTGTTTGTACAGCAACTCAATACCGTGCACTTTACGGCGGTAACCCCAATCTGGCACCAGAGCAGTCGGAGCACTGGACCCTGGGTGTAGTACTTGCCCCACTTCCAGGCTTGACCCTCCAGGTAGGATTGTGGCATACCGAGTATGACAACTTGATTTCCACATCAAGTATTAATCGTGAGTTCGCAGCTGAAGCAGCTGGCCTTGTCAACTACGTTTACCGTTTTGGACCCGGTGAGCCAGGCGCGGCAGGAACCGTCGACTATATTTCTCTGCAATACAACAACTTTGAGGGTGTTGAGGCAGAAGGTTTGGACTTTGATTTGACTTACATCCTTGACACTGAAAAAGCCGGTCGCTTTGACATGGGTATCAGTGCAGCGAAATACACCAAGTACATTGTGCAAGCTTATCCTGAAAGCCCCCAAGATGAGTTTCAGGGCGAGCTAGGATTGCCAGATCTTCGCATTAACCCCCACGTTTATTGGGGTAAAGGCAACTGGAATGCTGCAATAACTGGTTATTACCTGTCAGGTCAGGACGAGGATTACGGCGACACTAATTACGCTGTAGGCAGCCACATGGAGTGGAACTTACAAGTTGGATACCAACTCCCTTGGGATGCCTCAATCACAATCGGTGCTCTTAATATTACTGATGAGCAACCTGAACAAAACTCTGACTGGTACGGTTGGGAGCCTTTTGATTTCACTCTTTATGACACAAGAGGAAGAACGGCTTACATCCGATACAGCCAGAATCTCTAATCTGATAGAGATTAAATAAACAAAAAGAGCGGGCTTTTGTCCGCTCTTTTTTTTGCTAGAAAGATATTTTTACTGGCCAATCTCTTGCCGTAACTGTACTGCCAGATCCTTGCCTTTTTTGGTTTGTTTCAACCCCATTCTTTGTTTCAAAGAAAGCAATTCTCTCTTCGCATAACCAAGAGCAAAAAGATCATCGAATTCATCGTATTTTAAAATAAACTTGCACTGAGGGATTGTTTTGTCCTGATTCTCCCTTTCTTGTTCGTAGCGTTTTTGGATATTTTTGAAAGCACGATCTTCCATATTATCAGAGACCAATGACAGCCAAGCATAGGCTTTGACTAAATTTTTCTTCACTCCCTTTGCATCCCTGTAGGACAATCCCATGCCAACTTGGGATGCAAGATGATTCTTCAGTGCTGCTTGTTGATAGAGAGCAAAAGCTTGTTCATGGTCTTTTCTCACCCCGACCCCATAACGATACAGTCTTGCCAAGCCATTAATGGCGTCTAGATTGCCTTTCTCTGCAGCTTTTTCATACCAAACTTTGGCCTTTCTTGCATTCTCCGGAACAACCTCACCACCCTTGTACATTTCCGCCATTGCCAGCTGGGCCTTGGTGTAATCTTGCTCAGCGGCCATGCTGATCCAGTTGAACGATTGCTTGTAATTCTTTCGAAAGTCGCCATATCTCGTTCCAGAGTACAAAAACCCAAGCAAAGTTTGGGCTTCTGGATTGCCTTGGTTGGCAAAGACAGTACATCCTTCAATGGCTGCAATGCATTGATTGCTCTTAATTAAATCCTTGCACCCAGACTGAAAGTCCATTTCTGCATTTACTGACAAACCGGTTGTCATCAAGAAAAAAGTCATCAGATTACGTAGTGTCAGCATGGTTTAAATGTTAACCAATTTCACGTAAATCAACTAGACCTTTGTCTATTTTTTAGCTATGGTTTTATCCCTTAACTTAGGAGATCTAATAAATGAAATTCATCTTATGTTTATTGATAAGTTTCACCAGCATCACGCTTAATGCTGTAGAGAAATTCCCTGTGGAGCATTTTTTCAAAGATCCATCCATGCTCAATCCTCAGTTATCTCCGGACGGCGATTATTTAGCTGCACTGTTGCCATACAACATCAACGAAGAAACTCAAAAGGTATGCCAGAGAAGGACCCAAACTTTTCTGAAAGATCTGGAAAAGTATGCTGCTAAAGAATTGAGTTTAAAAAAAGTTGATGTGAGTACATTGTCCCCTGAATTCATTAAAGATCTAAAAAGAAAATACGCACAAGCTGAAGAAGGGGTGCACTGGTGTGATCTAAGTCGTCGTAACATTGCTGTCATCTGGTTGGCTGATCCAAATGCAAATTGTCAACAAGGCAACTATGCCCATTGCCAAAGAGTGCGAGTAACCCAACTGAGAAGCCAGAATGTTTCCGATTTTTATTGGGTCAACAATGAAAGAATTGTTTTTGAAACCGGTGGCGATCAACTCAACGATATGACAGGCTTCATTGATTCCATTGGCATTTATGCGGTGAATAAAGATGGAACAAAAGCCAAGCAATTGGTAGAGCCCACGGATGCATTGACCAATCATAAAATTATCAGCACCATTCCAATACATCGATTACCAGAGGATCTGGAGCATATTTTGGTGATGCGGAACGATCGGAAACGCTACTATCTCGATGTCTATCGGATGAATGTCTACACCGGTAAATTTTTTCGCGTCTTATCTCAGCCAGGGCCAGTTACAAATTGGGCGGTAGACAATAACGGAGTGGTCAGAATGGCAACCATGCAGGATGAAAATTCGCTATCTTACGAAACTCAGATTATGTACAGAGACAACGAAGACGCGGAATGGCGAGAGGTTGATCGGTTTGAAGGCATGCAAAATGGCTGGAGCAGCCTTGGGTTTACTGAAGACAATAAAAAAATATACGTTACCTCCAACCTAGGCCGTGACACTTTCGCTCTGAGTCTGTTTGACCCAGCAACCGGAGAACTGGAAGACCTATTTGAGAACGAAGGCACAGACGTCACGCGAATAGGTATGACTGAAGATGGGGAAGTAATCACAATTCTCTACAACGATATAGACACCAAACCAAAACGACATTTCGTAAATGATAAATGGAAAAACATATTAGAAAATCTTACAACAGCATTCGGTGTTGATTATATTGGGGTTGCATCAATGAGTAAGGATCAACAAAAAATGATTCTCTCAATTGGGGATGATAGAAATCCAGGTGATTATTACCTTTATGACAGAAATAAAAATCAGATCGCATATTTGGGCTCAACAAGGCCTTGGATTGATCCAAAAACTATGGCTGCAATGCAACCGATTGAATTCGAAGCCAGGGACGGGGAAACAATACATGGGTTTTTAAGCGTGCCTGTTGATAGCGATGGCAAAAACCTACCCTTGATTGTTAATCCACACGGTGGACCATTTGGCATCCAAGATGTCTGGCGGTACAACCCTGAAACACAGTTTTTTGTCAACAGAGGTTATGCGGTCATGCAAGTCAACTTCAGGGGTTCAGGTGGATACGGCAAACGCCA
>Ga0207966_1002035_pt1 | contig 10628 bp, 9 predicted proteins | sample Knorr_S23_td_NAD_FD_185611 | JGI IMG/M metagenome (GOLD analysis project Ga0207966, IMG submission 185611) | Marine microbial communities from Southern Atlantic Ocean transect - Knorr_S23_td_NADW_ad_2500m_LV_B (SPAdes) (version 2) | ecosystem: Environmental > Aquatic > Marine > Oceanic | place... | reverse complement strand
GGCGCCAATGATGATCCAGAGCAGGGTCAGAGAGAACGTTGCGTTGTACCAACCGCTTTCACTGAGACCAAGCCAAGCATCGCCACCTACGAACAAAAAGGTGCCAGCGATGAATAGCAGTAGGCTGGGGAAGTAGACGAGATTGTTGACCCAATACGTCCATCCGACGATGAAGCCATGCACCTCGCCAAAAGCAGATTGGCTCCACAGATATACGCCACCTTCACTCGAATCCCGCGAGCTCAACTCCCTGACAGTGAGCCCGGACGGGATGAAGTAGATCACGACCGCGAGTACCCACAGGACGAGGCTCGAAGGGCCCATTTGCGCGGCGGTCGCGAGCCAGCGTATGCCGAGTACCGCGCACACGTTGAGGAACACCAGGTCCATCACTCCCAGCGTTCGAGGCAACCGTGCCGCAGTCGTATCCTTCGCGGTTGATACCGGTATTGATTCCCCGATCAGAGACCTCCAGGTAACCCAGTGAAAACGACAGCGACATCACCATGAGCGGCAGCGTGACCTATGACGGCGCGCCACCACCGGGTACGATCGACATGGGCGTAGGCCAGCCTTCAGCCGACCTGTTGAGTGTAGACCTGGTTCGCCAAGCCAGCGAGTCGTTCCTCGACGAGGCCCACCCGTTCGAGCTGAACTACGGCGTTCTTGAGGGCGACGAGCGATTTCTGGAATCGCTGGCGGGATATCTAGCCGAAGGATACGACGCCGTGGTCAGGCCCGAGTCGCTGTTCGTTACCGGAGGTAACTCGCAAGCTTTGGACTTGATATCGACGGTCTTCAGCAAAGCGGGCGATACCGTGTTCGTCGAAGAGCCGAGCTACTATCTGGCCTTTCAGATATTTCGCGATCACGGATTGAACGTGGTCGGCGTACCGATCGATGGCGACGGCATGCGAATCGATGCGCTCGAGGCTCTGCTGGACGAACACAGCCCGGCTTTCGTCTACACGATCCCCGGTTACCACAATCCGGCCGGATGCTGCATGAAAACGGAGCGTCGCGGGCGGCTGATAGAGCTAAGCCGACAGCATAGCTTTCTGATCGTCGCGGACGAGGTGTACCAGCTGCTCTACTACTACGACAGGCCGCCGCCGGCGTTGGGCACGATGATCGAGAGCGACACGGTTTTATCGCTCGGCTCGTTTTCGAAGATCCTCGCTCCGGGGCTCCGTCTCGGTTGGATTCAGACAAGCCCGGTGTTGCGCGACCGGCTCATCGAAAACGGCTTCGTCGTTAGTGGTGGCAGCATCAACCACTACTCATCGCATATCGTCCGGCACGTGATTGACCTCGGGCTGCAACACGCACATGTCGAGCAGCTGAAGCGCGAATACCGGAAGCGTGTCGAGGCGATGCAGGATTCACTACAGGCACACTTCGGCGACCTGGCGACCTGGCAGCGGCCCGACGGCGGCTACTTTTTTTGGCTGCGCTTCGGTGACGACGTCGATACCGGGTCTTTTCGCGTGAGGGCAGCGGAGCTGCAAACGGGATTTCAGCCCGGATCCAAGTTTTCCAGCGACGGAGGGCTCAGCAACTTCCTGCGCCTGTCCTTTGCCCACTACGGCGAAGACGACATCCGTGAGGGTGTCGCACGAATGCGACCGCTCTTCGATTGACCGTCACAGGATACGACATGGATTTCACTGACAAGCGAGTTCTGGTTACGGGCGGGAGTCGGAGAATCGGCTTCAGTGTTGCAAACGCCTTCATCGACGCTGGCGCGCACGTTGCGATCAATGGCAGAACGGACGATTCCGTCGCTGCCGCGATCGCCGCCCTCGGCGAGGGTGACTGCCGGGTCGCGGCGCAGCAGGCCCCAGCGCTCCGTCCACTGCGGGTCGACGACTACTTCGCCCTGAAGAACGTGGGCGGTCCGCGCGTCAGCCCGGATGGGGCCTGGGTCGCTTACACGGTGAGGGCCCAGGACCTGGAGAACATGTACGCGGAGCGCGACCGACTAGCCCTCGGGTGCCGGTGGCCGTGGGAACGTTCCGTCTCTCATCGCCGCGTGGTAGGCGAAGCTGGCGATCACCACAGAGTTGATCATCAGGTCCCTTGGCAGAAGCCTGTCGAACGTATCCATGTTGAAGTGATGCGAGCGCGCTCGATAGTCGATCCTGTCTTGGAGCAACTGGAAGCCCGGGAGGCCGGCCTCATTGAACGACAGGTGGTCCGTTCCCCGGTTGCTGAACTGGGAAAGCGTCTGCAATCCGAGATCTGCGAAGGGCTTCATCCATGCCTCGAAGATCGGCGACGCCTGGCGGTTGCCCTGCAAATGTACGCCGCGGAACTGTCCTGTTCCGTTGTCCATGTTGAGGTAGACTGAGAAGGCGGCGTGGGCCGCGGTCGCCGTTCCCTCTGGCTCGCTGCCGAAGTGATTCCGGACGTAGCCACGCGACCCTCTCAGCCCGCCCTCCTCGTGGCTCCACAGGGCGATCCGAATCGTGCGCCGGGGGTTCGCATCGATCGCCTGGAGAATGCGCATCGCCTCGAGCATGACCGAGACACCACTCGCGTTGTCCGTTGCCCCGGTGCCACTGTGCCAGGAATCCATGTGCGCCCCGATCATCACTACTTCATCCGCGAGATCGGTCCCGGGGATCTCTGCTATGACGTTGTATCCCCTCTGATCAGACTCATCCAGCGCGACGCGCACTTCGACGTCCATCGTCACCGGGACGCCTCGCTCGAGGATCCGATAAATGCGGTTGTAGTGCTCGCTGGCCACCGCGAGGGTGGGAAGCGCATTCTCGACACTCTCTCTCGTCCTCGCACTGCTGGTCGTCGAGTGGCCGGTCGCATAGACGGTCCCGTCACTGCCGATGCTGGCCGTTAGAACGACGGCGACTCCCTCGGACTTGTAGAAATCCTCCACCTCGGCCGCGGAGATTTCCTGGCGCCGGAACGTCGATTGCTCCGGCTGGCCCCGAGCATAGCGACCGATGAGGAGGTCGTTTCCTTCGGTCTCGAAGACACGCAGCGACTCCTCTCCGTGCCGGAAAGCATCCTGCACGAAGCGGGGACTCGTCGGCATGGGTGGCGTGGCCAAGACGATCGCGCCATCGAGAAGGCCCCTGTAACGATCCAGGTCGTCCGGGGTTTGGATCGTGGCGATGACGGCGTTGGCGATGACCGGGCCCGGAGTAGCGGGGGTGAGCGCTAGCGGGTAGGCGATCACCATTTGGTAGTCGGGTGCGGTCATGTGAACAGAGACGCGCTGCACCTCCCAGCCGACTGTCTGGTCGCCCCACGGCTCCGTCTCGATCCGCGACAAAGCGAAGTCGTTCATGCGGGACACAGCCCAATCCTGAGCCTCGCGCATGTTGGGCGATCCGGTGAACCGTGGACCGATCACATCGGCCAGGTAGCCGGCGTTTTCCATGACCTGAGAGTTTTCGAACCCCTCGGTCCGGATACGATCGACGACGTCCCAGTAGACCGGCTCTTGTGCTTCGGCGGCCAGCGGGACGAGCAGCAGCGCAGTCGAAATGGCTAGACTCCAGTTCTGTTTCTTCATCTTGATCCGATGTGAGATCGTCTTGCTGCGGTCGGGTTCACAAGGTAAGTGCAACACCGGGGAGAGACATCAAGCCTCTGCCCTGAGAGGGCATCAAGGACGCATTGATTGGAGGGATCTGATGAGAGTTTTGGTTGTGGGAGCATCGGGGACGATCGGGCGCGCAATCGTCGCGGAGCTAGGCCAGCGTCATGAGGTCGTCACGGCCGGCCGGTCGTCCGGCGATTTGCAGACGGACATCACCGATCGCGAGGCGATTCGGACGATGTTCGAGAAGGCCGGCTCGGTTGATGCTCTGGTCTCCGCTACCGGGAAGGTCAAGTTCGCTCCCCTCGAAGACATGGAAGCAGAAGACTACGAGATCGGATTGCAGGACAAGCTCATGGGACAGGTCAATCTCGTCCTGATCGGTCTCGACTACCTATCGGACGGGGGGTCCTTCACGCTCACTACCGGCGTTCTGGACAGCGATCCGATTCGTCAGGGCACATCAGCCTCAATGGTGAATGGCGCGATCAACGCGTTTGTCGCCGCAGCGGCAATCGAGATGCCGCGGGGGCAACGCATCAACGTCGTCAGTCCGGGAGTTATCGAAGAAGCGATGGAGGTCTACGCGCCATTCTTCCGAGGTTTTGAGCCCGTGCCTGCCGCTCGTGCCGCGCTTGCGTTCGCCAAGAGCGTCGAGGGTGCCCAAACTGGTCGGGTGTATCGGGTGCTATAGGCGGAACGGTTGATGGCCAAGATGCGTAGCTCCAAGACCATCCACGTTGTTAGTTGCCACGCCGAGGGCGAGGTCGGCGATGTCATTGTGGACGGCGTTGCGCCTCCTCCGGGGGCGACGCTCTGGGAACAGCGCGCCTGGATCGCATCCGACGAGACCCTGCGCAATTTCGTCCTCAACGAGCCGCGCGGTGGCGTCTTTCGCCACGTGAACTTGCTCGTGCCACCCATCGATGCGCGCGCACAGATGGGCTTCATCATCATGGAGCCGGCCGATACGCCGCCGATGTCGGGATCGAATTCGATTTGTGTCGCGAACGTGCTGCTCGAGACCGGCATCATCCCGATGGAAGAACCCGAGACGCGCCTGGTGCTCGAGGCGCCCGGCGGGCTCGTCGAGGTGCGGGCTGTTTGTAAGGATGGCAGGGTCGAGCGCATTACCATCACCAACGTGCCCTCGTTTGCAGGCAGACTCGCTGCGCCGCTCGAGGTCGCGGGGCTCGGCACGCTGAGCGTCGATACCGCCTACGGAGGCGATAGTTTTGTGATCGTCGATGCCGAGGCATCAGGGCTCGAAATCATACCTGCCAATGCGCGCGAGCTGTCGGTGCTGGGCGTGAGGATCACGGCTGCGGCGAACGAGCAACTCGGGTTCCACCATCCTGCGAATCCGGATTGGGACCACATCTCGTTCTGCCAATTCGCGCAGCCTTTGGTCAGAGAGGGCGAAGAGCTCCGGGGGCGTAACGCGGTCGCCATTCGGCCGGGCAAGATCGACCGCTCGCCGACCGGCACCGGATGCTCGGCGCGCATGGCCGTGCTCCACGCTCGGGGCGAGATGGGCATCGGCGACCGATACATCGCGCGCTCGATCATCGGTTCCGAGTTCCAGTGCCAGATCGAATCGGAGGCTACGGTCGGTGAGAAACCGGCGATCATTCCGTCGATCACCGGGCGTGCGTGGATCACCGGGACACACCAACACACGCTGGATCCGGATGACCCGTGGCCGGAAGGGTATCGTTTGGGGGACACCTGGCCTGGTTAGATCCGTCGGCCATACCGCAACTTGCGCGTGCCGGACCGAGCGGTCACGATGTGGGCTGACCCGCAGTCCAGCGGTTGCAACCCGAGAGAGAAGCCGATCATGACGAACAACACGTGTCCACGCGTGCGCCCGTTTTCCATCTTTAGGCTTACGCTCGCGCTAGGCGTGCTGATGTCGGCGCCGTTGGCGCTAATGGCGCAGGGACCGGGCACCGAAGACGGTCTGTGGACGTTCCTGGGTGGGGACGCGTGGCACACACGCTACACCCCCTCAACCCAGATCACGGCGGCCAACTTCGAGAACCTCGAAGTGCTGTGGGAGTGGGACGCGGGGAGCTTCGGCCCGAGCACCAACCGTGCGACGCCGAGCCTGATCGACGGCAAGTTGATCACGGTGACCGGCTACCGCAGGCACGTGGTCGCGCTCGATCCAGCGTCTGGTGAAGTACTGTGGAGCTTTACGGAGCCGAACACGCATCGGTGGGAGTACTCGATGCGCCAGGGCTACGGGAAGGGGATCGCGTACGGAGAAATCGACGGCAGGGGTGTCGTCTACATCACGACGCCCGCGTTCTTCCTGCACGCGCTGGACGCCGACACCGGCCTGCCGCTCGAGGGCTGGGGTGAGGGCGTGCCGATCCCTGGATTCCCGTCGTCTGGCAGCGTGGACCTGGTGGCGGACCTGATCGAGGGTTGGGGCCCCTGGGAGGACCTGAATCGGGAATACGATCCTTATATGGGCATCCCGTTGGAGATCGGCTACATCACGGCCTCCTCGCCCCCCATCGTGGTGAACGATGTCGTGATCGTCGGCAACTCGGCCGAGCAGGGCTACAACCAGACGCGCATGGAGAACGTGCCGGGCGACATTCTGGCTTACGACGCGCGCACGGGTGACTTGAAGTGGAGGTTCAACGTGATCCCGCGGCCGGGCGAGTTCGGCCACGACACGTGGGAGAACGATGCGTGGCAGTGGACCGGCGACATCTCCTCGTGGGCCCCAATGTCGGCGGACCCGGAGCTCGGCCTCGTCTATATCGTGACGAACGGCACGACGATCGACTATTACGGCGGCTTCCATCCTGGGGACAACCTGTTCAGCACGAGCATCATCGCGCTGAACGTCGAGACGGGTGAACGCGCTTGGCACTACCAGATGGTGCACCACGACATCTGGAACTACGACACGCCTACCGCCCCCATCCTTATGGACGTGACCGTGGACGGTCGCGAGATCAAGGGCCTTTTCCAGGCGAGCAAACAGGCATTCGTGTACGCGCTCAACCGTGAGAACGGTGAGCCGATCTGGCCGATCGAGGAGCGACCGGTGCCCGCGTCGAGGGTGCCTGGCGAGCAGCTGTCACCCACTCAGCCTTTCCCGACGAGACCTGCGCCATACGACCTCCAGGGCCGTACTCCGGATCACCTGATCGACTACACGCCCGAGATCTACCAGGCGGCGTTACAGGTCGCGCAAGAAGGCAACTTCTTCAACGCGCTGTTCGATCCGCCGACACACGTCGGTGACCCGGCCGGACCCGCTTGGAATTGCCCGGGTGGTGCAGGCGGGACCAACATCACCGGCCCTCCGGTGGCGGACCCTGTGCAGGGCATCATGTTCTTCACGTCCCATAGCAACTGCTTCCGATTGGTGGTCGTGCCCGGTGTCGAGGCGCCGCTCGAGGGCCCGAACCAGTCGGGAACGACCCACTCCGATTGGGCGGCTCGCGGCACGACGGCGGGTGGAGGAGGGCGGGCTACGCTCGACGGTCTCCCGATCTGGAAGGGGCCGGATGGTCGACTGGTCGCGATCGACATGAACACGGGAGATCATCTATGGACGATCCCCCACGGTGACGCGCCGCAGCAGCAGCAAGACATGATCCGAAACCACCCGCTGCTGCAGGGCGTCGAGGGCGTGGAGGTGAACCGCGGACGTCCCGGCCATGCGGCAATGGTCGTGACACCGGATCTGCTCATCGCCTCCGGCCAGACGGCCGACGGAGCGCAGAGTCTCTTCGCGATCGACAAGCGAACTGGCGAGCGAATAGGGACTGTGCCGCTTCCTGGTGCGACCCGCTACGGCATGTCGAGCTGGGTGCACGAGGGCCAGCAAATCATCCTCATCCAGCTCTTGAGCGGTCTGGCGGCGATGGGGGTGCGCTAACGATTCAGACTTGCCTGGGTCCCTCCGGCAAAGGACAGCACGCCCCTTGCGAGAATCCCTGGGCCTCGATGTCGAAGCCGCGATTGAACCGCGCGCGAAAATTCTTCCAGGCGATCGATGCGCTTAGTTCTACCAGCGCTTCTTCACTGATGTGCTCGCGCAGGTCTTCCACGAGTGCGTCGGCGACCTCGGCTGGAGTTCGGGTCAGGGCGACGGTGTAGTCGAGGACGAGCTTCTCGAGATCGCTGTACACCTCGCTTTCCCGATAGCCCGCCAGGCCCATGAGCTTTTTATCACTTAGTCCGTGTCCTCTGCCGACGGCAGAGCCGATGTCGAGTCAGCGTACCTCCAAGCTATCTAACAAGCGATTGCTGCAGTCGCGGAAAGAGGTGAGTGGGTCCGAAGGACTCGCCTTGCGGCTCGCGCGTGCCTGGTTCGGTGACCAGATTGGCCGCGCAGGAACCGAAAGATGTCAGGCCGCCCTTCCAACGATCCAGAGAGAGTCTGCACCATGTGTCCCCCGTTCCTAGCGTCCGCCTAGTGAGGTTCGAGAGCGCCGACGTGGCGCGCTATTATGACCAGAATACCGCGAACTTTCTCGCCCATGGCCAAGGCGGTGCGCAAGGCACCATTCACCGAGCGGTTTGGGGTGAGGGCATCGGCAGCCGCGAACAGGCCTTTCACTTCGTGCACGATCTGCTGCGGGCCCGCATCGCCGAGAGCGGCGCCCGCCGCATACTCGACCTCGGCTGTGGCGTCGGTGCGAGCCTGGAACATGTGCTCCACGGGACAGAGGTCGCGGGTATCGGAGTCACTAATAGCAGGGTTCACACGGAGCTCGCGCGTACACGACTTGGAGCGCGGGCCACGATCCTCGAGCTCGATTTCTGCTCGGACCCTCTGCCCGGCCCAGTGGATCTCGCTTTCGGGATCGAGTCCTTCGTCCAGGCTGCCGACGCGGAAGCTTTGGTTGCCAACATCGCGACGGTGGTTGCGGCGAACGGGTACCTGGTGCTGTGCGATGACTTTCTCGCTGGGGCCGAAGATGATCGGTGGGTGCGAGAGTTCCGCAAAGGGTGGCGTTTGAGCTCGCTCCTGCGGCCCGAGGCCCTGGATGCCCTCGCTGTGGAGAACGGTTTCGAGCTCGTGGAAGACTTAGATTTGACGCCGTTTCTCAAGCTCGACCGCTCCCGTGATCGGGCGCTTGGCCTACTCATCGCCCTCACACGGCCTCTTGCCTCGATGAACGCGATACTCGAGAGCTATCTGGGGAGCAACGCCTTGCGCCAGTGCTTGAAGCGCGGGCTCGTGGCGTACCGGTACCGGGTCTTCCAGGCGAGCGGCTTGCAGAGCAAGGAACCCGTGAGGTAGTCGTGTCGGGTGGGAGGAGTAGGCCCGTGAGTCGAGTGCTACTCCGAAACGTGCCCATCAGGGGACGCGGCTGAGATCACGCACCCAATCCGAGTTCGATCTCTCGGCGGAAGCCGTATAGGCCGACGTCTCCATACACCGAACTCGCCCCCTCACCATCCGGAAACGACGTCACATAAATCTCACCCCTGCCGCTTTCTTCTGACGCATACGCGATCCAACGTCCGTCCGGGGAATCTGGGGTCCACGGACTTTCGGCTCCACCTCATCCTCAACACCATCTGGGGCGTCTACGAGAATTCGTACTACGCGCACCAACGGCGAATCCTCGGCGACTCGGAGTGGAGCCGCTTCGAGAACCAAATCTGCGTGAGCTACGACCGCGACGCACCCCGCTGGACTCCTGCCCCAGGGCGTCCACCGCTTATCAGTATCCGACCATTCCTTACCGAGGAGTTTGCGGGGTACACCGAGTCACTTTGCGACGGCTGAAGCGGCAGCTTCGCTCCAACTTCGAAGTCGGGCCCGAGACCTCATGTCGACGAGTCGGTCACCACGGCTCGGGCACGACGGCGGGCCATCTAACAAGCGATTGCTGCAGTCGCGGAAGACCTAGCAGGTCCGAAGCACTCGCCTTGCGGCTCGCTGATAGGTTGCCGACCAAGGGCGGCGCCTTTGAAGGATCTCCGGCTCGGACCTGAGGTCTCTCGGCATAAGAGGAGCAGGTCGGAAGATGTCAAAAGGCCTTATGGCGGCCACTAAGGGCGCGGGGTCCGGCCTAGCAAACCGCCGTTCCTCGCTCGTCTCGCGGGGAAACTCGGTGGCCTTCGAGGACTCCACGTCTTGACATACCCAACGCTGTGATGCATCGTGTTGCGATGATTGAAAGAGAACTCGTCGCAGCGACCTCAACGCCACTCATCCTGTCAATACTCAGGGAAGGCGACTCCTACGGTTACGAGATCATTCAACGCGTCGGCCGACTGACCGAAGACGAACTCAAATGGACGGACAGTATGCTGTATCCCGTTCTGCACCGTTTGGAGAAGAGGGGGCTGGTCAGCTCGTATTGGCAGCCATCACCCACTGGCCGCAAGCGAAAATACTATTCGGTAAGCGAAGATGGGTTGACTGAACTCGAAGAAAAGAAGCGGCAGTGGCGGGTTGTCGACGACGCCTTGGCTTCACTTTGGGGGCCCGCTTGACGAATTCGATGGAGAAATGCCGCGATGGGAAGACTGTTCGCCTCAACAATTGACGGAGTCACGTTATGGACGTCTTTGGAATAATAAGTTTCACGTTTGCCTTGCCGGCGTTGAGTATCGGGATCATGAACCAAATGCGCATCAACAACCTGGAGAAGAAGCTCAAGGAGTTTGATGTGATACCTCAAGAATTCAAGTCCGAGGAGACCCCCCCGGGGCGGCCGTCGTCAGAAGACTGACCCCGACTCGAATCGCGTGCGGCACATCAGTGTTCTCATAACCTGCCGAAGAGGGAATCGACGGCGGGGTGTAATGCCAGGAATTCTCTGGATCGTCCAAGGCGGTTCGAGGTCGCCGGATTGCCGCGGACGCTGAGACTCCCATCCCCGGAAAGGTTGAAGCGATCCTGAACTCAGCGTTTCCCGTGCCGAAAGTGGAGGTCGAGCTCGCGGAGTCGGCCGTGGATGAGACCGATGGAGAGGCCCAGGACCAAGGCGAGGCATCATAGGAGAGCGCCGTCATCAAGCGCTGCCTGACAGTCACGGCATGCCGGATCCAGCTAGACCCTGACTCCGTA
>Ga0207966_1002031_pt1 | contig 10634 bp, 9 predicted proteins | sample Knorr_S23_td_NAD_FD_185611 | JGI IMG/M metagenome (GOLD analysis project Ga0207966, IMG submission 185611) | Marine microbial communities from Southern Atlantic Ocean transect - Knorr_S23_td_NADW_ad_2500m_LV_B (SPAdes) (version 2) | ecosystem: Environmental > Aquatic > Marine > Oceanic | place... | reverse complement strand
CGTGGTCAAAATACCGCCAAGACCCACTGCAATCAACGTGCGTCGAGTCCAGGGCTTCCTCGCCAGTTGCGAAGCGAATACTTCGGGCGCAAAAACCACTCAGAGTCATCTAGTCTCAACTCCGCTTGCGTGCATTCTTCGGCGTTCGTGTCTGCCCACTAACTTGCCCACAAACGGTTCAATATGACGGGGTACGACAGGACATGAACCTCCGGCCTTATCCTGTGATTTCAGTACGGAACGGCACGAAACCGCACGACGGGACATGTGTTGAGCAGAACTCTTAATCACTAGGTTCGGGGTTCGAGTCCCCGGCCCGTCACCAATCTGAAGCTAAACTTGGAAGTGTGCGCTCATTGGAGCGCACACTTTCGGTTAAGTGTCACTAACTGGCCAAAGCTTTGGAGAGTTCTGGAAAGGGTCTGAAGTGGCAGAGCCCGGTCGGTTCAGGCGGCTAACGCGGTTCTGTCAGAACTCAGCGTCGGGGCAGAACCGTCATGGTGGCAGGCCAACAGTGGGAATGATGGTAATCAACGGTCTTTCACCTTTGCCGCGGGTTTCTACGCCCGGAATTCTGCGCCGCCTATCCCTGTCTATTGCGATGATGTCAGTTATTTGCGTGGGGATTGGCTGCGTGTGCGCTCCAACTCAGGATGACCAAACAGGATCCGGAGCGAATATTGAGGGGGACTCGCTCACTGCAGTCGGGCTTTCCGACTCTTTAGGTTCTTAGGGTGTTAGCCAGGTTACCGTAAGGGAATTTTTCATGGAACTGGACTTCCCTGAGTCTCTGGAAGCCGTGGTGACAGATTGTTCCCTGAAGATCGAGGGGCGTAAAAGAATCGATGCGTTCGTCTCGCTCCCGTTCGGGTATATTTTAGCAATCTCCGGATAAATGAAAGCTGAAAGGCCGAATCATGGTCGCCACACGCACCGGGTCGTACCGACCTCCCGTTATGGGCACAACCCACGCCGTCTCCACAGGTCACTACCTGGCGTCCGCTACCGGCATGCGAGTGCTTGAGAACGGAGGCAACGCGATCGATGCGGGCGTTGCCGCCGGAATCTGCCTGAACGTCCTGCTGCCGGAAATGTGCGGGTTCGGCGGTGTGGCTCCGATCATGGTCTACCTGGCCGAAGAGGACAGGGTGATTTCACTGAACGGCGTGGGTCCGTGGCCGGCTAAGGCAAGTGTCGACTATTTCATGACGCAGCACTGTGGCGTCATCCCCTCTGGTGTTGCCCGTGTCGTAGTACCGGTCGCAGCAGGCGCCTGGCTCACCGCACTCGAAATGTGGGGCACCAAAAGCTTTGCCGAGGTCGTTGAGGGAGCTTTAGGACTCGCACGCGACGGGTTCCCACTCCATTTCACCGGCGCAGCAGGGATGCCAGACCTTGTGAATGCGTCCAGGGACTGGGAATCGTCGATGGCGGTGTTCGCGCCAGAGGGCCGCCCAATCGGTTTCCGTGAGCGCTTTGTTCAGTCCGACCTGGCAAATACCTTTGAAAAACTCATCAATGCTGAAAAGTCGCGGTCATCACTCAGCCGTGAAGCCGGGATCCGAGCCGCGCGCGAAGAGTTCTACTCCGGCGGAATTGGCGAGGCGATCACCGGGTTTGTGCAGAGCGAAGGCGGCTTGCTCGATTCGTCCGATCTCGCCAACTTCGAGATCGAAATTGAAAATACGGTTACCGGGAGTTTTGGTGAATACGAAGTGTATGCATGCGGTCCATGGTCGCAGGGCCCCGTACTCGTCGAAACCCTCCAGATCCTCCGACCCGACGACTTTCGATCGCTGGCGCACAACTCGGCCGAATATATTCACCTGGTGACCGAAGCGTTGAAGTTGGCGTTTGCCGACCGGGATGCCTTCGTGAGTGATCCAAAATTCGTGGATGTGCCAATCACAGCCCTGGGTTCGCTCGAATACGCGGAAAGTCGGCGCTCCCAAATCGACCCGGATCGCGCAACGCCCGAAATGCCGCGCTACGGCGATCCGTGGAAGTTTGAAAATCGATCGCAACCCGATAGCTGGAACTATCAGCACCCGGCCGCACTACCGGTCGCAGCAGAACTCGACACGTCGTACGCGTGCGCCGTCGATCGGTGGGGCAACGCCTTTTCGGCAACTCCAAGCGATGGGGCAGGCGGTTCTCCCATCGTTCCCGGTCTCGGCTTTGTACCTTCCAACCGCGGTGCCCAGAGTTGGCTCGACAAAAACCACCCGGCGGCGGTCGAGGGGGGCAAGCGGCCCCGGCTGACCCCTAACCCCGCAATAGCTTTCCGGGACGGCAAACTCATGATGCCCTTCGGCACCCCCGGTGGAGATGCACAACCGCAGTCAATGACCCAAATATTCCTGAATATGGCAGTAAACGGTATGAACGTCCAGGCTGCCGTCGAGGCACCCAGATTTATGTCGTCGAGCTTTCCGAATTCCTTCTATCCCCACAGCTACCGGCCCGGTGTGTTACAGCTGGAAAGAGCGATCGAGCCTCGGGTGGGTGAAGAACTGTCACGGCTCGGTCATAGCATCGAATGGCTCCAGACCTACGACGCAGGTGCAGGGGCGGTATGTGCGATCGAGGTCGATCCGGGTACCCGCACTCTCTCGGCAGGAGCAGACATGCGCCGGGAGAGCTACGCCATCGGGCGATAGCCGGTTGAGAACGCTTGATTGGCCGAGGCGGCGGCACCGCTGCAGTTCTCGGCGTGTTCGAACGTGGACTGTTTTTCTGAAGGGGTATAAGCCTGCGCCTCGCATGGATTCTGTTCGATAATTAACGAGCCCTCCGGAACCCGGCTAGCCCCGTTGTCGCAACGCATGTAGACTGTGCCGTGCCGGGTGTCCCGGCCCTTTTTTAATGCCGTAATACCACCGCCAGTCCCGGGTGTTTTGCACGATCACGTGGAACGGCGGCAAAACCGCAGCGGAGCAGGAGCGACCCATGTGTGGTATCGCAGGAATCATGTACAAGAGGAGCCGCTCCCGCGGTCTGGCGCCGGTAGGTGACCAACTTGTCAAGATGCTTGAGACCATGGTGCACCGCGGGCACGATTCGGCTGGGGTTACGGTCGCCGGAGAATCGCTCAAATCCGACCTGCTAATCCGCATCTGGGCCGACGAATCTGTGCCCGCTGAAGCAACCATATCGCTGGCAAAAGAAACGGTGATGCGCGCGGGTGGCGCGATAGTCTCTGCCGAAACTCAGGACTCCTACCTCAGGCTCGCAGTCAACTACGAAGGAGATGTACCTCGACTCGCTGAAGCACTGCTGCAAACGCCAGGTGTCGTCCTCCACAGTATTGGAGAAACTTCCGAGGTAATTAAGGATGTCGGCACGCCAGTTGTGATGGACGCACGTCACGGAATCAGCAAGATATCGGGAACGCACGGCGTCGGGCACGTGCGGATGGCGACCGAAAGCAAGATCGACATCAGCCACGCACACCCGTTCTGGGCCTACCCGTTCACCGATGTCACGGTAGTACACAACGGCCAGCTAACCAACTATCACGGGATGAAGCGGGAATACGAGAGCCAGGGGCATCACTTCCAGACCGAGAACGATTCCGAGTTGATTGCCGTTTACCTGGCCGACAAACTGGCTCTAGGCGTTGATCTCAACACGGCGCTAGAAGCGTCGCTCGACGATCTCGACGGGACGTTCACATATTTAGTCTCGACGCGCGACGGCATGGGCTACGCGAAAGACCGTTGGTCAGCCAAACCGCTGGTACTGATGGAGACCGACTCTGTGGTGGCACTCGCTTCTGAAGAAGTGGCATTGAGGAGCGTGTTCACCGAGGAACTGGACCGCACCGAGCCACAGGAGCACGAGGTGATGACCTGGTCAGCCTAGACGCATCCGAGTTGACGACCCGGGAATTGAACCGAAGTATCAAGGCCGCTGTCGCGGAGGGCGTGGACGATATTGTCATCAAAAACCCGGCAGCAAGGCACAATATAGCGGTGGGCATCCGGCAGTCGTGCAAGATCATGATCGAGGGTAGCGTGGGCTACTACACGGCCTCTCAACTCGATGGCCCTGAGGTTTCGATAGTGGGTAACGCTGGTTGGGCACTTGGCGAGAACCTGATGAGCGGGAAGATCACACTGAGCAAGAATGCCGGTGCCTCGGTTGGAGCAAGCATGCGGGGCGGTGAGATGTTCGTTGGGGGCAGTGCCGGTGCTCGGGCGGGCATCAGCATGAAAGGCGGAACGCTCCTGATCGCCGGTGATTCCGGGTTCCTCACGGGCTTTATGATGCAGAAAGGCCGGATCATCGTCTGCGGGAGCGTTGGCGATGCGGCAGGCGATTCGATGTACGAGGGAACGATATACGTCGGTGCAGATGTCGGTTCGCTCGGAGCGGACGCGAAGTACGAGGAGCCCACCGAAGACGAGTTGATCGAGTTGTGGGCCGAGCTGCAACGCAGCGGGATTGACGGAAAACCCAGATTCCGCAAAATCGTCTCGCAAAAAAAGCTCTATCACTACGACACGTTGGAAAGGCTCGAGAGAACGCTGATCTAGCGGTTTGCTCCAGCTGAAACAACGGCAAATAATCAGGATCAAAGGCCAGTCACATGGTTTACGGCAGTAATCAAGTTTGGGCACCATGGACGGTAGACGATATCCACTCAAAGGCCGATCTCGGTCGCTACCGTATCCGTGGGATGAGCACCCACCAGAAGATCACGCATTTCGACGATCTGACTTTCCTATCGACAGGCCTGACCCGTTTTCCACTCGAGGGTTACAAGGAACAGTGCAACACCCGGGTCGAACTTGGTGGGCTGAACGCTGAAAACCCGTTGGTTCTTGAAACCCCCATCTACATCACTGGAATGAGTTGGGGGGCGCTTTCCGCCAACGCAAAGACGGCCCTTGGCAAGGCCGCAAGCATGGTCGGGACGGCAAGCTGCACTGGCGATGGCGGAATGTTGCCAGCCGAGCGCGAAGCCTCCGACAAGCTTATCTACCAGGTCCTCCCGAGCCGATACGGCCTGAACCCGAACCACATGGCAACTGCACAGGCCATCGAGATTGTAGTGGGGCAGGGCGCGAAACCCGGAACAGGCGGGTTGCTCATGGGTGTGAAGGTGCTGGATGAGGTCGCCGAATCAAGAGACCTTCCGCCGGGTATTGACCAGCGGAGTCCGGCAAGGCACCCCGACTGGCTGGGCCCGGACGACCTCGCGATCAAGATTGAGCAACTGCGTGAGGCCACCGACTGGAAAGTCCCGATCCACGTGAAACTTGGTGCGTGCCGGGTTGCCGACGATGTAAAGCTTGCTGCCAAGGCAGGTGCCGACGCTATCGTGATCGACAGCATGGTGGCCGGAACCGGCGCTTCGGCAGAAATCCTGCTCGACCACAGTGGTATCCCAACAGTCCCGGCCATCGTGCTGGCACGAGAAGCGCTGCGCGAGATCGGGCTTTACCGCAAAGTCAGCCTCATCGCTTCAGGCGGCATCCGCAACGGTGCCGACGTTGCAAAGGCGCTGGCACTCGGTGCCGACGCGGTCGCCATCGGTATTGCCGCGCTGATCGCGCTGAACTGCAACAGAGATATTCCCGAGGCTAATTTTGAGCAAGAAATAGGCCTGCCAGCGGGTTCGTGCAACCGGTGCCACACTGGCAAGTGCCCGGTCGGAATCGCCACGCAGGACCCTGAACTGGTAAAGCGGCTCGATCCTGATGAGGGGGCTGAAAGGGTAGCTAACTTCCTCAATTCGATGACGATGGAGCTGGCCCTGCTCACCCGGTCACTTGGCAAGGGCGATGTGAAGAGCCTTGAGCCTGAAGACCTTGCTGCGCTTACTATCGAGGCATCAGCCATGGCCCGAGTGCCGCTCGTGGGAACCGACAAGGTGTTCGGTATGTAAGTAGCGGCATGAACGCTCTGCGTAAGATGAGCGCCGCAAAACAGGGACCCAACCAGAAGCCCAAACGGGAGAACATGAACATTGGCCATCAGCAGACGTGAAGTGAAAAACAGGCTTGATGATGACAACATCGAGTTTCTACTTGCCCAGTTCGTGGATATCAACGGATCTCCAAAGGTGAAGATGGTGCCCGTCGCGTCGTTCGATGACATCGTTGATGAGGGTGCAGGTTTTGCGGGAGCAGCGCTTGACGGGATGGGCCAGGGACCACATTCGCACGACATGTTGGCCCGACCCGATCTCGACTCGTACACTCCATTGCCCTGGCGCGATGGCGTCGCAAGGTTTGCATGCGACCTGTTTGTCGATGGCGAACCGCACATGTACTGCGCTCGACAGAACATGAAGCGGGTTCTGAGCGAGGTTCGCGCGGCCGGTTACTCGTTCCAGGTCGGCATCGAACCGGAACACTTCCTCGTTACCCGCACCGAAGATGGCATCCGAGTGTGGGACCCCAACAACGTCGATTCTCTTGAAAAGCCCTGCTACGACTTCAAGGGAATCTCGAACGTGATGGATTATCTGCAAGACATGATGTCGGCCATGGGCCGGTTGGGTTGGGGCGTTTACCAGGCCGATCACGAAGACGCCAACGGCCAGTACGAAATCAACTTCGTGTACGACGATGCGCTGGTGACCGCGGACCGCTACACGTTTTTCAAGATGATGACGAGCCAGTACGCCCAGAAGTACGGTGCGATTGCGACCCATATGGCAAAACCGTTTACCGATCGAACCGGAAATGGCGGCCACATCCATTTTCACCTCGCCGAGGCCGATACCGGAACGAACCTGTTCGCAGATGAAAACGACCCGCGTGGACTCGGCTCGTCGGAACTGGCATATCACTTCATCGGCGGCATACTTGCTCATGCCCCTGCGCTCACGGCGGTAATGTCACCAACCGTGAACTGCTACAAGCGGTTGCAGGTGGGCGAGGGGCTCACAAGCTCGGCGTCAGGTTTTAACTGGACGCCGGCATTCATCTCTTATGGCGATAACAACCGTACGCAGATGATCCGCACGGCCGGGCCGGGGAACCTCGAAGACCGGACCATCTCGGCGGCCTGTAACCCGTACCTTGCCTTCGCTGCCTATGTAGCGGCCGGAATGGACGGTATCGTACGAAAACTCGACCCGGGCGAACCGAACTCTGGAAACCTTTACGAACTCGGGCTTGCAGAGATCGACCGTCGGGGGATAAGACTGCTCCCGCAATCTCTCCACGAAGCGCTGGGCGAACTGCGTGAAGACGAGGTGGTCAAGGGTGCGCTCGGAGTGATTGCCGATGAATTCGTGGAGCTTAAAGAGAAGGAGTGGGCGGAGTACCACGCCCAGGTATCAAAATGGGAGATCGACCGGTACCTCACCCTGTTTTAGTTGGCACCCCCGACAGCACCGACTCCAAAATGACCTGATATGGCATTTCTTCTCAACTGCCCGAACTGCGGCCAGCGCAACGTGTACGACTTCCGATTTGGCGGTGAAGTGCTGACGCGGCCCGCACCGGACGCCTCAAATGAAGATCTGACTGCGTATCTGTACGGCCGCGAGAACGCCGACGGTCCGCAGCGTGAGTGGTGGAATCACAATCTCGGGTGCCGCAAGTGGTTCGTTGCGGTTCGGGACACCCACACAAACGAGGTGATCGAAACATCGTGGCCACCCGATATTTCGGTGCCGAACGCTGAGGAATCCGATGGCCAGTAACGGTACCGGTGAACGGCTCTCACCCGGCAAACACGAACTGATCGATCGAGAAGTCGTGGTCGATTTCGAGTTCGAGGGCAAGTTGATCACCGCTCACCAGGGCGACACGGTCGGCTCTGCCCTGACCGCTGTCGGTATCGATTTACTGAGCCGTAGTTTCAAGTACCACCGACGGCGCGGCCTGCTTTGCGTTGCCGGCAATTGCCCCAACTGCCTGATGACTGTCGACGGCGTCCCGAATGTACGCACGTGCACTACGCCGGTGACTGGCGGCATGACGGTTCGCCGACAGAACGCATGGCCGTCGGTCGACCACGATTTCGGGTCCATACTCGACCGGATGGACCGTCTGCTCCCGGTTGGGTTCTACTACAAAGTCTTCCACAAACCAAAAATTCTGTGGGAAATCATGCGGCCGATTATCCGCCGCATTGCAGGTCTTGGCCGTGTGGACACCTCAAGCGATGGAGGGCCGGCCTATACACACCGCAACGTGCACACCGACGTGGGTGTTGTCGGTGGCGGGCCGGCGGGGATGATGGCGGCGCTAGAAGCGGCGGCGACTGGCCTGGACGTGACACTGATCGACGATCAACCGTTGCTTGGTGGGCAACTACTCCTCGACGCCACTCGCCACACCGATCCCGCCATCGACGATATGCAGGACGGAACCGGGCAGGAGATCGCTGAAGTCCTCCGTCAGCGTGTCGCACAGCAGCCCGGAATAACGGTGCTAAACGGCGCCACAGCCTTCGGTTTCTACCAGGACAACCTCGTTTCGATACATCACGGTAACGAGGCCATCGAGGTGCGGGCAGGCAGAGTCGTAATCGCGACGGGAGCCATCGAAATCCCGATGCAATTTGAGAACAACGACCGCCCGGGCGTCATGCTGGCATCCGGCGCGTTGCGACTCGCGAATCTTTACGGTGTGACCCCTGGCAAACGTGCGGTGGTCATTACAGCCGACGATTCAGGCTATTCGACGGCCCTTGCGCTGCTCGATACTGGTATCACAGTCGCAGCCGTGATCGACATGCGTCCTGAACCGGGCACGAGCGAGCTCGCGGAATCGGTCCGCTCCCGAGGCGTCGAGGTGCTTGTCGGTCATCGAGTGGTATCGGCAAGCGGCACAAAGCGGGTCTCCGGCGTCAGAGTCATTGGACCCGATTCATCGGAACGCAATATCCGGTGCGATCTCGTGTGCATGGCCGGTGTATGGAACCCGTCAACTGGCTTGCTCCTGCAGCAGTCGGGCACCGCCGTCGAATATGACGAACAACTGCGGGAGTCCGTGCCGGTGGAGCTGCCCGAGGGCGTCTATGTAGCGGGTGCGATAACTGGAATTCACGATCTCAAAATCACGCTGGCCCAGGGGAAAGCGGCAGGGCGGCAGGCAGCAGGATTTGACTATGAAGATGCATCGCTGCTGCGCGCTGGCGAGCGGGATTACCGTGCTCGCATGCGGGCTCCGGGTTCATCATCGGGCAGTCAAACGGTTCTCTCCAACCCGGTAAAAACCGCAAAAAAAGAATTCATCTGCTTTTGTGAGGACGTGTCGTCAAAAGATGTCGAAGTGGCTGTCAGCGAAGGGTTCGGTGATATTCAGACCCTCAAACGATATACGACAGCGACGATGGGGCCGTGCCAGGGGAAGATGTGCCATTCCTCCTTCATCGAGTCGGCTGCCCTGCAAACTGGCAAGACCATTGCGGCCACCGGGCGTACGACGGCCCGACCGCCTGCCCAGGGTGTCCCCCTCGGTGCACTTGCCGGGCCGGGTCACATGCCCCGCAAACGAACAGCGCTGGATGATGTGCACCGACGGTTGGGGGCCGAAATGGTCGAAGTCGGACCCTGGCTCCGGGCGCACAACTACGGTTCACCGCAAGACGAAGTGGTCACGGTGAGGAACCGGGTCGGCATCATCGATGTCAGCACACTCGGAAAGCTCGATGTCCGTGGGCCTGACGCCGGTGCATTGCTCGATAAGGTCTACACTCACCGCTTCTCGAACCTGCCCGAAGGCCGCATCCGCTACGGGCTGCTGGTCGGTGAAAACGGGTCGATCATGGACGACGGCACGGTGACACGACTTGCCGACGACCACTACTTCGTAACGACCACCACAGGCAATATCGATGCCATCGAGGACTGGTTTAACTGGTGGCTGGCAGGGACGGGGATGGAAGTGTTCGTAACGAATGTCTCCCCCGCGTTTGCGGCGATCAACGTTGCAGGTCCTCGTGCGAGGGAAACGCTGGTGAAGCTGACGGATGTCGATCTATCCACCGACGCTCTCGGCTACATGCGATCAACCCGTGGCATGGTCGCGGGAGTGCCCTGTATTTTCCTGAGAATCGGTTTTGTGGGCGAAACCGGCTGGGAACTCCATTTCCCGGCAGAATATGCCGAACACATGTGGAATGCGCTGATGGAGGTCGGCGCGGAGTTTGACATCGCCCCGTTCGGCCTGGAGGCGCAGCGCGTCCTGAGACTGGAAAAAGGTCACATTATCGTGAGCCAGGACACCGATGCCGCGTCCGATCCGCTGGACGCTGGAATGCGCTGGGCCGTCAGGTTCGACAAGCCCGACTTCATAGGTCGGGGAGGCCTCGTGGCCAACCGTTCACGCCCGCCGGAAGAAAAACTCGTTGGCTTCGTGATGCACGACAGGTTCGTTCCCGAGGATGGACAGCCGATTGTGAAGAACGGTGTACCAATCGGTCGGGTGACCAGTTCTCGCCTGAGCCCGACACTTGATAAGGGCTTCGGGCTGGCATGGGTGCCCGAAAAGCTTGCCAGCGAGGGTGCAGAGATTTTCATTCGCAGCGGCAAGACCGATTCACCGGCCATCGTCACACTGAAACCTGTATACGACCCGGACGGGCTGAAGCTGAGAGAGTGATGTAATGACCACCTCCGAAAAACCCTCCCGCCTCGGCGCGTTGCATGCAATACACGTGCAATC